>Ga0105053_10005076_pt1 | contig 18951 bp, 12 predicted proteins | sample BON01_FD_78093 | JGI IMG/M metagenome (GOLD analysis project Ga0105053, IMG submission 78093) | Freshwater microbial communities from Lake Bonney liftoff mats and glacier meltwater in Antarctica - BON-01 | ecosystem: Environmental > Aquatic > Freshwater > Ice > Glacier meltwater | place: Lake...
ATGATGGCAAACATGAATGTCCGTTTTGTCTGCAAAGAATCCCGGAACTGGCTACAAGATGCAGTTTCTGTACATCGGTAAGTTGTTTTGCTTCCCCCTATTATTTCCTTTTTATTAGATGTTTATAGTATCTCAAAAAAGATGGCGAGGAGTCTAAACGTCGTTCACTGAGCTCGCCAGCTGTTTCATTGTTTAAAAAAGAGGTGGAACTAACTTGAAATGAAGTGTTCAGTTAGTCACATCAATAATCATTTTGTTTCGAGCTATAACAACAGCATCGTTTCTAACAGTAAAGCCTTGCAGTCGCACATGTATTCAACACCATTACTTATTAATTAATTAATTATTAATTTAACACAACATTATTTTAAAGTACTACAAGTAGTGGATAAAAGCCACCAAATGCTAATTTCTTAATAAACAAGAGTATCTTGTTGAAAGAAAAGAGCCTGATGGCAATCCGTGAGGGAATCAGAAGCAAGAACATTATTTTGAACTAAAATGAAGTGAACCAGTTCGAGGAAAAAAGATATATGACACTGTGTCCGGTAAGAGACTCGGCCCCATTGCACACGCAGGAGTGGTAGACTGGCATTAAGTTCCAAGCAAACATGAGCCTGAATCGTTTAAACCAAAGAGAAGCAGGAGATAAATCTGAAGAGCGCATAACCACGCAATCTGTAGAAGACTCCCATCAACACATTGAACTTCGAGCATTAGAATCTACCTTGAAAAGAGAAATGATGCTAGCGCAGTTGAAAGGGTTTAGAAGGTAAAGCACAAAGTTTAAATCTTTAGATGAATTTAAATCTCAAACGCTGATCTGTATTGAATCCATTCGAGCGTAAGTACATTTCTAGAATATCCAAATGGAGACGGAATTTTTGTAGATGGAAAGAGCTTTTTGAAGACAACAGGCAGTTCATTTTTAAAAATACCAACTACTTATTTGTGATCATTGCTGATCTGGATTATCATCCTGGCGTGGCGAACTATTTTGGATATGACGCTAAATCATCCCCTGTTTTGAGAGATCCGCTATTAACACGAGGAGGATTGCACTTTGAAAATAAAAACGAGATTTTCATTGGAGCTCATCAGAGTTGAAACAGCTCTTAAGTTATTTCGACAAGAAAAAAAAGATCACAAGGAAATAACCGAATTTATCAAGTCGCCAGTCAAGTTTGGAATTTTAAAACAGCAATACGATGAGTAACTTTCCATTTTCTCACAAATTCGGCTTTGTGTTCCGAAGCTTTCAAATTATGAATCAATTGAACAATCATGTGAGTATTGTGATGAAACAGAAGCATATCGCCAAGAATTTCTTTGGCGTCGATCAAGTGATGCAAATATCCTTTCGTGTGATTTCGACAGGTAAAACATTTACAGCCCCTTGCCAATGGCTCGTTATTAATTTTAAAGCAAGAATCTCGAAGGTTGATGCTTATTGACTCAAAAACATTATCGAGGGAGAAACAAAATGCATATGCTAGCTTCGTCATTGTAAACGGGAGGGTTGTTTCAAAACACTCGACGCCTTCTACCACAGCATCCAAAATACCATCTAATGGCAAGGAACCAAGAGGAGCAAACACCATCATGCCATCAAATCCCTCTGCAGCCATCATATTCTTTATCGCTTGTACGATGCGGAGTCGTGCACGAGGCGAAACAGCAGCAATGCTACTCAAACAAAATCCAAAGTCAGAGGATTTTAACGAAGCTGCCTTGGAAATTTCGAGTATTTGATTGAAGCATCGAACTGCTCCTTCTGGAGAGTCTTCTATGATTGGGAATAGCAACTTTGGGGCCAACTTGTGAGAGGCCATGGAGGACATCCACTGAGTGGCTCTTTTGAATGCCCGGTCTCGATGTTTCCTGGAGTAACCAGGACCAATAACCTCATGAGGTATCACCAACCATTCTGGCTTGATCAAATTCCGACAAGCAATAACTATATTTTCCAAGGACACACGAAGATTGAATTTGTCTACAGTTAAGATGACCTCGTCAGCACCCTTCCATGAATCTGAATCAGGAAGTTGCATCGCTGCATCCCACGGCGTTGCAAATACAATCCTATCTACGCCAGACGCAAATAAACTCGTCAAGTCCTTTCCACCAGCATCGACATGAGCAGAGAGAGCAGCAAGAGAGGTGGGCTGCATCGCATCTCCTAGATTAACACTCATGGATATTTCTCCTGGAAATTTAGCATCAAGTTCTTCCATAAGAGCCTGCGAGAGAAAAGGTAGACGCCCATTCGTCGAAGCCAAACAAATCATTGCTAACTGCGTTCAAAACGCAGTTCTTCAAAACCGAAAATAGATCATACTATTAGTGGTGATCGTTAATGGTTACTTTGTTAAAAAGCGCGAGAAGACAATGTTGTCCAAAGAAAAGGACCTGATAATTTTTGGTGAGTCTGAAATCAGAACTCGGAAGTTGTCACCAAACGAGATATGAGCGAATTCGCGCTGTGCGGCTTCTGATGTTTTCAATTTAATAACATCTCCCTTGAGCGTGCAGCAATATCTCCCGCAAAATTTCATCTTCGCATATCCCCAAGAGCGTTTAAACTCATCAATAGAAAGAAACCTTGTCCCTCTTTCTTCATCCCGAAAAATTCTGCTACAACATTTTCGTAAGACTCCACCCAGCACAAATTCAATGATCAAGGCAACTCATATGACCATTAACTTTCTCCAAGTTCTGGTACTTTCTTCTGGCATACATCTGACCCACTTAAACCACGTCAGGCGATAACTTTTCATGAGAAAACTCTGGACATGAACGGGTCAACAAAAATAAAAGACTTATAAATCAATAGATTCACTAAAATCACTTGTCATCCATTAACTGCAGCAATTCCACAATAGCTAGTATGTAATAAGAAATTACCATTCACAGAAGAGTCCTGACTTAACACCTGTTAATCAACAGAATCCACCGAAACAAAATATCGCGCAAAACGCTTATTAACCCGAATGATCATGTTACGAGAAGAGGAACGCGTAGGATTTGAACTGCAACAAGCAAGCTGTAATTCAAAATGAAACAAAATTCGTTTATTTCTGCGTAGACCGCAAAACTTGTTGACATTCAACGTGTTCCGAGCTTCGAATCGATGATTGATTGAAGCGCAACACAAAGATGGAAGTATAGAAGAGATCTCGTATTGGATTGCAGATCCATTTCGATCAGCAATACGAATACTAGGAATTAAATTCGGTTTCTCTAGATTGGCAAACCGCTGAAACCGAGGATATCTTCCTTGCTTTGTTCTCGGCTTCTACAACAATTCCAGATCCGTTTCAAACTTTGAAATACTATTTCCTCTTGTGAAGGAGGGAATGGGCGTCGATAAAGCAAATCTTCACGTACTAGTGGATACATGATTATCACTTCAAGATACACCAGCCTGCTCGACAATAGTGCCAGGTTCAGTAAGTAAGTACTCTTGAAAACTGGGAGCTTGAAAGAAGAGAATAATTCAATATTAAGCATTTTGCATTCTTGAAGTGGCTACCTGCTGATGGGCCTCCAGGATGGCACAACAGAAATAACTAACTCGACAGATTTCTAATAAACGAACCAATTTTCCACTATAACTGTATCTGTAACGCTCCACGGCCGATTATAAGTAATGATTGTAACGACTAATTTGTTGAATTTTTCCCTGTATTTTTCCCTGCTATGCATGATTATTTGTAACGCTCGAAGTAAAACTTTCAGTTACTACAGTTTTTTGTAGTCATCCAGGATAATCGATTATAACTGAAACCGTCAACAACGTTTTCTCATAAATTTTCTCCTGAATTTCTGCAACAACATTATTTGCGATCGTAAGATACCCTAATTAAAATATCAACATATTCGTTTAACGGTCCAATAAACTCAAATAACTTTTTCGATCTTCGAGCCAAAAACCAAAAACGAGTACCGTTTTAAAAGTACGTCTACAGGATAGCAATTGAAAGGTGCAGGCAAGCAAATTCAAAAACGATGACCAACGCTTTGAACATTTTGATTCTGCTTGTGATGGCTCAGATCACCAACGCTTCACTGGGTTCGTGTGACTATGGTTACACAGCAAGTTTCCAAGGTGTGAATCCTATTGCCAGTCTAAAGAAAGGTTTTATTGACTTTACGGACCCAGGAATGAGTGGTATTGCCACCAACGCCACTTTTGCGTTTTGGGGGAGATGGAATGACTACGACAAGGCAGCGAAACGCTACTCCTTCAGTTGGATGAACAAATTGGATATAAATTATTTTCAACCGTTTATCTTGGACCTGGCATATATGTTTGGAGCGTCTTATGACACTGGGTATCGTGATTTTAACCTTTGGCATCACTATGCATTCACCTTGGAAGAAAACACTTTAACGTGGTACGTTGATGCTGAGGTTGTGCTCCAGAAAGTTTTGACAGGTGCTTTGAAGTCTTTGCAGGGTGAGAAAACGGTCATGCATCTAGGGGCACAGACCTATTCGGCAATTGATAAGGAGGCAGTGTCATCTGCTCCGAAGGCAATGTGGGGTGAAATCGATGAATTCGCAGTCTTCTCGAGAGCCATAACTCAGGTGGAGGTTCAGAATATGATGGGATGTCCACTTGATGTTGCCAATCTTGATTCGTCGCTTGTGCTCTTCTACAATTTCGATGATGTTTGCACTTCTCCTTCTAGCAGTCTGTGTGATTCTGATGACGTCGAGGTGATGAATCTTGGTTCAGCAGGTGCTTCGTATAATTTGTTGTCTGGCTCTGTGAACAATGACTTTGGATTTGGGACGATATACACGGATTCGATGGATACAACTGAATGCCCAGTAAAATATTCCTTTGAGAAGCCATTGTATTTGAAATCAACGGTCCCAGTGGTCGATGTGAGTATGGCATCTAGTGACTTTATCGATACACCGTTGGTCTTCCACATTCCAACAGAAGCCTCTGTCTACGAGATCATGCTCCCTGCAAATCACACTGTTGATTCCTGTGTAGCCACGACCATCCCTGATTACGGCATCGTCATTCGCAAGGCAGGAGACTCTGTGGATTTGTTGGCTGGTAATAATTTGTCTGGGACGAATGCCATCGATTTTGTAAGCGCAGGTTGGGATGGATCGAGTGTTGAGATGATTATTACCTGCATGTTTTCAACTGGCAGTGAAGTTACGCGATATCATTTTCACCATCTTGATAGTCCTAGTTTGGTCACAAACGATCATCAATTCTCCACTGTAGAAGACAAACCTCTTGTAATGCGTTTGGGAACACTTGGAATAGGTGTCGAACATCTTGATATGAGGGTCATTTCAAGTCCCACAAACGGTCAGCTTCATCAAATGAGTTTTGGTATCAATGAAGCTCCAGGGGCATCCATTTTAAATGGAAGTCTAGTGTCTCACTGGGGAGGAGCCATACAGTACACACCCAATGCAAATGGAGCGGGTGCTGAATACGACGAGATGCAAGTCCAGTACACAGATCCAGTCTCTGGTTTGTTTTCAGTGCCACTTACAGTGAAAATCGCAGTTGAACCCGTTAATGACTTGCCAGAAAGTACTGACGGCGTGGCAACCACTGCAGAAGATTCTGCTGGTGTAACGATTGTATTGAGCTCCGAAGACGCCGAGAATGTTCCGGGAATCGTAGTCTCAAAACTACCAACCAAAGGCAGTCTTTTCGAAGTCCTCTCTGATGGATCGATAGGCAAGCAAATGGACCGTGCGTACCAGATATACGACGTGGGTGATGTTATTGAGCAATATGTTGCTTCAGTGAGAAACGTGTCGTCTTTTTGGGGAAACCCTCCAGATATCGGGTATCACGCAATCAATGTGGTTGGCAGCCCTACCTGCTTAGGTACTGCTGGTGAATGCTCTGACATGAGGTTTTCTAATCCGGAAACCGAAATCCCTATTGGAGATTTGGTTAAAGTGAATCGATACTTTGGTATTGACGATGCTGTGAACAGTCTGTCAGTGGTTGCACAAGTAGTCAACCGGACTGGAGCCGGGAGAGATGCCCTGTACGAGCTTGACATCCTTCCTATGCAACGACTAGTCAACTCAATGGACGGTTCATACACATGTTCTACAGCTTCCAGCACTTGTGTATACACACCCTGTGTGATGGCGTTCCCTGGTGCTTACCCTGCCGATTGCAGCGCCGCAGACTGGACAGGAGAGCCAGTGCATCTCAAGGATGTTCCACGAGACTCTCTTTCAGGTACGGAAGCCGGAGTGTGGAGTCCTTTAAACAAGAACTATGTTGGGGATACGCAAATGGTCGGTGGACAGGCAGCCGCAGCGTATGGAGATACCTTCAACTACGTGTATAATCAAGCCTCCTCGTACAACCCTCAGCAAGCACCAATGTACACCGAGTTCATCGAGGTTACGGTGGCCGAATCCATATTTGCTGTTGCTGTTGAAATCGGGTCTCCACGCGGAGGCGGAAGTGTGGTGAGTATCAAAGCACTTGATTCGAATGATGAATGGCACAGTGTCTACGATGGTGTTCCTCTTTTGAAACAGTTCTCGGAAACGAACGGACGACGCTTATACTTCCAAATGTCAGAACAGATATGTCGACCATTTTTCAAAACCAATACATTTAGATTGGAGCTTGATACCACTGGTATCGCAGATTGGAATTATATTGACTACATTAAATTCCTCGGCGCTCTAGATACACAAACGTCGATGCTTCGATATCCTAGTACGAAGGTACTTTATGTTCCTGACTCCAATGCATTTGGCGAAGACACTTTCTCCTTTAAAAGTTATGATTGCGGTGGGAACAGGCTTCGTGAATCGAATGAGGCCACAGTCGCCTTGGTCGTCACACCGTTGGAAGATCCTCCTACTATTTCTTTTACACCACAACCTCTCATTAGTGGTGGCCCAGCCGTCGTCTCAGCCTCCAAACCTGGGCTTTTTGAATTTGAAATTACTGAAATGGACTTGCAAGATGTTGAAGCTACCTTGTTCCAAGAACCTTCTTTTGGTTCGCTTGGAAATTTTACCTTCGAGAGTATTTCCCAAGGGGATATCCTTGAGCTCACCAAATTTAACGATATCATTCACCGTGTGGCGCTGTGGTACCAACCAGATCCCTGCAAAACAACCCAAATTGTTCAAGATTCCTTCATTATTCAAGTTGTCGATAGCGCGGGTAGCACTGGTCAAAGTACTGTGGCGGTACATTACAATTGCGGGGATCTTCCCACCGTGTACCATCTAGACAGTCCGACGAATCTGGCGTTTGTTTTTGGGTATCTTCTCGGTTTTATCGGTATCATTTTCTGCGTGATATTTGCAATGTTTAACATCATTTACAGAAAGGTGCCAATCGTGAGATTTACTACACCGGGTATTAACTTGGTGATTATCGGTGGTTGTTTTCTGGAGTACCTATACCTTGCAACATATAATAATGACACCAACATTCCTAGTTGCAGTCTTATTAATATGAATCTGGTGAATTCCACTTCTCCTGATCTGACCTGTTCGGCTCCAGAAAACAACTGTTGCACGGACTTGGCATTTCGAAAATGCATCATGCCGACATGGCTGGTGACCATCGGCATCAGTCTTACTTTTGGAGCCCTTCTAGCAAAGACATTTAGAATTCACAAGATATTCAACAACAAGAAAATGACGGTACAGAAAATCAAGAATAGAGATCTCTATATCAAGAATTCGATGGTTGTGGCTTTTCTCCTGGCTTTTCTCGTCATATGGCAAGTCAGCTCCCCAACAAAAGTACTTTTCTCCCTAGGCGCGCCAAGAATCAATGTGAAATCCCAGCTTGTTGAACAGACGCTGCTACTGACCTGTGATTCCGCCAATGAAGCGACATTCAAAATGATGCTTATCTTTATCATCGGGATGATGCTTTTCTACGGAGCTTACCTAGCATATGCGGTCCGAAATGTGCAACTAAAACAGATAAACGACTCCAAGCAAATTGCATTGGCGACCTACAATATGTTTATCTTCGGAGCACTCAATGTAGCATTGTCCGAAATCATAGTTGATGATGACGAATCTCTTTTCATTATCATTGCAGTATTCACCTTTCTCTGCTCTACGATGATCATGGCTTCCTTGTTTGTGCCACGAATGATTGATATTAAGAATAAAAACTTTGATGCGACGACATCGGGGGGCTCCTCTTCAGTAGCTCCAGGCAGTGCAACGATGGCCACAGCTGCCACCGCCGCCAACTAATAAGTTTTCAAATTAATATAAGATACCAGTAGATTCAAAAAATTCTTTAAAGTACTACTAGTATTCAGAATACAGCGGTAAACTCAGTGTTATAGACTCGCCTTTTCCTGGCACTTGATGGGCTTTTGGCCTGCTGAGCGATTTATGGACATGGACTGCTGCAATGTCAAATATTGGATTCACGAGATGAAATCCTCCTTCCCTTAATACTCCCGCAACCCTGTTGTCACATCTAGGAACTCCAAAATAGAAATTTAAAGAGTACAATGCAGATTTTGAAAGGTCTAGCGGCGAATGAAACATCCAGGCGTCCTGTGAATCTATCCTCGGCACCACATATGATTTACCGTTATCCATCTCACGACGACCAAGTGCAATCACCTGCCCGTCATTCGTAAATGCTTCAGCCCGATTCAACGTCTCGTCGAACAAGATATCTGCATTAGCGATAATACAAACGAAACCATGAAAGCGATCGGCATATTCAAAGGCGTTTCTGAAGGTTAATCGTGTTGCTTCGGTGATGCTGATAATCAATTTGGGATGTTCTATCGGAATTAAATTGGCAAAATGAACTGGAATCAACAAATGTATTTCGTCTATTACCGAGTTTCGCAAATTTGACTTGAGGCACCGAAGATATTCTTCTCTTCTGGTCTCGCATTCTGCGGGGAACCACTCAGTAATCAATATGAACCGCTTCTGCTTGGGAATATCTTTTCTAGCAGAGTCTACGCTACATAGCCTCGACACCTGTCTAGCAACGTCACTCGGACTGACAAGCGAAGAAAAATCATGGGACCTTAGAGCTACGAGGCTATTCGCGATTTCAAGTTTGTTGGTTAAAACCGCATGCTCAATACTATTCAAATTCAATGGACATCCTTCCGTGTCAAGCATGGTCTTCACGAGTACTTTTAGTCGCTGCTCATGGGTGAGCATGTTTAAGTTCAGATATTTAACATACAGTACATATGCCTCTTGGAACCTTTCCTGGTCTCTTAATAGATTTCCCAGGTTAAAAACAGCATCATTAGAGGGCATCGCCTTCATGTATTCCGTTTCAGCTTGTGAATGTTTACCAAGCTGATTTAACGCGACGCCATAGTTGTTTCGAAATACAAGGTTAAGAGGTTCAAGTTCCAGTGCTTTTTCAAAGTGTTGTAATACACGTCCATTGAACTGTGGATCGTTTTGACGAAGCAAAGCAGCCGCAAAGTTATTGTGTGACATTGCATCGCTGATGTCGAGGACAGATTCAAAGACAGATAACGATGCTTGCACCTGTCCCTCGTCCATCAAATGATTGGCTTTTTCAACAAGAACCGCTTTGATTTCCTGCCGTGAAGCGCGAATCACACGTTGAATAAACTGACGCCATTGCGATACAGTGACTTCATCGTCGAAGATACGGTGTACTCTGTTTACTATCTGAGAACCGATATATTTTCTAAAATGATTATCTCTAGCTAGTCGCACAGCAATGTCAACATATTCATTGGCGTTATTAGCAACTAAATCCATTAATCCCATTTGTTTATACAAAGCATATGCCATTCTACCTCTTAAATACGAACCGCGCATTACCACCATAGGGATCCCCAACGACAAAGCATCGGCGCTAGTTTTAGAACCCCCAAATGGAAATGGATGTAAGACGATATCAGAATGTTCCAGCATCATTCTCAGGAATTCTTTCTCGGTGTATACACGAGGCAAGTAATAAGTTCTCTTCAATACATCCGAAGGCCAAGACACGTTAAGGCGATGCTGTAAATCCTTCATCCATGTTTCTTCTCGCGATGTGAGCAAAGCTAATCGCGCATGAGGCACCCGAATCATAATCTCTTTCACAGCTAAATCAAATGCAGGATGAAGTTTAAATGAACTTTGCAATACGGAGAAACGTATCTGGTCCGATCTTGGGACTTGGGCGACTTGACGGACGTGCGACTTGTAGTGGATCCCGAACCCTTGGAGCCGAACTAATTGTTCAGAGTAGTGATTATGGGCGGCTCCGTCCTGCTCCATCCAATCACCACTTATAAAGTAGTCCATCTTTGAAGATCCCGTTGTCACAGGATTTCCCCAAAATGCAGCTTGAACAGGGGCCAGTCGAAAGCGCGATAGACAGTAGGTGACCGGCTCGCTCATCGTATCCACATAAACTAACATGTCAAGTTGGCCCTGACGAATTGTGGAGGCAGCATCTTGTGTATCACCAATGAGATATACCATTCGCGCGGGAAACAGCGAAAGAATCTCTTGACTAGGACCTCCTCGTGGGTTTGGAAGTATATAGATGGATATATCGAAATAATTCACAATGCCTTGCAAAACACCGAGAAGAAGCAAAGAATGAGGATGTCTATCAGCATGAGCGTGTATCACGAATATCTAAACAATAACTTACTCTTCGTGCCAGAATTTGGATATGAATCCGACTTTCGTTTGTTCGTTCTTGCGTTTGAACTTGAAAACATGCGATGTGTTTATAAACTTGTGAGAGGCAAGTTCCACTATAGAGGAAAGCATCTCTTGATTTGAAAGTTCGTTAGCGCCATGATACATCCAATAGAACGGGAAGCGCTCTATTTCTTTCACTGGATTCTCGATAACGTTGCGAGTTGCCTCATCCACCAATGACTTCAACTGAATGGTACTTCGATGAATAAGGAAAAAATCAGCTGCAGAACTACAAGGGGACATAATTGCACGGGACATGCATGCAATTCTCACTTTCATTCCGAAAGCAATATCAGGTCGCGCCATTGCCGCTCGGTTGAACACCAACGCTGCTTTTGATAAATCTCCACTCTCGTAATACCAATTTCCAAGCAATCGAAGAGCAGTATCGTCATTAATATCAAGAGCAATAGCCCTGAAAAAACTTGTTAACGCATCATTACGGAATCCAGTGTGCCAAAGCAAACTCCCGTAATTGGCCCACATCGAAGATGTTTGGTACGAATATGACAAGCTTGATTCATAAAATTTCTTGGCCGACAACCAATCACCTCGAACTTGCGCCAATGCACCCATACTATTCATTACTACGCTTAACATTCTTTCGTTTTCTGGTGAATTTTCACTCGCTTCGATGCATTGCCTCGCACGCGAATACGCTGTTTCCGAATTCTTATGACTCGTGTAAACAGCAATTCGGAATAGCAATGAACATGGTGCACTTTTAAACATTCTGCTGGTGTCAGAAAGAACTTTGACTGCCTCTTCAAACCTAGCACCCTCAACTAAGACGATCGCCAAATTCTCCGCAGCACTAACGAACGTCGGGTCATTCCTAAGAGCTTCCTTATACGAGCGAATGGCATCTTGTGCTAAATTCATGCTGCTATACACTAGGCCCATGTGGTAATACGTCTGAGCATTGCTAGGGTCCAGAATCAAACTACGAGTCGCAACGTCAAGGGCATCTTGATGACGATTCAATTGTCGAAGCACCTCAACCGCATTGGTCAAAATTTCTGCACTTTCACCTATATCCATAGCTCGCTCATAGCACTGGTAAGCTTCCGCGATTAATCCTTCCTCTATTAGGACGACTGCTAGAAGTTGCCAAGCAAGTGCGTTTTGATCATCCGTAGCAAGGACTTTGGAATAATGTTTCTTTGCCTCAAGCCGATCACCTTGACGAGTGAATTTCAAGCCCATTGTGATCCATGATTCTCTAGGCACGCCGCTGAATGCAAACTGTTGGCAATGAACTACAGTAAGAATAAGCCACAACACTTGAATCAACATTTTCGAATTTTTTTTTCAAAATTTACAGTACTAATGCAGTTGAGCCTCGATGCAAATATGTGTGGAAAGACATCATGCACCTACTTTTCGTTATAGAAATTTTTCAGTGTATATTGATTTAAGCTTCTGGTACCTAGCGTAGGCATTCTGGTTTCGAACGGGTTCTGAGGAAGCTGACATATTAAGTCCTGATGAGGCAAGAACTGGCTTGCGTGATCTGTAATCCTCGTCACTGCTCGAGCTATCATCGAACTTTATGACCGGTTTCAATTTAGGAGTAAAACGGGACACAATGGGTGACTTCTTCTTTACACTTTTAGCTTTGCCTTGGTCTAGTTTGCGCTCCAGCAAAACATTCTTGGTTCTTGCTTGGCTCAATTTCTCAGTGAGCTTCATCACTTGCTCTTTCACGGCTTGTAGCTGAGTTTTATATTTATTAATTGTTATCGACGAGGAAGTTCGAATTTCTTGAGTTGAGGAGCTCGCAATTTTTCGACGCAGGTCCGCAATGGTTCGCTTCTGATCATTTATTGTCACATTCAGAGAACGAATTGTTTTCTCGATTTCTGAATGTCTAATACCGGCAGATTTATTTCTTTTTTCTATAATCCTTATTCTGTTTCTTAAACTGCGATTCTCTTCCAAGAGTTTATTCTCTCGTTTCAAAAATTCGCTCTCCTGCTTGGATTTCAAAAGTAAGGAGGCCTTTTTAGGTGCCTGTTTCGGTTTGGTTGAAACACGAGTTGCTGTTTTTCTCTTGACGGTTCTACCTATCCGATTATTTGCACAATGGACTTTTTTCCTGGAGGAGCCTACTGTCGATTTCGAACGAGATGAACCGATGGATCGTGAGGTCGATTTTCTTCTAGTTCGATTAACAGAGCAATCACTGCCAGAAGTGCTGACGCGTCTTCTTAAGAACGAATTATTCATTCCGTCCATAGAATCCTCATCCCCAGATATACCTGCTGTGAACTGTGCAAGCTTCACACCATTCGCCTTCTTCCAGTCATGTAGCATTGCATCATCTAAATAGCTGTCTTCAAGTGTCTCTTTTTCTGGACTTTGCTTTTTCCATTTCTTAAGCAACGATTCGTCCGTTTCTTTTTCTAATGCTTCTAAAAAGCTATCAACCGAATCGTCCTCCAGTTCTAGACGCTTCCCTTTATGATCGCGGGGATCGCAACGAATTCTACTAGAGGCAGACAATATCGCTCTATCGGTCATTTTCAAATTGGACATTAATTGTTGAGTGCATCGATCTAAGGCACTTGCCAAGCTATTGCCACCCTCACTCATCCAACTGTAGAAAAAGAGTAGCCCCCCTTCGTCGACGTTTAGAAAATATTAATGATTGCCATCAGGCTCTTTTCTTTCAACAACATACTCTTGTTTATTAAGAAATTAGCATTTGATGGCTTTTATCCACTACTAGTAGTTTTAAAAAATCGATTTTTTGTTGTTTAGAAAATATATTCAAATTTGAATTTGAATTCAATTTAAAATAACTTGTTACGCTCCTTCTCTAGGTCAGCATTTTCCAAACGACGTCTTCGGAAATATTTCGGATTTGTAGATCGGGACGATTGGAAAACTTGATCCTTAAAGGCAAAGAATGGTTGCGCGCCTGTCCAAGCTACATTAGACAATCCACGCTCACACAAAAGCTGTAGCGGGTTTTCCATTCTGTTAAGTACTAAAGTATCTACATTATTCTCTATCATTGACACTTGATCTATTGGTGTTTGTATATATAATCGTTCCGTTGCCTCGTCAATAGCAACTACAAAACCAAGTCCCCAACACCTGCTACCAGAACAAAGACCCACCAATGATCTATTAAGTATATGCAACATATTAATTGCGCTGTCGGGACATGAAGGCCCACGGACCACTTTCACATCCTTGAGTAAAATAGACAACGGCGTTTTGATCACCAGATCTTGAAGCACTCGAATTCCAAAATAAGACAACAGCCGAGTAAAATACAAATCCCTAGAGGAATTGGACTGATCAACAATTGGAGTAGGAAGGAAAATCTCCCTCAAAGAAGCAGATACATTGGCGAAATCCAAGTCGTCTGGAATGGATTTGAAATGGACAACGTGAGTAACTTTCGCGGCATTCAATATAGAAAGCACCAAGTGTGCACCTAGACCAACTGTCCATCCATGAGTGTTAATAATCACGACTCTCTCAGAGACGAAACAGTCTTCCTCAAGCAAGTACTGGATACTTCGAAGATAGGTAATTGGAACTTGGTTCGCCATATAGTCTCCTACAAACACTGCGTTGCTGCTACTCTCTTGATCACCACATCTCTTGATGCTCACCATGCCTGGGGGCGTATGAATTGGTGCTCGTAGATCAGTTTCTAACATGCAAACAGATGTACCTACACTATTAAATCTATCGATAAGGGCGTTTAGAAAGTTTGATTTACCCATACCATTTCCTCCGCAACAACCTATTACCAGCCTTCGATTTTGAACGCCAACAAAACGCCGGATCAAATCTTCCCAATCAGGAGACACCTGCATCCTCTCAATGTACCAAAACAGGGTAGCCCCCCACAAACAGACTTCTGAAAGATGCGAATTGCAACCGGGTCAAGATACGCATCGGTTGATGGAGTAAGCTATAACCGGTGGTATGTTGTATCTGCCATTGTATTTATATGCCTTGTGTCTCTAGTTGGGATGTCTTCGTCGCCCACGGTTGTTGAAGGACCTTTTGAAAACAAGGCTAAAAGCCTGTCTTCCAAAGGGAGGTTTCCGCTTCCGTCGGGGCACACAAAGGACTGCTTGTCCAGTCGTTTCTCCCAAGAAACTCTCAAGTTGGTGAAGGAATCTACAGTCATAAGGTAAGTTAACTTGCATCTTTTGTTTTTTATTCTGAAAATGAAATCAGCACCATGATCAAGTACGCTGTACCGGGAAGCAAGCAAGAATTGATGAACGAGGCAATGCTTCTTGATAGATACGAAGCCAGCGATATAATGGCGACTCCTGATGGTTCTAGTTACTTGATTGTGTTCGATAACACTGTGAGCATAGGCCATTTGCAACGTGGCGTACTAACGTCATCACGTGGCAAGAATGGATTGATCACCTGGAATCCTGACAAAGACACCGACGAAGATAACGGGAATGGATTCGAAGCTATGACCTTTAACAAAACATCCCAAACTTTCTTATTCATGAAAGAGACTCACGTAGAAAAAAATGGAGACATTCGATCGTTTATCTATGAAGTGAAGTTGAACCCCAAAGATCCGTTCCCCTCTATAGACGTTGTTGCTAGATGTCATTTTGAGAAACAATTTTCTAGCGAAAACAAAGGTATTGAGGGCGCAGCTTTTTTCACAATTGATTCGAGGAGCTATCTTCTTGCATTATGTGAAGGTAACTTTTGCGAAAGCGGCAAAAGGGGCAGAATCCCTGGTAATGGAAGAATACTGATGATGGAAAGACATGAAAATTTGCAAGGTAACTGCTCTTATAAAGTGAATCGGGTCATAAATATCCCGGCGCATGTTGATTTTGAAGATTACTCGAGTATTTCGTTGCACAACAATAACAAAATTGCGATTGTCAGGTAAGTATTAGCAGTTGGTTACCCGCTATTTGAATTCATTCCTATGTATTAGCCAAGAGAACAGCGCCGTTTGGATTGCTGATATTCTACTTAACGAGCTAGGCGATATTTCGTTTTCAAAAGGTAGAATATTGGACTTTCCTCGAAATGACAATTGTGAAATTGTGTATTGCAATGTCGAAGGAGTATATTTTGAAGGAGATGATATGATTGTGACTGTTTCGGACAAAATGAAAGGGAAAGGCAAGCAGCCATTTATTTGCCAACAAAAGGGACAAATGATGCATGCATTCGTTATTCCTCCATAAAAAATGAACCAATCAGTTTAATTAATTATAATGAACTTGACAAGAAATGTTGATCGGAAGCCTTGTATCCTGGTTGAGTTTTTCACAGTACATCGATGTCAATCCATTCTTTATTACGGAACTAAACAGTGCTCCGTTTAATGACTAATAAACCTGACAATAAGTGTTGACGAACAGCCTTATATCCTGGTGAAGTCTTTCACAGTATATCGCAGGTAATCTATCCAATCTCATGGAACCATAGCAGCAGCACATGCTGCCTCCATTTTCGCACTTTCGGAAATTGTCAGGAAGGAAAATCATAGCATGAACTGCACCAGAGGCACTATACAATGAAAGCAGCGTCCCTACCAGATGTGTTGACTTTGGTATAGTTGCAAATAGGTTACTGAATTTATGTCCTTCTCCACTATGCCAGTAGAATGTTATCACATCTACAACCATCTCGACTCCCATTTGTAGACATGCTGCTTGTATTACCGGCTGAATTTCAAGCAGTTCATCGAAAGGCTGCGGGAGAATAGCATAGTATCCGAATGGCTCCCCTAGTTTAATTGGATCGAATATCCACATGATCATTCGAACAAGTACGATAGACAAATATTCGATACTAGCACCACATACGAGGTACGCAGTTCGACATCGTTTGACCTTCTACTTGCCCGTGCACATGTGGCTTCTTTGCCAATTGCAAATATAAAACACACTAGTAAGTTAAAAAGCGTTGATTCGGGAATAAATCGGATCAATTCCGATAATGGAACTTCTAGTGCGATATCAGCCATAAGCCTTAGCCGCATAAATCTGTTGGTAAACAAGCTATGGAATTTATAGTGTCAATGATACCTCTCAAAGCGGGTCTTCCGATAATGTTGATGTAGTAGGCTGACGTCAGAGGTTGGTGCAAGATTTGTTTCATACTTGTTGGAGTGTCGGGCGGGATATCAGTTTGCTTTATTATATACGCAAATTATATTTCCAGAGGACTAGCACCACTTCTAATTCTTTGCCCTAGTTTTGCTTTGCTGTTCTTATTTCGTTTTGGGCGAATCATTCCTCCCGGTTCAAGGATTCCTCAACAGCAGGTAAAGTATCTAGACTACCCGGTGTTTCAATTTATTAACGTTGAATATATACGAAAATGACCGGTTCATTTGCACTTGTATTGACATGAAAATGAGATTACTTGAAGCTAACGGTGCCCAAAATATCAATACCGCCACAGGAGCAGCGAAGAAGCTCGTACTCGCCACAATCGTCACTATGCGTATCGCCTCATATAGATCCGACAACTTCCTTCTATCACAACGGATATACTCAGCGCCCCCCTCACTGATTCGATGAAGTTTCGACCTTGTATTGATTTGCACGCAGGATGTGTGAAGCAGATAGTCGGGTCTACTTTGACAGGTGATGACAATGATGTGACGACAAACTTCGAGTCTGATTTATCAGCTGGGGCTTTCGCGGACATGTATCGAAAGGATCATCTGTACGGTGGACATGTGATTATGCTTGGTAGTGAAGGAAACGAGTCTCCAGCGAAGGAGGCACTGAGAGGTTTTCCTAAAGGTATGCATGTAGGAGGTGGTATGAATCCATCTAATGCTCGAGAATACTTGGATGCAGGAGTAAGTACATTGTATGAAGTCAACCATGGACTTGATTTTTAAGTCAGGCCAGTCACATCATCGTGACATCTTACGTATTTCGAGATGGTGCTATAGACTACAAGCGATTGGAAGAGATGGTTAAGGTGATTGGAAAGGGAGCACTAGTTCTGGACTTGAGTTGCAGAAAGAAGGATTGTGATGGAGGATATTTCGTGGTGACTGATCGCTGGCAGAAGTTTACTGATTTTGAGATCACCGAGGAAAATCTAATAATGCTCTCTAAATATTGCGATGAATATTTAGTTCATGGTGTTGATGTAGAAGGACTTCGTGTTGGAGTCATGGAGGATTTAGTGGAAAAGTTGGGGATGTGGTCCCCCATTCCAGTTACCTATGCAGGTGGTGCTAGGAGTATTTCTGATCTTGAGCTTGTGAAGAGATTAGGAAGAGGAAATGTGGATCTCACTGTAGGTAGTGCACTCGATATATTCGGAGGAGACCTGCCTTATGACACTGTTGTCAAATGGCATTATGCCAACTTCGATGTGCTAGAAGATGCAGATAAAGTTGTGAGAATGAGGGTGATAGCGGCACGAGCAGCAGTTGCAGCCAAAAACACTCTCGATGAAGCCAACCGTGCATTTCGTTTGAGTTTAGAAATGTGACTTCTTTTCAATCTAAAATCCAGTAAAAACTGATTGTTTCGGTTTTATTATTATAAAAAGAACCCGTATTTTAGTAGTTGACACCCACTTTTAGTTTTTTTTAAATCAGTTGGGGGGCTCTCGAAGATTTCAAAACACACCTAGGACGTTTTCGATCGGATCCATTATAACCGGGCCTTCAGACATGGAATCCCCAATGATGGCATCGATAGGTCTTATTGCTCTGGGAATAGCTTCAGGATTACTAATTTCGAAATGGAACGATTCATCTACGGAACCCAAAATTTCAAGTGAGGACTTCTCAGCCCTAGTGTTTCATGTCGGCCAGCTTTCAGAGGAGATGCTGGCCAATAAGATAATGAAGGAAAATCTTGCTGCTATCCCGGTAATATCGCATCGAAGGGAATCATCTGTTGTGGAGGCCATGACACTAGCCACCCAGGAGAATGGCGGTGGGATTGCCCCGAGATCGAGATTTGCAGCTGAAATTGACGGACTAGCAGACATGCTTGCAGTGTACAGAGCGCAATATCGTCAATGGAGAGAAGGCGACAAGCAGCGTCCAATGAGGAGGATCGAACGGGAATTGACTCGAGGTTACCGAAGCAACACCGACACATCGGATACTTCTGCACCCATGCCACTTGGGGATCCAGCTGCTGGTGAGAAGCTGTCTACGCATTTATGGCAGCATTTGAATATGGGTCCCACTAAAACGCAGCCTTGCATCAAGATAACGGTGATTGGCGGAGGCGCTTTTGG
>Ga0105053_10005078_pt1 | contig 18950 bp, 17 predicted proteins | sample BON01_FD_78093 | JGI IMG/M metagenome (GOLD analysis project Ga0105053, IMG submission 78093) | Freshwater microbial communities from Lake Bonney liftoff mats and glacier meltwater in Antarctica - BON-01 | ecosystem: Environmental > Aquatic > Freshwater > Ice > Glacier meltwater | place: Lake...
GGTAGAAGCTTCATTCGCTCATAGTAGCGGATGGTCTGCACGTTTACACCGACGTTTTTTGCGAGTTCTCCAATAGTCATAGTTGAATTGGTTTCTTGACCTTATACCATACTACAGGGTGTAGGATGCTGCTATGAAAAAGAATGGTTCCCCCTGGGTTCTTGCTGGTGGCGTTGTCGCAGGCCTCGCCGCTTCCCTGTGTTGCATCGGCCCGTTGTTGGCGCTCAGTCTCGGGTTAGGCAGTTTTGCCGCCTCGGCTTGGTTCGCTCAATGGCGACTTGCTTTTCTAGGGCTCACCTTAGGGCTTCTGAGTTTGGCTTGGTATCTTATTTATCGCAAGCGTAGTCCCAATGGTGACTGCGAAGATGGAGAATGCTCCCGGCCGCCGGGCAAAGCAGCGCGTATCAGCCTATGGCTGGGAACGCTGGTAGCCGTGACGGCGGCGGTTTATCCCTCATTGCCAGCGGCGAAACATAATTTCAATGCTACGACTATAGCCGCCAGTGACGCCGAATTCAGTGTGCTGATTCCTTCTATGGATTGTCCTCCGTGTGCGCTGGGAATCGAAGCCACTATTAAAGGAGCCCCGGGTGTAAAGCAGGCCATAGTGGACTATGACACCAAGGCGGCGTTTCTGGTTTACGATCCGACCGTTACCAGCCGTGAAAAACTGCTCGCGCTGATCGACTCCACTGGTTTTTCGGCTGAACGCTCATCTCTCAAACAAGCGAACCCTTAACTCCTTTCTCACCATGACGGATTGTTGCTCTGCTAATAAAAATAGAAACTCATCACCGGCTGATGCCAAGGTCTACACTGCAATGGCGGATGGTAAACATCTGCTCATTCTGGGTGGGGGCGGGGCCGCGTTTGCCGCCGCGCTGAAGGCCTCTGGTCTTGGAGCGCATGCGACGATCATCAACGACGGGCTGCCGATGGGAGGAACGTGTGTGAATGTTGGCTGTGTGCCGTCCAAAACACTCCTGCGTGCGGCGGAGGCATTGCACCGTGCCCAATCGCCGGGAGGTTTCGCGGGAATTGAAACGAAAGGAAAACTGACCGACTTCACCGCGGTGATGAATCAAAAACGCGAACTGGTCGAAGCGCTTCGTCAGGCTAAATATGCCGACGTCATTGGCGATGATCCCCAGATCACATTTATCCAAGGCCGCGGTCGATTGATTGATCGTCACACGATCGAGGTAAACGGTGAGCGTATCAGCGGTGATGCCGTATTGATCTGCACTGGGGCCCGGCCATCCGTGCCCGATATTCAAGGTCTTTCCTCCGTGCCGTTTCTCACCAACGAATCCGCGTTCGAATTGACGGAACTACCCGCATCAATGCTCGTGCTGGGCGGACGTTATATCGCACTAGAGTGTGCGCAGATATTCTCACGACTTGGGAGTCGAGTGACTGTGCTCCAACGTTCGGCGCGCATATTACCCACCGAGTCGGCCGCCCTGACCGATGAACTGACGACTCATTTGGAATCGGAAGGCCTGAATTTTGTCACGGGAACAGCCATTCAGCGGGTTTTTAAGGAAGGTCGTGGAATCGCCGTAGAAATATTGGTCGACGGTCGAAAAGAGATTTATCGTGCCGACCAACTGCTGGTCGCTACCGGGCGGACGCCCAATGTGGATGAGATCGGACTAGAGAGTGTCGGAGTCACCTTGGATGATCAGGGATTTATTGCGACTGATCCACACCTTTCCACGGTGGTGCCGGGAATCTATGCGGCTGGTGACGTGGTAGGGGAACCGATGTTCGTTTATACGGCAGCCTATGAAGGTTCACTGGCGGTGGGAAATGCACTCGCGGCTGCAAACCGCCCTCGAGATTATACGGCACTGCCTTGGGTGGTGTTCACCGACCCGCAGGTTGCGGGTGTGGGCCTCGACCTGTCGCAGGCCGAAGCCGCCGGCCACGACGCGGAGGCCAGCACGCTTCCGCTAACTCAGGTGCCGCGCGCAATCGCAGCCAGAGATATGCGTGGTTTCATTCAACTCATTCGCGATTGTAAAACCGACCGTCTTTTAGGCGCCCGCGTGCTTGCTCCAGAAGGCGGAGAGCTGCTCATGGAAACCGCGCTGGCGATCCGCCACGATCTCACGGTGAGAGAGCTGGCGGCGTCTTTTCATCCCTATCTTACCCTTAGCGAGGGGATCAAGCTAGCGGCCCTTTCTTTCGGTAAGGATGTGGAAAAACTCAGCTGCTGCGCGGCTTAACTAGGGTAGAATGGACCATAGTTAAAGTTGCAGAGAAAGTAACTATGGGGATGGCCTAAGCTCAGAAATGCACGGACATAGTTACGAGAGCTTGCTGATGGACTAGGAGCGGTGTTCAGCACAATCGCAGTCGAGACAGGTTTCTTCAGTAGCACAGGGACCACAGAAGTCTTCCAACTTGGTGCGCAAGGTTTTGCGGGTGCGATGGAGAATCACACTGGCATGGTTAGCCGTGAGTCCGAGTTGATCGGCGGCGGCTTGCACGGATTCTCCTTCGAGATCGACTCGCCGGACGAGTTCCGAATTGGGAGAGGCGAGTGTTTCGATCATTCCTCCTAAACAGGCGCAGAGTTGCGGTGCCCAAGCTGGTGGGATCGTGGAGTCCTCGCCCAACGATTTTGTCAGCGTGTGCACAGCGGCATCACGGCGCCTGACAGCTCCTTGGGAACGGTAGTGATCGATGATCGCGTAGCGTAGTATTTGGTAAAACCAAGGAACGATCTTTTGCCCGTCACGGATTTCCGAAGCGCGCTGCACAGCCTTGGCCAAGCTGTTCTGCAGGATATCTTCTGCGTCCTCCGAAGAACCCACGCGCGCCATCAAAAAATACTGAAAGACACGTCGTTGGGAAATAAGTGACTCCGTGAGTCTCTCCGATTGTGAGTCCATGAGATTTATTGGGACAATAAACAGTGATCCTTGATTGAGCGCAATAAAGGGCGGGCGGGTTAGAGCTTTAGGTATGCTTAGTCAGAGCTATCTAATTGCTATTTGATCGTGCCGCAGCGGAGCATCATGGAGCCGTAATAAGGGTTGTTGACGGTGCGATCGCCTTGGATCCAGTCACCGCCTTCACCCCCAAATGCCATGGGGCAATGGGCGACATAGAGCTTTTGCCCGCTAGTCGTGCCCACGTGATCGACTAGGCTGATCATCTCATTCGACGCGGCCAAGAAATACTGGCGGGCTACTTTGATCGTCTCAGCTCTGACGATCTTGGCGACAGGATCAGTGAGTGGCGCAAACTCCGGGCCTCGAGAGGCGGCCTCGATCAGAGTATTGGCGGCGTTTTGAGCAGCGGAGAGATCATCAGCCGCCAGAGCGGTTTGGAGGTCGAGGTAGGCGGGAACTAACGTATCTACGAATTCAGGTTTGAGATCCTTGGAATGGGCAGAAGCCGTCGTGGCGACGAGTCCGAAGCTCAATGCAAGAAGGAGTGATGTAATGATGTTTTTCATAGGATTGATCCCAACGTCTGCTGAAATTTAGTCGTGTCATGGCGAGGAGCGTAGCGACGCGGCCATCCACGAACAGGCTATCGTGACCGAGGGGTGGTCGTGGATTGCCGCAGTCGTTCCGCCAGAGCGGAACTCCTTCGCAATGACAGTCTATTTAACACGAGACGTTGGTTTAAGATTAGAATTTTGTTTTAAGAATGGGCTTTCGAATAGTCTGCCCAGCGAATTTTTATTTCCTCTAGGGAACAGTAGAGCACGGGCACGACGAACACCGTGATGATTGCAAACATCATGCCGCCGAAAGTCGGGATCGCCATGGGGATCATGATATCGGAACCCCGTCCGGTGGAGGTGAGAACAGGGAGGAGGGCGAGCACCGTGGTCGCGATCGTCATCATCGCGGGGCGCACGCGTTTCGTTCCTGCTTCTAGAATCCGTTTGCGAAGTTCGGCGATGGTATTGCTGGGAGCATCTTTTAAGCGCTGCCCAATATACGTGGCCATGATCACGCCGTCATCCGTGGCGATGCCGAAGAGAGCGAGGAAACCAACCCAGACGGCTACGCTCAGGTTGATCGTGTGCACTTGGAACAGCTCGCGTAAGTTGTGACCAGCGATGGACATATCGAGAAACCAGGGTTGGCCATACAGCCACGCGAGGACGAACCCGCCCGACCAGGCATAGGCGATACCGGAAAAGACCAAGAGCGTGACCGATACGCGTTTGAACTGGAAATAGAGGATAAGCCAAATCGCGAAGAGGGCGATCGGGAGCACGATGCTGAGCCGCTTCTCGGCCCGAACCTGATTCTCGTAACTCCCCGTGAATTTATAACTCACTCCGGCAGGAATGATGAGCTCTCCCGAATCAATTCTAGATTGAAGAAAGGCCTGGGCCTGTTCGACGACTTCGACTTCGGCGTAGCCGGGTTGTTTGTCGAGAATGACATAGGCGACCAGAAAGGTGTCCTCACTTTTGATGACCTGCGGACCCCGCACGTAGTTGATCGTGGCGAGTTGCTTGAGTGGGATTTGGGTGCCGTCGGGTGCGGCTACCAGGATGTTTTCAATCGCCCCCATGTTGTCACGGAGTTCGCGCTGATAGCGCACCCGCACCGGATAGCGTTCACGCCCTTCGACGGTGGTGGTGATAGGCTTACCGCCGATGGCGACTTCGATCACATCCTGGACAGTTTGAATCTTGATCCCGTATCGGGCGATGGCATCGCGGTTGATGTTCAGTTCCAAGTAAGGTTTGCCCACGATACGGTCGGCAAACACGGCGTTGGGTTTGATCGAAGGCACTTGCTTAAGGAGCCCTTCGACCTGGAGCGCGACCTTTTCAATCGTGAGCAGATCAGGACCGTAAACCTTGAGACCCATCGGTGCGCGCATGCCGCTTTGCAGCATAACGACGCGCGCGGCGATCGGTTGCAATTTGGGCGCTGAGGTGCTGCCGGGAATCGTGGCCGCCTTGGCGATGGCGTTCCAAATATCGTCGGGATTTTTGATTTCATCGCGCCATTGCCGGAAGGCCCGCCCCTCGGGATCCGCGATCAGATGACCGTCACCATCTCGAACAAAATCCTGGCTCGTCTCATCGTAGGCAAAGGTGAGCAGGCGACCGTTGGCATCGGTGCGGTATTCCGATTTGTAGCTGATGATCGTCTCCACCATGGAGATGGGCGCGGGATCGAGGGGGCTTTCGGCCCGACCGATTTTACCCACTACGGAGTCGACCTCGGGAATGGCGTGGATGGCCATGTCTTGCTTGCGCAACGCATCCATGGATTCACCGATCGAAGCATGCGGCATGGTCGTAGGCATGTAGAGAAACGAACCCTCATCGAGATCGGGCATGAATTCTTTTCCGAGACCGGGAAAGGCGTGAGTGGCGGATCGGTAGATCGAGGTATTTTTCGACCATTCGGGAGCCCAGCCGAAAATTTGACCTACCCCCAACCAGGAACAAAGCCCCCAGATGACCAGGAGGCTACTCAGGGCCATGAAGAGCGCTTTGGTGCGCAGGAGTCGGGCAAGGATCACCGGATAGAAGTGGACAAAGGTCCACATGAAGAGCAGCAACCCGCCGACGGTGAGGAACACGAAGATCAGATTGCTCAGCGGCACTTCAGGTCCCAGAGGAGCCCAGACCCGCGCAAGAATGATCGCGATGACGACCGCGAAGATGAAGTTAAACGCGTAGACGATGCGTTGTTGCCATGCCCTGGGGAGACGATCGCGCAGCATGTTGAAAGCACCGATGCCGATGAGGAGCAGGCCGAGCCAAGCGGGGAACCAAGTATACGCAAACGGAGCAAAAATACCGATCAATGCGAGCAGGCCCCAGAAGATCCGGGAGGAGAGTTTCGCGCGGAAGCGACCGGCGATCAACCAATGGGCGAGTGGCGGGATGACCGTTAGTGCGACAAGGACTGCCCCGATCAGCGCAAAAGTTTTAGTATAGGCGAGTGGCTGAAAGAGTTTTCCTTCGGCTCCTTCCATGGTGAAGACGGGCAGGAAGCTGACGACGGTAGTCGCTACCGCCGTGACCACGGCTCCGCCCACTTCGGTGCATGCTCGGTAAACGGTTTCCAGTGAATTCTCCTCAGGCGGCGCCTCGTCGAGGTGCTTGAGAATGTTTTCAATCAACACGATCCCCATGTCCACGACGGTGCCAATCGCGATGGCGATTCCGGAGAGCGCTACGATATTGGCATCCACACCAGTCATCTTCATCGCGACGAAGGCAAACAATACGGCAAGGGGGAGCACGCTGGAGATGAGCAGGGCGCTGCGTAGGTGCATCACCATCAGAATCACAACGATAATGGTAACGAGAATCTCATCGCGGATGGCATCCTCAAGGGTGCCGAGAGTTTCGTAGATCAGACCTGATCGATCATAGAACGGCTGGATGGTGACTTTGCTGAGCGTGCCATCGGCGAGGGTTTTTGAAGGTAGTCCGGGAGTGATTTCCGCGATCTTCGCTTTCACTCGTTTGATCACTTCGAGTGGGTTTTCACCAAAACGGGCGACGACCACGCCGCCCACGGCTTCCGCTCCCGCTTTGTCGAGGGCCCCCCTCCGGAGAGCCGGCCCGTATTCGATGGTGGCGAGTTGCGCGAGGGTGATGGGAACGCCGTCACGAGAGGTGACCACGGTTTTGCGCAAATCATCGAGACTCTTGATGAAACCGATACCGCGGATCACATATTCGACACTATTGACTTCAATGGTGCGGGCTCCGACGTCGAGATTGCTGCCGCGCACAGCAGAGAAGACATCCGACAACGGGATGTTATAGATACGAAGTGAATCGGGATTCACATCGATTTGATACTCGCGGACAAAGCCGCCGATCGACGCGACCTCAGCCACACCATCCACGCCTTGAAGCGCGTAACGCACATACCAATCTTGGGTGCTGCGTAACTCTTGAGGATCCCAACCGCCGGCGGGGTTGTTCTTCGCATCACGACCCTCCAATGTATACCAAATGACCTGACCGAGTGCAGTCGCATCGGGACCGAGTTGAGGTTGCACACCGGCCGGCATGGTTCCCGACGGGAGACTGTTGAGCTTTTCGAGAATCCGGCTGCGCGTCCAATAGAACTCGGTGTCTTCCTTGAAGATAATGTAGATCGAGGAGAACCCGAACATGGAGTAACTGCGCACGGTCTTAACCTCGGGAAGTCCGAGCAGGGCCGTGGTCAAAGGATAGGTAATCTGATCCTCAATGTCCTGCGGGGATCGCCCCATCCATTCGGTGAAAACGATCTGCTGGTTTTCGCCGATGTCGGGAATCGCATCAACGGGAACGGGATCCCGAGGAAGGGCGTTCAGCTTCCAATCGAAGGGCGCGACCATGACGCCCGCCAAGATGAGAAGACTGGTGAAGAGGATGACGACGAGTTTGTTCTCGAGGCAGAATCGAATGAGTTTGTTAATCATGGCGGGATGTCGCGTGAGAGACCGTTACTTAAGCTTTTCGACGACTTCACCGCAGCTGAACATCATGGCTCCAAAATACGGGTTGTGGACCTCGGCAGTAGTTTGAAGCCAATCGGCTCCCTGATTGTGGTTGGCCATGGGGCAAGTCAGACGAACGACGTTTCCGGGGAATGCTTGGGGTTGTGATTTGATGACGGCGATTAACGCGTTGGACAGTTGGCGGAAGGCGGGCTCGCGAAGCGCGGAGAGATCATCGCCCATCAGCATCTGGTGCAATAGATCGGGCAGGGCGCCGCTGTGTCCGGTAGATTCCATGATGAGCTTCACGGCGGTTTTGGCCGCTGCCAGATCGTCCTTAGAAAGGGCATTTTGAAGATCGTAATACGCAGGTAGGATTTCCTGAGCCGTGGTTAACGCGATCTCCAGAGATGCGGTCATTTGGTGTCCGGAATGATCTTCCGAGGATGCTGCCTCAATCGTGGGTGCACCTCCGTGTTGATGGCCTGGAACGGGGCCTCCGCCGGCGGGATTCATCATGCTAGGTTTCGCCAGAATTTGGAGTGAACTATCGATCTTGAATGCCCCATTGGTGACGACTTTTTCACCGGCCTTGAGACCCGAGGCGATAATGTAGCCATCGTCGATGGCGGCCCCGAGCACGACTTCCCGGCCTTCGAAAGTGGGCTGATCTGTTCCGTCTATTTTGACGTAAACAACGGCTCGTGTGCCGGTGCGAAGCACGGCGGAACTGGGCACGATTAAAGGCGCCTCTTCGGGTGATTCGGTCGTGTATCCCAACGTTGAGGCGGGCACGAGATCCATACCGCAGACATCGCATTGTCCCGGAGCATCTTTAATGATTTCCGGATGCATGGGGCCAATCCATTTCCCGGCAAGTTCCGGGGCAAAAATCCGGTTGTCCTTGGCTAGTTTTACGCGGACGAGACCGCGGGCAAACATGCCGGGCTTGAGCCGGAAATCAGGGTTGGGCACATTGACCCGCACCTGCACGGTGCGGGTGCGAGTATCGACATCGGGAGCTATAAACGCGATGCGTCCGGTGAAGGTTTCTCCCGGCCAGGCATCTACGGTGAACTCGACCGATTGACCGTAGCGGAGCTTGGCCAGATCGGATTCGAATGCTTGGAGGTGGAGCCAGAGTTTACCGAGATCGGCGATGCGGAAGAGAGGCTCACCAGTTTTTACATAATCGCCTTCTTTTACATTTTTCATGATCACCACGCCGCCGATCGGAGTGCGGAGTTCGAAGTCATCCGTGGCTTTCCCCTGCCTGAGGATCGCATCAATTTGCTCAGATTGGAGGTCCCAGAGACGAAGTTTTTCTCGCGCGATTTTTGCGATTGGGCCGTTGGGGTTGATCGCATGGCTAGTGAGCAATTCTTTTTGCGCAGTGAGGAGCTCGGGACTGTAGATGCGGGCCAAATGCTCGCCGGGATTCACCGTGACCCCTGTATAATTCACAAATAGCTGATCGATGCGGGCGGGGAATCGTGCGGAGATTGAGCGAACGCGCGTTTCATCGTAATCGAGTTTTCCGACCATGCGGAGTGAGGTTTCCGGGAAACGGCTTTCCACGGTGGTGGTTTGAATCTCCGCCAGCACACGTGCGGATTCGCTCATTACCAGAGTGCGCGGACCGTTATTTGCGGAACCGGAATTATTGACCAGCGGGATGAGATCCATGCCGCAAATGGGGCATTGTCCAGGCTCGGATTGTTGGATCTGAGGATGCATTGAACACGTCCAAATGCTAGAGGCTGCTCGTTCATTGGCTTCGGTTTTCTCATGATCGTGACCTTCATGTGATTCGCCGGAAGAGGGTGCGATGAATCGACCTATGAGCAGACCGACGAAAAGAGTAAGGAGGAGACTACCGATAAAGAGAGATTTGCGTGACATGGGGAGTAAAGGGATCGGCGGATTAGAGAGGGCGATTGGCGAGGGTTTGCAGCACGACACGCTGTTGCGCGGCATCGGTCTGGGCTCGCCAGAGTTGTAATTCGAGATCGAGCAAGGAGCGTTCGCTATCGATCATTTCTAAGAGAGTGGCGCGGCCTCCTTCGTAACTGGAACGCGTGATCTCGAGCGCTTGTCGAGCGAGGGGAAGGAGTTCGTTGTGATAGAGGCCAACCCGTCTTTGGGCATCCCGGAGCACGGCCGCTGAATCATACACGGAGCCACTCAGCTGGCGGCGACGGTTGGAGAGCTCGCTTTCCGCGGCACGTTGATTCGCCTGGGCTTCTCGTTTCGCGGCCGAAGTGCGTCCGTTCCAAATCGGAAGATTAATCGAAAGAGTAAGGGCCCATGGATTCTTGCCGGCATCCGGTGTGCCTGGATTGACGGTGGGGACATCGACTTGGATGTAATTTAGACCCACGGTGAAATTGGGTCGTTTTTCAAGTCGCGCGAGTTCGGAACGAGCCTGGGAACTGTTGATTTTACGCTCCAACATAAGCAGCTCAGGGTTGTTGGCTTCGACGGATGCGAGCAGATTGCGGGTGTCCAGATCGGTTGACTGCGAGTTATCGAAAGTCGGCATCCAGTCTGGCCAAGGGAGTTGCGTGTGAGCTGGTAGTGCGAGTATGGCGGAGAGTCTCGCGCTCTGCCGCGGACGTTGCTCCTTGAGCGAGGCGAGCCGATCTCGGAGTGTGCTGATTTCGACTTGCAGGCGGAGGAGGGCATTGAGGTCGCCACCGGTGCGGACGCGTTCTTCAACCTGCGGGGTAAGCTCCTCCAAAAGTGCGAGATTTTGGGTGGTGAGCTCGATAGCTTTTCCGGTGTAAGCGTAATCGTAATAGGCCAAACCAATCGTGCGGGCCAACAGGAGCTGACGCGCTTGAAAGGCATAATGAACGGCTTCGGCATCCGCATCGGCGGCGCGTTCCCGTCCGTCCAGTTGCCCAAACCACGGCAGCCGTTGGCTCAGCATCAGAATGTTCTTTTGCGGTCCGGTGCGGGTCTGCACTGACTCGACGAAATGCGAGATTTGTAGCATCGGATCGGGCAGGGATGACGCTTGCGGAATACGTTCTCGGGCCGCCTCGTAGCGCGCCGCATAGGCTTGGAGGTCGGGGTTCGCACTTTGACCTTGCTGGAGGTAATCCTGCAGGTTTCGCGGTAACTCTGGAGTGGGAGTTTCGCTGACGGCGTGGAGCCACGGTGCGATCAGCAAAGTGATGGCGCTTCGCCGAAAAAGTGTCTGAATAGTGATTGTGCGCATGCGTTGTTACCCACCACTAACCCGTAGAATGCAGAATCCCTCAGTTTTTTTATCGAGGGATAATCTGTGGTGAGGGTTATACTCTTGTGAACCCCTTCAATGCATGAGCAAAAACGATCACGATAAGTCACTCTCAACCCTCCTGTCCGACTGGCAGGTGTCTCCATCAACGGAAACTCATTTCCGGCAGGATGTTTGGAATCGGATTGGCCAACGCCAAAAGAAATCGGCTTGGTCTGGATATTTACGGGCTCATGCCGCCACGGCTGCTAGTTTCGCTATTTTCGCGACGATTGCTGGTGGTGTCACGGGATATGCTCAAGCACGTGATCAGTCGCAGGAGCGGCGCGAGGCGATGGCCACGGCCTATGTGCAGTCGATCGATATGTCAGCTCAGTTGGCTCGCCGATGAAAAATCTGCTGATCACTGCCGGGATCATCGTCGCGCTGTGCGGTTTCTCCTACGGTTCTTTTTACGCGTTGAGCCGTGATTCGGCGGAAGTGCGGTTAGCGGTAAAAACAGGCGATGCGATGGAGTGGCTGCGTAGCGAGTTTCATCTCACGGATGAACAATACGCGGACATCCAGAGCATGCATGACGATTATTATGTCGAGTGCTCGATTCACTGTGCGGGTATCATGGCTGCACAAGAAGAAGGGAAGAGCGCTGAGGAAGTAGCTCGATTGGAGACTATCTGTGAAAGCGCGATGGCGGAACACTGTCGATCGGTAGCGGCGGTGATGAATCCCTCTAATGGAGCGCGCTACCTCAAAATCGTGATGCCGCGAATTGCCGATTATGATCATCACGAAGCTCCCAGCCTGCAGATCAACCGCTGATGGATGATGTTCAATTGATGATTAGGGTGCAGTCGGGTGATGAGGCTGCTTTGGCTGCGTTAATGGCTGAATGGGAATTGCCGGTAAAGGGCCTGCTGATGCGGTTTTTGCATAACGAGCGGGATGCGGCCGATCTGGCTCAGGAAACATTTGTGAGGGTGTGGGAACAGCGGACGAAGTATCGTCAAGGAGCCGCGTTTCGTCCGTGGCTGTTTGCGATTGCCGTGAATCTAGCGCGAAATCGCCTGCGCTGGTGGAAGCGTCGGCCTGAAGTGACGTTAGACGCTTGGAGTGGAGAGGGTGAAAGCACGACGGGGGCGCACGCGGCGGAATCAAAAGAACGCGCCAATGCTGTCCGTCAGGCGATCGATGAGCTGCCTCACGATTGGAAAGAAGTCATTCTGCTCACTGAGTTTGAAGGCATGACGCATGCCGAAATATCAGCAGCGACCGGAACAACAACCAAAGCCGTGGAGTCCCGCCTCTATCGCGCTCGTTCAGCCCTGAAGAAGTCGCTCGCCGCCTTGCTCTAATGGCAAGGGGTCAGGCCGATTAATGTTAATTTACAATGTAAGTATCGGTCTGGTTATGAAGCCCCGACCGGTTGACGGCTCAGCATCGATCGAATCAAAAATTAACATTAATCGGCCTGACCCCTTTTAGGAGATTGTGCGGAGTTGCACGCTGTCGACGAGGCGGTCTTGGGAGAGAATGTCGGTGGCGACGATGAGTTTGTCGCCGGGAGCGATGCGGCCTTCTCGCAGAAGGTGGGCGATGGCGTTTTCAATCGTGGCATCGGGCTCACTCGAGAAAGGCATGAGGAAAGGTTCAACGGCTCGGAGTAAACGCAGCTGACGAAAGAGTTTTTCGTTCGGTGTGAAAGTGAGAATGGGAGCGCGGGTGGGGCGTTGTGCCGCCAGTCCGTGGGCCATGAATCCGTGGCGGGTAAAGGTGAGGATTTTCGAACGGGGTATCTCGTTGGCCAAGACGACGGCCGAGTGGAGCACTTTCATGCGCTCGCCGGTGAAGACGGCGATCTTTCCCTCAACGGTGTCCTCCTCGAGCTCGATGCGCCGGGCGATTTTGGACAGGATTTCAACGCATTCGATGGGATATTGCCCAATGGTGGTTTCACCAGAAAGCATCACGCAATCGACGAGTTCATAAACGGCGTTGGCGACATCGGTGATTTCCGCACGAGTGGGCAGTGGCTGGGTGATCATCGATTCCAGCATGTGGGTCGCGACGATGACAGGGCGGCCTTGCGCGAGACAAGTGCGCACGATGCGACGTTGAATCACGGGGAGTTCTTCGAACGGGCATTCGATGCCGAGATCGCCTCGCGCGACCATGAGCGCATCGGAAGCACGCACAATCGCATCGAGATTGGTGATGCCGGATTGATCTTCGATTTTCGCGATGATGCGCACATTCGATTTCTTCTCGGTCAGAAAATCACGCAGCAGACTGATATCCTCGGCGGAACGAACGAATGAAAGAGCAATGAAATCGATCCCTTCTTCGAGGCCGACCGTGGTATCGGCGCGGTCTTTTTCCGTGAAGGAGGGTAGGTTCACTTTGACGCCGGGGAGATTGATGTGACGGCGCGACTTGAGTTTTCCGGGGATCAACACGCGGCAGCGTATATGGGCGTCATTTTTTTGGAGCACTTCGAGGCTGATGAGGCCGTTGTCCACCAGGACGGTGTCACCCACTTTGATGTCGTTGACGAGATCGCGGTAATTGACGTCCACGGAGCGCACTTCCTCGGAGTTATCGCGGTCGATTTCAGGTTTGACGGTAAAATCGAAAATCTCTCCGGCCTTCAATCCGAGTGGAATATCGACATCGCCGGTGCGAATTTCCGGTCCTTTGATGTCCATCATGATCGCGATGTCTCGATCAATTTTAGCCGAAACCGCGCGGATGCGGCGGATAATCATTCGCGTCCATTCGTGGGAGGCGTGGGCCATATTGAGTCGTGCGATGTCGACTCCACTGAGAATAAGTTTTTCGAGATTCTCTTCGCTTTCAGTGGCGGGCCCGAGGGTAGCGATGATCTTAGTGCGGCGAATATCGGAGGACATGATATTTATGGGAGGATGATAAATGGCGTATCACCGCCGGGTGAAACGATGGTGATTTGGCAGTCGAGAGCTTCAACCGACGGAGCGAAGGCGGCTTGCACGGCTTCCAGACTATTGCAGTCGCGACTGAGATGGGCGAGGTAGATATGTCGCCAGCGAGGGCTCGCGATCTCGGCAACGAGCTCATGGGCCGCTGTATTGGAGAGATGGCCGTGGCGACCTTTGATGCGTTGTTTGACCGACCAAGGGCGTTTCGAATCTGAATCGATCAGATCAGAGCAATAATTGGCTTCGATGACGAGAATATCTGCGTCGCGAATGAGCTCACGAATGTGGGCAGGCACATGACCCAGATCGGTAACCCACGCTAGGCTTTGACGAGGCGAAAACAGATCATCGTGGCCGTGGCTGATGTGAAAACCGACGGGTTCTTGAGCGTCGTGGGGCACGGCAAAGGTGCGGATTTCAAGGTCGCGAAACCTGAACGTCGTGCCGGTTTCGAAAATTTTCCATGTGATCTGATGCTTGAGTGATCGTTGGAGGCTGCGGCGAGTCGGGTCGTTGGCAAAGACCTGAATATGCGGGTGTTTGGCCAAACCCTTTAGTCCTGCACTGTGGTCACCGTGTTCATGGGTCAGGAAGATGGCGTTGATGTTGGCGAGAGATTCGCCGGAATCCGCGAGCATCGCTTCTAGTCGCCTCGCTGAGAACCCCGCATCCACCAGAATTTTGGTGTCATCTGTCTGGAGGAGAGCGGCATTACCAGCACTGCCGCTACCAAGGATTCGAAAACGAAGAGGCATTGCTCATCAGGCAAATGGAGCCCATGGCGAAGGCAAGGAGCATCCTGAAATTGGATATTCGTGATGAATCGTGGAGAACGGGACCCGTTTCGACCTTTCTCTGGTCAACGGCCCTTCATGCAAGCTTGTGATAGACAAAAACATGAAATGATACGCAAGCTCACCCACTCGTTGATGCGTTACCATAAGCTACTTCCGCTGGGTTTGATTCTCTTGGTTGTTGGTGGCTGTTCGACGCATCCAAAAGAATACAACGGGAGGCCTGTCGTGGGCGTGAAATGGTCGGAGGGAGAAATGGTATATATTTTGGGCCCGAAAGCGGGCGAGAAAGAAGAAATCGAACGGATTGCACGCGAGGGTATTGAAGCGGCTTCGGATGTTAAGTTTTCTGGCACGAAAGGTGAATGAGCTTTTTATGACAGGCTTGGCGTAGTGATATCGTGTCGTTTTGGATTTTTCACACTTGGCGGTTCTTATTGATTCAGGCGGTTGACCGGCAGGGTGTTTGTGCTACCTCTGTGTCCTCATGCTCGCCAAAGTTACTCGACGTTCATCAACTCGCACTTCCGGTTCCGCCGGGAAGGTGGCGAAGGTGCGCCCTCAGAAGGGCACGGTGATTATTACGCGGCAGGTGCACTTCAACTCTGCTCATCGGTTGCACAATCCGACCAAAAGTCAGGCGTGGAATAAGAAGCAATATGGCCTCTGCACCAATCCACACTGGCACGGGCACAACTACGTGCTTGAAGTTGCGGTGAAGGGGGAACCCGATCCGGTCACCGGATACCTGATCGATTTAGGGGAGTTGAAGGCGATCCTTAACAAGGCAATTGTGGATAAGGTGGACCACCGCAATCTGAACGAAGAGGTCGTCTTTCTGAAGGGAATCATCCCCTCGACCGAAAATCTAGTGATCGCTTTTTGGAATCAAATCGCGCCCCACATCAAGCACGGGCAACTCCATTGCGTGCGACTCTACGAAACCCCGCGCAATTACGCAGAATTTTTCGGACCCGAAGTCAGCTAATCCCACTCAGTGGGGCTACGGTTATCGTCACAACCGCCTGACCTATAACTTAAAAACGATATGAAGAAGAAACCCATGTATCTCCACCGCTCGGCGGATGGATCTAACGCAAAGATCAAGCACGAGTATGATGCGAAGTTTCGCTCTACCGAGGCTTACCGCGAATCGTTACCCGACATGATGGAAGCCGCGCACGACGCGATCCAAGGGGTGCATGTGCCGATCCAGCAAGTCGGCGTGCACAATTTCAAACTCCCGCTGAAGTTCCGCACGAAGCAGAAAGAAGTTCATACGCTCGAAGCCAGCATCACGGGCACGGTCTCCTTGGAAGCCGAGTTTAAGGGGATCAACATGAGCCGCATCGTGCGCTCATTTTACGATCACAAGGATCATGTTTTTACCGGTGAGTGGATGGGTAAGATTCTTAAGTCCTATTTAAAGGATGTGGAGACGAAGGATGCGCGTCTGAAGATCGCGTTTTCCTACCCGATGATTCACCGTAGCCTGCGGAGTGGACTTGAAGGGTTTCAGTATTACGACGTCGCTTTTGAGGGCGTGATGACCAGTGATGGCAGCTACCGTCGCTTCATCCATTTTGACTTCGTGTATTCATCGGCTTGCCCTTGCTCAGCTGAGTTGACGGAGCACGCCCGTGATCATCGCGGGGCATATGGCGTGCCGCATTCGCAGCGCAGCAAGGCACGCATCACCCTTGAAGAGGAGCCGGGTAAAAAGCTCTGGATCGAGGATGTGCACAAACACTGTCTCAACGCGCTTAAGACCGAAACGCAGGTTATGGTGAAGCGCGAGGATGAGCAGGCCTTTGCTGAGCTCAACGGAGCTCACCTGAAGTTCGTCGAAGACGCCGCACGTTTACTCTATCGTGAGTTTGAGAGTGATAAACGCATCAAGGATTTCCGCATCGCCTGTTCACATCTTGAATCCCTGCATTCGCACGATGCGGTGAGCGTGATCTGCAAGGGCTTGAAGGATGGCTTTAAGGCCGACTTCATGGACTTCGGCTCGCTGGTGTGTTGAAGGTGAGACCACGAAATACACGAAAAAGAAAGCCACCCTCCCTCACGGGGTGTTGGAGTAATCAGGGATGAGTAATCCGAAATCAAAAATCGAAAATCGAAAATCACCGGTGATTTTAATCACCGGCGCGTCGCAGGGGATTGGGGCGGCGATAGCGAAGACTTTTGCGCGCGAGGTTAAAGGGTGCCGCCTTGCTTTGGTGGCGCGCACGGCGAAGAAACTTGCGACGGTGCAACGCGCTTGTGAACGACTAGGAGCGAGCGCGATTTCGTTCGCCTGCGATGTGAGCGACGACAAGGCCGTGGCCAAATTGAAGCGCGAGGTTACAAAAGAATTTGGGCCGGTCGACGTCTTGGTGAACAACGCGGGTGCGTTTACCGGTGGGCCTTTGTTGGAATTTAGCGTGGCGGAATTTGACCGACTGATCGCGGTCAATCTCCGCAGTGTTTTTCTGATGTCACGCGCTTTTTTGCCAGCCATGGTGAAGGCGAAACGTGGGGATGTTTTTAATATGAGTTCGATTGCTGGTCTCGTGGCTTATCCTGGTGGGGCTGGCTACTCGGCGGCGAAGTTTGGCGTGGCGGGTTTGAGTAAAGTGATGCGCGCGGAACTGAAGGATAAAGGCGTGCGTGTGTGCACGGTCTACCCCGGCGCGACGATGTCGCCGTCGTGGGGTGGGGTGGGTGTCCCGGCTGAGCGCATGATGCCTGCTGAAGATGTTGCGCAGGCATTCTATGATGTTTATCGGATGAGCCGCCGCACCGTAGTCGAGGAGATCGTGCTACGGCCACAACTGGGCGATTTGTAAGGCACGGTAGATCATGGCAAGAAGGCGATAAACTTGGCCCCCACCTAGTGTCATTGCGAAGGAGGCATAGCCGACTGCGGCAATCTCAACATTCATCGGTTACACTTGCCTGTTCGTGGATCGCCACGGCGCGCTTTACGCACCTCGCGATGACAAACCTCAGTGCGTGTGCTCTTGTGATGCATGTGAGACGCGGTTGACGAGCGTCGGCACACCACACCCGCACGATGCAACAAGAGTATCACCTATGGGGTTACTCTTAGATACCGCCGAGTTGGGTAGGAAGACAGGAACTATTACCAATCGCAGATACCGGCGACGTGGGTGGCGGAGCCGTCGCGTTGCCAGCCATCGAGTTGGGCTTGGTCTTTGAGTTGCTGACCGCGCTGACGGTCAACTAGAGCGAAGGTGCTGGCGACACCGGTGAGCGAGGTCATATCGCCCCACAGCTTCTCAAATTGAGTGACGGGGAAAATGTCTTCCTGCCCATGGCCCCAACGTTTCTTCACCTCTTTGATCGTGACATAGGTAGGGAGACGATTGGCAACGGCCCGGACGGCTTCGGCCGTTTTGGCTTCGTTGCCTAAATCTGTGCGCACCAGGTTGAAAACAGCAAGGAGTTGATCGATATCAATCCAGCAAGTATTGGCATTGTAGAAGCTGAGGCGAAATTCGTCTTCTTCTTTTGGTAAGGCGAGGCCTTCCACGAGCTGCACGCGACCATTCACGCGGGCGAGTCCACCACCTTGATCCTCGATTTTCTTTGAGATCATTTCCCACCCGAGGGTAGCCCCACTGGCGCGGAACCAACCGAGCAAGGTGGGATCGGCCGTGGCACCCAGTGTATCAATGTTGTGCACCATCAAGGTGCGCAGGTTCGGATGCGCTTTGATGAGTCGCGAGAGCGTGCCGTTTTTTAGCAGGTTGGGAATCTCGAACCAATGGCCGACTGGGTGTAAACATTGGCCGGGTAGATTGTCCGTGTAGTCGGAAGCTTCACCGGCATGGCGGGCCCATTCGGTGAGGGCGGCGCGAGAGCTTTCGCGCATCTTCTCCTGTTGTTCGTCGAGTCTTTGCTGCGCGGTTTCCTGCCATGCGAAATGTAAGTCGCCCACCGTCGGCACGAGTCGAAGCCCGATGGATCGACCGGGGGACAACCAAACATCGCGCTCCCACGAATCACCCGCGATCCCACGGAGATAATGCTCCGTTGGCGCATGGGTGAGATAACTGGTGGTGAAAACATGCGGCACCGTCGCTCCATGAACACGACCCGCCTGACGGGATTTGGCGAGGTGGACATCAATGAAACTGCGATGCGCGCCTCCGAGTTTTGTGAAAGGGTGAAGTCCTTTGACGACACCGGCTCCTTGGGTCCAACGACTACCGATTCCAGCGGCGTAAGTGACAACGGCGAGTTCTCCATTGGCGAGGGCAGCCTCGCCGATAGCGCGATAATCTTCGGCCTTTTCAGATGATTCTGCGCGAAAGAGATCACGGGGATCGACATCGGTGATCGTGGTATTGGTGGGGAGGCGATTGTGAGCCAGACCGATGCGACCTTCCTTCAGCTCTGAACGAATTTGCTCATGTTGCGCGCGATCGAAACCGTTTTCCTTCAGCAAGGCTTCGAGGTTAGACTTGTCGTGCTTACTGCCCGCGGAGGTCTGCGATCGATCAAATA
>Ga0105053_10005080_pt1 | contig 18941 bp, 16 predicted proteins | sample BON01_FD_78093 | JGI IMG/M metagenome (GOLD analysis project Ga0105053, IMG submission 78093) | Freshwater microbial communities from Lake Bonney liftoff mats and glacier meltwater in Antarctica - BON-01 | ecosystem: Environmental > Aquatic > Freshwater > Ice > Glacier meltwater | place: Lake...
ATAGTGGCACAAAACGAACCGAAATAGGCTTGACCATAATGTCAGGAATGGCACAATTTAAACCGAAATCATTGGCACTAACACTCCAAAATCACTGGCACTATTTGAAACGGAATAGCCAATAGTTATATAATTAGGAGCAAAATAGTATAATTTTAAAGATATTGATGCATTTTTGCAGCCCTGAAGTGTATTTGTTAATAAAGTTTAAATGGTCTTTTCAAACGAAATTTTATTTTTTGGTGCTTTTGCAGTCTTCGTGATCTTTGTCATGATGTTGGATCTTGGTGCCTTTTCAAAGGGTGAATCACACATTGTCAAATTTAAAGAGGCGGCTATTTGGAGTGCTATTTGGGTGGCTTTGGCAGTAGGTTTTTATTTTTTCTTAAGGCATTATGGCCATTTAATTCATGACATTAGCACACCTTCGGCTTTAGAAAATGTAAAAGTTAAGCTATATAAAAATTTAGAACTACCTTTTCTTTATGAAGCTGCCAAAATTAAATTTCAAAACAATATGGCTTTGGAGTATATCACCGGTTATTTGGTGGAATATTCACTTTCGGTAGATAATATATTTGTATTTATCCTCATTTTTAACTCTTTTGGTGTAAGACCTAGATTCTACAAAAAGGTGCTTGTTTGGGGTATACTTGGTTCTATCATTCTAAGGTTTATCTTTATTTTCCTAGGAGCAGCACTTATTCAAAGATTCGACTGGATTCTTTATATTTTTGGTGCCTTTTTAGTTTATACAGGTATTAAAATACTCTTCACAGATGACGAAGATGAGGAGATTGACACCCAAAAGCATCCTGCAGTACGAATTACCGCTCGATATTTCAATGTCTATGAAAAGTTCGTTTCAGATAATTTTTTCATTACCAATAAGTATAAGAATAATAAGATTTATGTAACGCCACTTTTCGTAGTTATTTTGGTCATAGCTTTTACAGATGTTATTTTTGCAGTAGATTCTATTCCGGCCATTTTTTCAATAACTAAAGACCCTTATATTGTCTTTTTCTCAAATGTGTTTGCCATCATGGGTCTGCGTTCTATGTTCTTCTTTTTGGTGAATATCATAGATATGTTCACTTACTTGAAATATGGCTTAGGCGTGCTGTTGACCTTTATTGGGCTTAAGATGTTAGGCCATACGTGGTTAGAAGAATGGGGCTTTTCTAATCAACATTCGTTGATAGTAATTGTTGGTATTTTGGCCTTGAGTATTATTCTATCACTTCTTTTTCCTCCAAAAGAGAAAGCTCACTCTTAGGTTTAAGCCACCAATTCCTGCTCCATGCTTTATGATACGTCCAGCCTTTTTTGCTTAGCATCATTGGCAAATATGCAAATGATTCTTTGATAGATTCTGCATTATAAAACTGCTGGTCATCGGTTAAAACCAGATTTTCAAATAAATTGTTTTTTCGCTGTACTAAGTCGGCAAAAGGTAAAATGTCTGAAAAGTTTGAATTTGATTTTATAATCTCATCTTTTAAAAGCGTGGCCATATCATGTTCAGAGCTTTTAAGTTTGCAAGGTATAAATGCTCCCTTGGCTACATTTTGAGCATAGTTCAAATAGGCTTTTAGTAACTTAGGTCCTTCATTTATGCTTTTTTCTACGATTAAATCTTCTGGAAGAATACTACTCACAATTATGATTTTTTCTCGAGCTCTGGTTATTGCAACATTTAACCTATTTTCGCCACCTTTTTGGTTTAAAGAACCAAAATTCATTTTGATTTGCCCTTTTTCATTAGGAGCATAGGCTATAGAAAAAATGACCAAATCAAATTCATCACCTTGAATGTTTTCGATATTTTTGACCATAACATTTGATAAATGGTATGTCAAATCCTGAATTAAATCCGCCTGTTGTGCATTGAATGTTACCACGCCTATTTTTTTAATAGTAGCTATATTTTTAGTCAGTTCTAAAATTCGTTTAGCTTCTATGATATTCTGATTTTTATCCCAAATACCATCTACTTTTATGAAATCTATGGCGGGAATTCCAGCGTTTATCTCTTCATAATTGGGCAGTAATTTTAACTTATTATCATAAAAGTGTTTGTTTGAAAAGTCAATTAGATCTAAAGACTTACTTCTGTAATGTCCCCTTAGGATAGTTTCTGGCATAAAGTTTTGCCCTAGCTCTAAAAGTGACTCAATTTCTAACAACATAGCATCATCTGTTTCTTCTTCTACTTTGACTCTATAGAGGTCATTGGGTTGCAGCTGTTTGCTATCTCCTGCAATTACTATTTGCTTAGCCCGAAACATAGCTGGTATCGCTTTTTCTGCGAAACATTGCGAAGCCTCGTCAAATATCACTAAGTCAAACTTCTCTTCATTAAAAATGGGAAACAGGGCAGATACCGTTTCTGGGGAAGCCAGCCAGCACGGTACTAAATCAAAAAGTTCATTACTGAAATCTGAAAACAGTTTCCTAATAGGCCATAGCTGCTTTTTTTTGGTGGTTTGATGAAGTAGTTCTCTGTAAGTAATGGAATTGCCTAACCTGTTTTTCTCGATGTTTTTAAAGGTCTTTTCGCGTAATCTCAACAAAAGGTATTCTGTGCTGAATTTTTCTTTTTTCTTAATTAAAGCCTGTAACTCTTCTTCCCAAATTTGCATCTCCAAGGAACTAACACTTCTTAGGAGCGGCTCTTTGTTTTCTAAATCATCTATAAAATGAAGAATGAGATTGGTTTCAAAATGCTTAGCGTAATTATCATCGAACGTATTTTTACATTGTAAATAGCACTCTTTTTCTGCTGCAGTTAATTCACCAAATAGTTTATCGTAGGCGTATAGATTATCAAAATGGATTTCTAAATATTTCTTAATACTTTGTTCTTTCTCTGATGATATTTCATGGATTTGTTTTTTGCTAAAGAATGTAATCCACTTTTCTTTAGAAGCATTAATAGCCGATAAAAGCTTAAGCCACCTACCTATTTTTTCGTCAAAGTTTGACTTATTTTCAAAGTCCATTTTGGACGGAGTAAAAGTGCTTAATTGTTCAATAAATAAATGCCCTCTTAATTGATTTTCAAATTCTGCCAATAGTTCCCCAATCGTTGAATTGTTGGTGTGTAAATTAATTTCGCTTGCAATTTCTTGTAAACGAATGTGTTTGTGAATTCTGTCCCTAAGGTCACTAATTCCGTGAATTGCCCTATTCAAGCTAAAATATAAATATAATTGATACACCTTTTTTTTCTCCCTAGAGAAAGTTAACCAAAATATCTTTTTGGGGAAATTGGATGTTTTTTCTATATAATTCGATACTAACTTTAGGGATTCATTTAAGAAATTTAAGGGGACTAATTCATTTTGAACTACTTCTGATTTTAATTCTGAGACTTCAATTAACCTTTTTTTTACATTTTCTTTATTTGATATTTTATTGAAAGCTTTTTGAATATATGTAAAGCTTGAGTTGTTTTTGTACGTATTTAAATAGTTTTGACAAAAGAGTATCTCCAAGTTATCTTCTAATGTGAAAGGTTCATTTATAGCTCTTAATTCATTTTTTATTTTAGTTATGTGAGTTATGATATTTCGCAATTCATCGTAATGATAATGATTTAAGTGTTTAAATGATTTTCGGTTTTGCCAGAATGAATACGAAAGGTCATCCGTTTGAAATGTTTTTTGATACCGTTCGAATGTTTTTAGGTTTTGAAGAAAAATATCTAACGTATCGTAATGAAAAAACGAAAAAACAGATTGTAAGTCTAGCTCTTTTTCTGTTTGATGATTGGCGTCTAGATAGAGTTCTTTTATTGATTTTCCGTATCGTTGAGTATCGTAAAGAGCTATTTTAAAAAGTTCTAACTTTTCAGTCAGTTGGTCAATTTTTCTACAAGTAGAATCAAATTCCCGCTCTAGGAATATAGCGTTTAAGCTTTGATTTGCATGTTTAAAGGCTGATATGTTGTCAATTTGGCTACTGATTTTAGAATATAAAATTTTTCTATCTGACTGAAAATCGTGAACTAAAGCTGTGAAGCGATCCATTCCAATTTCTGCTATCCTTTGATAAACAGTATCTAAGGCAGCTCTCTTTTGGCAAACCAGTAGGACACGTTTACCCTCTGCTGCATAGTCTGCCATTAGATTACAAATCAATTGTGATTTCCCCGTTCCTGGAGGCCCTTGGATGAGGATGGATTTTCCCGACTTTATTTGTCTTATAGCTTCTTCTTGTGAAGCATCAACAGGCAGTGGCAAGTGAAGATCTTGTTCTTTAATTATTAGTGTTCGAGGTTTGTTGTCAATGATAAAATCTTCTAGACTATTATATTTCTTATCAAAACCACTGTTAATTAATTCATCGTAATCATCTGCAATAAAGGAACCGGTTTGAGGGAATATACCTAATACTGCCTGGGATTTTAGTTTTAACTCTCCAACTTCTACAGTTTCGAAATCTACCTTTATTAAGCTTTGAAAGGCGATTAGTTTTTCTACAAAAAGTTCAGCATTAAAATTTATTTCTAAAGGACTATTCTTTAAGAATTCGTAAAGTTTAGTAAGAAAAACTTTGGGTTCATGGCCGAAATCTGCTGGACTTTTTTCGAAAGAATTTTCGTCTATTTTAACTTGATTAAACTGACTATAAGCCGTTAGAAAGGATCTATTGAATGAAACTGGCAATTCTTTTTTCTCTAAAACCCATTGATTCTGCTTTTGGACGAATTGAACCGGAAAAAACAATAATGGACATCTGATCAGTGTTTTATCCATCAATTTACCTTCCACAAATGGGTAACCTACAAATAAATCTTCAGAACCACTTTCTGCCCTTAACATACTGTCTGTTTTCCAAATTCCTTTAAGCTGCTTACTGAATATGTTCGACTGACCATCCCGTGGGTCTAGCTGTGGGCACAGAACTATACTTTTTTTAGTAGATATGAGTGTTTCTAAAATCGAAAATGATGCTTTTTTATTGATGAAATCAAAAGAATGGAGGTCAATAAAATGACGCGATTTAAGATTTAATAAAAAAAGTGAACGATTCCTTGATGTTAAGTTGGTTAGTCTTTTTTTGTATGTTTTTAAAAGTTTCAGCATGATTTAGTTAGGTATAATAATCATTAGTTGGACTTTTTTATATGATAGATAAACTCATTAAGTTGCAACCACGAATGTCAGAATTGTCAAACCTTCCAAGAACTGTAAAAGACTGATAATCTTCAGAGAAACTTCCCAAATCTTGAGTTTCAATAAAACTGCAAGAGTCGATGTTTGCTAAATCTATCACATTTATTCCACCCGTTTTTCTATGTTTTCTTTTAGAAGAACTTTTATTTCCAATTTCAAAACTGGGAAGATAGGCGAAAGGGTCGTTTACTTCTCTAATCAATACTTTCATTGTTGCTGAGTTTTTAAACCAGCCTTCACCCTTGGAGTATGCTTGTGAAAGAAGTTCAGTCATTCCGTATTCGGAGTGGATTTGAGGTACATTAAAGGCGGCTTTAAGTCTATCTTGTACATCCTCTCTTAACATTTCTTTACGTTTTCCTTTCATACCGCCAGTTTCCATTACTATTAACTTTTCTGGGTATTTAAAATGGAAGGAATTACTTTCTATCAAATCTAATAAGGCAAAAGTTACACCAAAAAGGAGTATTTTTCTTTTGTCTGAATTGTCATTTAAAATAGAGTTTAATCGTTTTGCTAATTCTGTGAGATTGTTAATATAAAATCCAGATTCTTCAGAAAAACTTTTATAAATAAAACTTTGAGCCATATAGACTAATGAGGAATTACTTCTTTCTAAATAGCTCGGAAGTAGTGCTAAAATATGATAATCGGTAATAGGACTATAACGTAGTTCAAAAGTTTTTAAACTTAAGTATTCATAAAATGGCAAATCGCTTATAAAATGTTTGGAATTAATGGAGCCTGTGGTGCCGCTGCTTTCGAAGGTATGTTCTATGTTTGTTTTGCCAGAAATAACAGCTTGAGATTTAAAAAAAGAAATGGGCAAACATGGTATTTTTTCTATGTATGAAACTTTTGAAGGACGAATACCAAGATTTTTTAGAAATGCTTTGTAGATTGGATTTTGGTTAGCTTGAAATCGAAATATTTCAAGAGCTAAAGGCTCAAAATTTCTATCTTTTTCAGAAAGGTTTAAGACTGCAGCTTTTAGTTCGTCTCTAAGATTCACTGGCGGGCAATTGAATGTTTTTTTGATCGTTTTTAAACTTAAGGAATTCTATTTACGTATTTACAAAATTACTTGAGAATAGTGGGAAAAATAGTGGTTTTTATAACTTTTGTCTTTTTGATGAGCTCTTGCTTTAAAGAGCCACACTTTTCGTTATCGCCAGAAATCTCCTTTGATTCTATATCAAGTAATATTAGACTCGATCAGTTTATTGGGGCCACCAAGGACTCGGTTGTCGTTACCATTAAATTTCAAGATGGCGATGGTGATTTGGGTTATAATGAAACACAAAAATCTATTGCCCAAGAAACAGATAATTTCAATTATATGGTAAAATCGTTCAGAAAAAAGAATGGCACATTTAAGCTTTATGAGCCTCTCATTCCACTCTCGGGTTACTTTCCAAGTTTAAAAGCAGATAATAAACCAGGGCCTATTGAAGGGACATTGAGTTATACTATTGAGTTTTTTCATGCATTTACGCCCAAGAAAGACACATTGAGATTTGAAATTCAAATAAAAGACGCTGCTGGTAATATTAGTAATATGACTACTTCAGAAGAAATAGTTTTAAATCAGATTTAGTCTTAAAGAGGAGCGAAGATGAAGCTCTACCTAGATGTTTATTTGAAAGGTAGTGCCTTTGTCTATTTCGGAAGATTTAATGAAAAGCCTTCCATTATGATATGTTTCTATTATTCTTTTAGCCAATGTTAGGCCTAATCCCCAACCTCTTTTTTTTGTGGAAAATCCAGGTTTAAATACTTTTCGTTGATTTTGCTTTGAAATACCTTTTCCAGTATCCCTTATTTCAATGCTTACTTTTCCACCAGACATTTCAGCAATAGTTACATGCAAGTCTCCTACACCAGACATGGCGTCCACGGCATTTTTACAGAGATTTTCTATCACCCATTCAAGTAAATGGCGATTTATTTTTGTCAAAATTTCTTTGTGAAGCTTGTTACTCACAAACCAGTTTATCTTAGTTGAAATCCTTTTTTCTAGATAACCAATGGTTTCTACCACTACTTCACCTAGGTTTTCTTCTTTCATCGTAGGAACTGATCCAATATTGGAAAAACGGGTGGTAATGGTTTCTAAGCGAAGTATATCCTTCTCCATTTCGTCGCCTACAGACTGATCGAAGCCTCGGTCTTCACGCAAAACGCCTATCCATCCAAGCAATCCTGAAATAGGAGTTCCAAGTTGATGAGCCGTTTCTTTTGCCAAACCTACCCAAACTCTGTTTTGCTCCGCTTTTCTGGATGAACTGTATGCAATAAATGCCAAAGAGCCAAAAATAAGAAATGTAGCTAAGAGTATATATGGGAAGAATTTCAACTCTTTTAAGGTAGAAGAACTTGAATAATGTAAATAGGCTGTTTCTCCTCCTAGGTCTATGGCGATAGGTTCATGTTCTTTAGCCATTTCTTTCACTTTTGCATCTAGAAGCACCTTTGTTTCCTTTACATCCTGATTAAGTGTAGAGTCTTCTAGTTCTGGAATATTTCTAGAATCAATAGCTTCTCCCTGTAATACGAGAATAGTTGGGATGGTTTCATTGGCATCAATTACATCCGAAACAAAAGTATAATCACAAGAGCTATCTATTCCTTGTTCTATAAAAAAACGAACACTTTCTGCATAAAGTGAAGCATATTTCTGTTCTCTATTTTCGAGGGCTTGCCCCAATTGGTTGAAGTAATACAAAACACCTGCTCCAACAAGCATAAGTAGTGTAATGAGTACTATTCGCCAGCCTGAGAGCTGTTCGTACATATTAAAGAAAAAACGATTTTTTACCATGCCACACTTGTAATACCAAACTATAACATAATAATTTACGTCTTAGTATTAAGCAAATAAAGCGAAATGTGATTTTTTTAAGAAATGAATAAGAAAAGCGGCCTCAATTTAGAATTGTTCTAAATTGATAAATGTGATTTTTATCATAAGGTCAATTACCTTTCAAGTAGTAAATTTGCGTTGCATTTGTGAAACGAAATGAACGAACAATTTAAAATCTTATCTATCTCTTACAAAACAGCTCCTTTGGAGTTGAGAGAAGGTATTGCATTAAATGAAGAAGAATGCAAATCTTTTCTACTCAAAGTAAAAGATGTTTTTCATATAACGGAGGCCGTAGTACTGTCGACATGTAATAGAACTGAGATTTATTACCTGGCATCAGAAGATTTAAAAGATGGGTTAACTAGGCTATTAGCGGTAGAAAAAGCTGTTTCCTCTGATGAGCTTTTAGAGCATATTGCTTGTTTTGAAAACGACCATGCACTATCCTATGTTTTTGAAGTAGCATCTGGACTTCATTCTCAAGTGATAGGCGATTTACAAATACCTAATCAGATAAAGAATGCATATCAATGGTCGGCGGACATGGCAATGGCCGGGCCATTCATGCATCGCCTTATGCATTCAGTTTTCTTTATGAATAAGCGTGTGGTTCAAGAAACGGGTTTCAGAGATGGAGCTGCTTCTACTTCTTACGCTACCGTTGAAACCATTGAGTCTTTTTTACCTCTTTTAAATGAACCTAAAATTTTGGTTTTGGGCTTAGGTGAAATTGGTCAGGACGTTGTTAAAACATTGGCAGATAAAGGCTATAGCAATTTCACTGTTTCTAACAGAACTAAAGAAAAAGCAGAGGTACTTTCGCAAGAATTGACATTTAATGTTTTGCCGTATGAGAAATTTAAGGCGTCTCTAAAAGATTTTGATATTGTTATTTCATCAATCAGAACGAACGAACCTATAATTGATTTAGAAACGGCTAAGGGTTTCGGTCATAATACGGTCAAATACTTTATTGACCTTTCTGTACCAAGAAGTATTGCATCTGCTATTCAAGATATCCCTGGAATTGTTCTTTATGATTTAGATGAAATTCAGCTAAAGGCTAATAAAGCTCTAGAAGATAGGAAAGCATCTATTCCAAATGTAGAAGAGATCATAAAGGAAGCGGTTGTCGATTTTCAAGACTGGTCAAATCAAATGGTGGTTTCTCCTACCATTCAGAAATTAAAAGGTGCTTTAGAGCAAATCAGAAAGGAAGAAATGTCTAAATATGTGAAGATATTGACCAAAGAAGAAGCTGCTAAAATGGATAAAATTACGAGTAGTATGATGCAGAAAATCATGAAGCTCCCTGTAATTCAGTTAAAAGCTGCTTGTAAAAGAGGAGAAGCCGAAACACTAATTGACGTACTCAACGATCTTTTTGACCTAGAAAAGAAAAAAGCCTAGTTTACTATCTTTCGACTTCTTATTTTTGACATAAAAGCCCTATATCAAAAATGAAACCTCCTTTAATAACATTAAATAATGGTGTACAAATTCCACAATTGGGATTAGGCGTATTTGAGGAAGATTTCAATGTTTCTAAAACAAAAGACGCTGTAAAATATGCTTTGGAAGTTGGTTATCGGCATATTGATACCGCAGCTATTTACCGAAATGAAGAAGAAGTTGGGCTTGCACTTCAAGAAACCAACGTTCCCAGAAAAGAAATTTTCATAATTACCAAAGTTTGGGATACACATCAAGGCTACGATTCTACGTTAATGGCTTACGACGAGAGCCTAAAAAATCTTCAAACAGATTACATTGACCTCTATTTAATACATTGGCCCGTTAAAGGCAAAAGAAAAGAGACATGGCGAGCTTTGGAGAAAATTTATGAAGAGGGTAGGGTTAGGGCAATAGGCGTTTCAAATTATTTGGTGCCACATCTAGAAGAGCTGAAGTCGTATGCAAATGTATTACCAGCGGTTAATCAAATAGAACATACGCCTTTTTGTAATAGAAAAGAGACACATGAATTATGCAAAAAGTGGGGGATAAGTCTTGAAAGTTATTCTCCTTTGGTACGTGGCTTGAAAAAGGATAATGTGGTTTTGAATTCCATTGCCCAAAAACATAATAAGACCACTTTTCAAGTACTTATTCGCTGGGCTTTGGATAATGAGGTAATCACAATTCCAAAAAGCAGCAAAAAAGATCGTGTCAAAAACAATTTTGAAGCATTAAGTTTTCAATTGGACGAAGAGGATTTGGATCGATTGTCTAATCTCAATGATGGCACTTCTGTAGCTCCAAACCCGATGACTTATCTCTAATTAATAATCAAAAAATTTAAGCCCGTTTATTATGAAAAAAATTATCTTACTTTTTAGCGTAACGCTATTATTGTTAAGCTGTTCTGTTTATGAGAAATATGCAGATACGGCAGCTGACTGGGAAGATGAAATTACTAATCTAGAATACAAAGATGATACAGAAACGTATTCTAGCGATGCGGTTTTGTTTATTGGAAGCTCAAGTATAAGAAGATGGGATAATATTAAAGAAGATTTAGCACCCTATGAGCCCATAAGAAGAGGTTATGGCGGAGCACATTTTACAGATTTAATTCACTTTACCAATAGATTGGTTTACCCTCATGAATTTCAAGCTTTAGTAATTTTTGTGGCCAATGATATTACTGGCGGTGAAAACGACAAAAGTGTAGCTGAAGTGGTGAAACTTTTCAAAGAAGTGGTAAATACGGTGAGAATAAAATACCCTATTGTTCCTGTTTTTCAAGTAGCCGTAACGCCAACTAGCAGCAGATGGAAAGTTTGGCCTGAAGTGCAGAAATTAAATGCTGAATTTAAGGCGTATGCAGATAAAACGCCAAATGTCTATTATATAGATTCTGTTGCCCCTTATTTAAATGCTGAAGGCACACCAAGAGATGAGCTATTTATTGGCGATTTATTGCATCAAAACCAAAAGGGCTATGATATTTGGGCTGCTGAAATTAAAAGAGAATTAGATAAAGTTTTGAAATAAATACCAAAAATTAAACAATTAACTTTCATGAAAAACGCATTTCTATTTTTATTCTTATGTTCCTTAATGGCATGTACTCCAGCCACGGAAAAGGAGGAAACCAATGTGCCAGCGGAAATTACATTGTTAGTAGGAACCTATACAAGTAAAGACAGCGAAGGGGTTTATATGTATAAGTTTAACACAGAAACCGGTGAGGCTAGATTGTTAGATATTGCCAAGGGCCTTGAAAATCCTTCTTTCTTAGCTTTATCACCAAATCATAAAAATGCTTATGTAGTAGGTGAAGTGGATGGTGGAAGCGTTACTGCTCTCTCCTTAGGAGATAGTACCATAAGCCAGCTTAATACAGTATCTTCAGGAGGTGTGCATCCATGTCATATAGCAGTAGATAAAACAGGGAAATGGGTTTTTGCTGGAAATTATTCAAGTGGTTCTTTAGTTGTTTTGCCAATTATGGCAAATGGAGAAGTAGGTGAACCAAAACAGACCATAAAACATATAGGATCGGGGCCTAATAATGGAAGACAAAGTGGACCGCACGTGCATTCTGTAAATGTTTCTCCTAACAATAAGGATTTGTTTGTGCCAGATCTAGGCATTGATAAAGTAATGGCTTATCGATTTGATGAAAAAACGGGAGAGCTAAAAGAAGGTAAAACAGCTACAGTTACTGCGGGTTCTGGACCTAGACACTTTACTTTTCATCCAAATGGAAAGTATGGGTATGTAATACAGGAGCTTTCGGGAAGTATTACTGCTTTTAAATATTCAGACGGGAATCTGGAAAAAATAGAGGAGACTAGCACTTTGCCAGAAGGCTTTGAAGGCAAAAGTGCATCTTCAGATATTCATATCTCACCAGATGGCAAATTCCTTTATGCGGCCAACAGATTCCATGATTCTATTGCTGTGTTTGCGATTGATGCCAAAAACGGAAAATTAACATTAGTGAGTCATCATTCTACCATGGGTCAGGTGCCAAGAAACTTCGTCATCGATCCTTCTGGAAAGTACGTTTTAGTGGCCAATCAAGAATCTGATACGGTTATCATTTTTAATAGAGATGAAAAAACAGGTAAACTTTCTCCTACGGGAAAGAAAATAAATGTTTCTATGCCCGTTTGTCTGGTTTTTGTGGATTAGATAGTGATAATGCAATTTTGGGAATAATTGCACTCTTAAATATTAATGACATACTTCTGTCGTTTAATTAGAGAAAACGCAATTTGTATATATGTTAAGAGCTTTTAGTGCCATTCTTATTTTGGTTTTTTGCCAGTCGTGTTTCCTTTTTTCTGGAGGAGGTACGATTATTCCACCTGTGGTAAAAGAAGATCCATTGCCTACTTTTTTGGCTTCGCCTTCTTCTTACCCAATACAGCCTGGTAATATAAATGAAGCTTCTGGTATGGTAGTTTCAAGGTCTATGCCTGGTAATTTATGGGTCATAGAGGATGGTAATAATACTAGCTCATTACATTTATTAACTACTTTAGGAGAATACCGAGGGCGAATTGATTTGCCTTTGTATAATAGAGATTGGGAAGATTTGGCCATGGGACCTGGACCCATAGAAGGTCAAAATTATTTATACATTCCAGATACTGGAGATAACGCTCAAGTGTATGGCAGCTACAGTATACATAGGTTAAAGGAGCCTACTTCTTTGACTGATAAAGATTTAGGATTAGAAACCATCTATTTCAAATATAATGATGTGGGTAGTTTGGATGTGGAGGCGGTTTTTGTGGACCCTAAAACAAAGGACATTTATCTTATTTCTAAGCAACAGCTTTTTAGCGTCCGTGTCTATAAAATAGCCTTTCCATATGATGTCAAAATAGAGAACAAAGCTGTGTTTTTAGGTACTATTCCTCATTCCGTAATTACGGCAGCTGATATTTCTTCGGATGGAAAACAGCTTATGATTAAAGATTATAATGCTGTTTTTTACTGGCGAATAAAGGAAACGGAAACTATTTATCAGGCTTTATCCAGGAAGAGAGATGTAGGAGCTCCTTATTATGTAGAACCTCAAGGGGAGTCTTTGTGCTTTGATATTAAAAATTCGGGTTATTATACGATATCGGAAATTGCAGAAGCAAAATCTGTGAACCTCTATTATTATCAACGAAAGGTAACGGAATAGGCTTAGCCAAACATTTTGCCAAGTTTCTCTGGCCCCATTTTATTCATCTTTTTCATCATCTTACGCATTTGGTCAAATTGCTTCAATAAGTTATTGACCTGCTGAATAGATGTGCCACTACCATTCGCTATACGCTTTCTTCGGGTGCCATTGATAATATCTGGGTTTTCTCTTTCAATAAGTGTCATAGACTTAATTACAGCCTCTATTGGCTTAAAAGAGTCATTATCTATGTCAATATCCTTCACGGCTTTACCCATTCCAGGTATCATGCCCATGAGGTCTTTCACGTTCCCCATTTTCTTTATTTGCTCTAGCTGACTTAAGAAATCATTAAGGTCGAATTTATTCTCCCTCATTTTCTTATTCAATCGCTTGGCATCTTCTTCGTCATAAGCCTGCTGTGCTCTCTCTACTAAAGAGATAACATCACCCATGCCTAGAATTCTATTGGCCATACGGTCTGGATGAAAGATATCTAAATCCTCCATTTTCTCGCCCGTACTCATGAACTTGATAGGCTTGTCTACCACTGCTTTTACAGAAAGAGCGGCACCACCTCGGGAATCACCATCTAGCTTAGTCAGCACAACACCATCAAAATCCAGTCGGTCATTAAAGGCTTTTGCTGTATTTACAGCATCTTGACCCGTCATAGAGTCTACCACAAAGAGAATTTCGGTAGGATTGACAGCTTTTTTGATATCTTCTACCTCTTGCATCATGATCTCATCCACAGCTAAACGACCCGCCGTATCAATGATGACAATGTTCTTTCCTCTAATTTTTGCTTCCTTTACTGCGTTTATCGCAATTTGAACTGCATTTTTATTATCTGGCTCTGCAAATACATCAATACCAACTTGCTCCCCTAATACTTGAAGTTGAGTTATGGCCGCAGGACGGTACACATCCGCAGCAGCCAGCATTACTTGCTTTCCTTGTTTTTTAAGATAGTTGGCAAATTTTCCAGAAAAAGTGGTTTTACCAGAACCCTGAAGACCAGCAATTAAGATAATGGCTGGTGAACCTGTAATGTTTACACTCTTGGCTGTACCACCCATAAGTGTGGTAAGCTCGTCTTGAACTATTTTGGTGAAAAGTTGACCAGGCTCCACGGCCGTCATCACTTTTCTATCAATAGCCTCCTGTTTTACGCGGTCGGTTACTTCTTTGGCTACTTTATAGTTTACATCTGCATCTATTAATGCACGTCTTATTTCTTTAACCGTAGTGGCTATATTGACATCTGTAATTCTACCTTTTCCCTTTAGGGTTTTAAAGGCACCTGATAATTTATCCTGTAAGCTTTCAAACATGTGTATTGCTCTGTATTATTTAGTTTTGGAGGTAAACTCCAAAATAGGTTGCAAATTTAGTTATTTGCTGCTCCAAATAAAACAAAAAAACGGCCTTTGCAAATGATGAAGCAAAGGCCGCGGTCAAAGTATCGGGATTAGTTTACTATTTCTGTTTTTTGCATTAGAAGTTTGATGCTTTTCTTACGGTCTCTGTCTTGATTTCAAATGACTTTATCGTGTTTTTTCCACTTGAGTTTAATACCCACGAATAATTGCCATCTGGTAAAGAAGATAAATCGAAGACTTTAATATAATTCAGGTCTTTCAAGGAAGTCTTAAATAAAATATCACCTGAGTCGTTTTTTATTTCTAAGATACTTCCATCACTCATGTTAAGAGCCGAAACTCTGAACTTCAATCCTTCAAGTGCCAATACTTTTAGATCTGATTCTACCAGGTTTGTTCTAAAAATATGGTCGTTTGCTTCTGTGAAATTTGCGATGGATAATCCCATTATCACTGTCGCTGTTAAAATTAGCTTTTTCATAATCATTGTTTGTTTTACTGAAACGAATTCTTAGTTTATTACATCTATATCCCGCTTCCTTTGACATGACAAACATAGGGTAATGTTTATATATGAAACAATAGGCAATGTTTAGGTGCTTGAAGATTCATATCACAATCCTACGATATTCTTTAAAAAATACAATGATTAGCTATTTGTTGATAAAAGTACTTCTAAAAGTACAATGCTATTTAACATATGGGTAACATATTGATATTGAATGAAATAATGAAAAGCATTGGATAATAGAAGATCAAAGTACAATTATAGCATCCAAGAGTACAATTTGGCTTTTTTGTAAAATTAAATGGAATTGGATTCATTCGAAATTCCTCAAAATTGAGCCTAAAAAAACGCCCACTATTTCGAAAATAATGGGCGTTTAAAAAATAAGTATTGATTATTTAACCAATCCTTCTATTCTATTGATACAATTCAAATCTTCAAAAGCAATTTTTAAACGAGCTACCATGCTTTCTTCACCTTTGCGAAGCCAAACACGCGGGTCATAATATTTCTTGTTAGGCACATCAGATCCATCAGGGTTGCCTAACTGAGTTTGAAGATACGCCTCATTCTTTTTGTAATAATTCAATAATCCTTCCCAAGTACTCCATTGCATATCGGTGTCAATATTCATTTTAACAGCACCATAATCAATGGCCTCTCTAATTTCTGCTCTTGAAGAACCAGAACCACCGTGGAATACAAAGTTTACCGGAAGTGGACCTGTCTTAAATTTCTCTTGAATGAAATCTTGAGAATTTTTAAGAATCTTTGGCTGAAGAGAAACATTGCCAGGCTTATAAACACCATGAACGTTTCCGAAAGCTGCTGCCACAGTAAAGTTTGGCGAAATGGCTTTCAAGATCTCATATACATAAGCTACTTCAGAGGGCTGCGTATATAATTTAGAGCTGTCTACATCAGAATTATCAACACCATCCTCTTCTCCACCAGTAATTCCTAACTCTATTTCTAAAGTCATGTCTATTTTAGCCATACGCTTTAGGTATTTAGAGCATATTTCCATGTTTTCTTCCAATGACTCCTCAGAAAGGTCAATCATGTGAGAGCTGAACAATGGTTTGCCAGTTTGAGCAAAATGTTTTTCACCTGCATCTAAAAGACCGTCTACCCATGGCAATAGTTTTTTAGCACAATGGTCTGTATGTAAAACTACAGGCACACCATAAAACTCTGCCATTTGATGAACATGCATAGCACCAGAAATAGAGCCAGCAATAGCCGCTTTTTGGCCATCATTTGAAAGGCTTTTTCCTGCGTAAAAAACGCCTCCTCCATTAGAGAATTGGATGATTACAGGGGAATTTAAAGTTGCAGCAGTTTCTAAAACAGCGTTTATAGAATTTGTTCCTACCACGTTTACCGCAGGAAGAGCATAATTGTTTTCGTTGGCATGACGAAGTAATTGATTTAATGCTTCGCCAGTTACTACACCCGGTTTAATCAATGATTGACTCATGAAATATAAGTTTTGGTATTATTTTTAGATTTTCTTTAAACTATGATAGAACTCTTTTTTGAAGAATCCGAAAGTAGCTCAAAGGTACCTTTTTGCACCCATATCAGCAAAAATCAAAACCTTTATTGCATTTATACATAATAAGATATAGAGACGTCTTCTAATCTTATTTAGATGGAGAATTCGTATTTCATGGAACCTATTTCGTTCGAAATGTTTTTTATCTGAATACTAAAGAAATTGGAATGGCTAAGAAAATAGGAATTTTAGTAGGGACAAACCGATCGGGGGCAATGTCATTAGAAATGGCGAATTATTACAAAAAGAAATTACTGTCAAAAGATATAGACTCTTTGCTGTTAAATTTAGAAGATCTTCCTGATGACTTTGCCTTTTCTGCTCTTTATCATAATAAGGGCAAAAACGAAGGTTATAATGATTTTCAAATGATTTTAGACTCTGTAGACAAGCTTTTCATTTTTGCACCTGAGTATAATGGTTCTTATCCAGGAGTATTAAAGGCATTTATTGATGGCTTACGTTACCCAGATTCGTTTACCGATAAAAAAATAGGCTTAGTTGGACTTTCGGATGGCGTTTTAGGAAATGCAGTTGGCCTGAGTCATTTGAATGATATTTTAAGTTATATGGGGGCTAATGTGTTGGGATTAAGAGTTAAATTAGGTGAAATAGTAAAGCATTTTGATGGAGTGTCTTTTTCAAATAAAACATATGAATTATATGTTGACCAACAGATTGAAAAGCTTTTAGCATTTTAAGATATTGGCTATTAACAAAAATCCCTCACCATTTTAGTGGCGAGGGATTTTTAAAATTTGTGGTGCCGTTTATTCTTTTTTGGCAGTTACATCGAATATATTCATCAGTTACAAAATATATGCCTAATTATTCTGACTCCTTGCAACGGTCTCGCTTTATTATCGCCTAAAGAATGCGGCCATCCGAAGTTGCCAGCTTTACGAGCCTGAACTATTTCATCTTGTCTGGCAGGGCCTCTGTTTTCGTTAGATTCATTGGCATCTGGGCCTACCTCGCCCCAATTACTTAGCCAGTATGCTTATCTACATGAATACGGAATGGGTTTCTATGCCACATTGTATAAATCTCAGGTCTAGTTTTGGTAGTGCCTGTCGCAAAAAGGTTTCCTTCTGGAATAGTATAGGTGCCGTCTGCTTGAGCTGTAATTCTAATTGTTTTTCCTCTTAAGTCGTTTGTATTCGCAGAAGATTTCTGTGCGTCACATGGCATTCTTCCTAGTCTTTCATCACTTGGGATATAGCCATCAGAAGCGTGTGGGCTTGTATTGTCGCCGGTAGAAAGAAATAAGTTTCCCTTGGCATCCCATTCTATCGAACTGCCTGTATGGCAACATTCTTGTCTTTGTGTTTCTATTTTAAGCATTTCAATTTCTGAGTCTAAGAGTAGTTGGTCACCTTTCATCGTGAATCTAGAAAGTACATTGAATGAGCCTTTAGTGAAAGAATAGTACATATAAATCCACAGATTCTTATCAAAATTGGGGTCTTTATTCAATCCTAAAAGACCATCTTCGGCCACAGATTCTTTGCCGTCTGCACTTTGATATTTCAGGTTGCCTTGTATTGTGGCTATTGTACTTAGCTCTTGGATTATAAAGTTTTACTTCCCCTTTTCTTTGGATAAAGAGAACTCTGTTTTCATCTAAAAGTGTGAGCTCAATTGGCTCATCTAGCTTTTCTTTTAGAATCATTTTAGTGAATCGATTTTCCTCTGGTCTTACTTTTGAAAAATCAATTACGTTTTGTTTAGCACCGCCAGTGGCATACTTTATCCCTGCCCAAAGATGATTTAGGAATAAAGGCTCTAAATAGGTCTCATCTGTATGGCCCATTGCTGTATAAAATGAACGCTCACCACCAAACTCTTGATACCAGCTCATTGGGTGATTATCTCCATTGGTGCCGCCTATGTAAGGTTTTTTGTCAATTTTTATTACGACATTGATGTTTTCTGAAATGTTTTTGAAGGCATAAAACTCATCTGTTCTTTCAAACGAATCTGGTATTCCGGCAGTTAAATCATTTTTTTCAGTGACAAAGTATCTCCCTTTTTGAACGTTACTCTGTTGATTTGGATGGTCTTGAAACCATGTACCTGCCAGTTTATTATACCAAGGAATCGTACTCCGTATCTGTAGCTGCGTGAATTCCCTCTTATCCGCCATCAGCTTGAATATATCTTTCAAATACTTCTGGCTGCTCGTTATTCAATATATCACCTGTTGAACTCAACCCAAGGTAGCTAAAGCCTTTATATTAAGAGAACCTTAACTTAAACTCACACCAAATATTTATAGTGATGAGTAAAAATAAGGAAAATTATGGATGG
>Ga0105053_10005083_pt1 | contig 18931 bp, 15 predicted proteins | sample BON01_FD_78093 | JGI IMG/M metagenome (GOLD analysis project Ga0105053, IMG submission 78093) | Freshwater microbial communities from Lake Bonney liftoff mats and glacier meltwater in Antarctica - BON-01 | ecosystem: Environmental > Aquatic > Freshwater > Ice > Glacier meltwater | place: Lake...
CAAAGGCAAGGCCAGGGCTTTGCCCTGGACCCACCAAAGGCCGGCGGCCTTTGGAAACCATTTTATTATCATATAGTTAAGGTCCAGGGGCTTGGCCCCTGGTGGGTCCAGGGCGAAGCCCTGACCTTGCCTAACGAAGGATCTTTCTTGACGGCGGTTGATATCAGTAGGCCCCCCTTCAGTAAGCACTGGCCCAGCCGTCGCGGCGCGGGTCGGAACCGGCTGCGCGCACGCCGTTGTCCAGCACCTGGATCGCCTGCATGGCGCACGGACCCTCCAGGTGCCCGACGCGGTGCAGCGCGTGGCCGCGGCGTTCCAGGTCGGCCAGCACATCGGCCGGGAAGTCGGCCTCGATCGTCAGGCGGCCGTCGCCGCTGTGCGGCCAGTTGGCCCCCTGCCCGGCTTGGCTGCTGGTCCAGCGCGGGGCCTCCAGGGCGGTTTGCGGATCGGCGCCGAAATCGAGCATCGCCACCAGCACCTGCAGGTTCACCTGCACCTGGTTGTCGGCCCCGGGCGTGCCGAGCACCAGGGCCAGTTTGCCGTCGCGGAACACCATCGGCGCGTTCATCGTGTGGCGGACGCGCTTGCCGGGCACCAGACGGTTGGCGTGGCCCGGCGCCAGGTGCCAGTAGGCCATTCGGTTGTTGAGCAGGATGCCGGTGTCGCCCGCGGTGACGCCGGAGCCGTAGCCGGAATTGATGCTCTGAATGGCCGAGACGGCGTTGCCGGCCGCGTCCACCACGGCGAAATAGGTAGTGTCGCCGCCGGCCGTCGCGGCGGGCTGGTCGATCACGGCGGCGCGCCCGCGCTCGATGGCGGCGGCGTGGCGGGCGGCGTGGGCGTCGGACAGCAACAGGTCGAGCGGCACCGCCTCGAAGCGCGGATCGGCGCCATAGCGCTCGCGGTCGAGGAAGGCGCGCTTCTTGGCCTCCACCAGCAGGTGCACGCGCTCGGCGGGGGACGCGGCGTGCAGGTCGAACTGCTCGACGATCTTGAGCATTTGCAGCAGGGTGAAGCCGGTGGAGTTCGGCGGTGTCTGGCGCACCTCCCAGCCGCGATAGCTGATGGCGATGGGCAGGCTGGCATCGGCCACGCACGCCGCCAGGTCGGCCTGGGTGATCAGCGTACCGGCCTCGGCCATGCCGCGCACCAGGCGGGTGGCAAGGCGGCCGCGGTAGAAGGCGTCGGGGCCGTCGGCGGCGATCTCCTCCAGGGTGCGAGCGAGGTCGGGCTGCAGTACCAGGTCGCCGATCGACTTGCCGAGGAAGACGGCGGCGCTGCACTTGTCGGCGGCGAGGCGGTCGTGGTTCTCGCGGCTGCCGCGCACAAAATGGAAGGTGGCGGCGAAGCCGTCGCGGGCGAGGGCCACCGCCGGGGCAACGAGGCTGGCCCAGGGCCTGGTGCCGTGCGCGGCATGCATCGCCGCGACGCCGCCGAGCAGACCGGGCACGGAGACGCTGCGCGGGCCCAACACCGGAATGCCGCCGGCATAGGCGTCGGGGGTTGCGGCGCGCGGCGCGGTGCCGGTGCCGTTGAACACATCGGCACGGCCGCCTGCGGCGATGTGCACATGGTAGAAGCCGTCGCCGCCCAGCCCGGATGACGAGGGCTCGCAAACGCCGAGGGCCAGCGAGACCGCCACCGCCGCGTCCACCGCGTTGCCGCCGGCGCGCAGCACGTCCAGCCCGGCCTGGGTGGCCATCGGGTGGTTGCTGCCGACGGCGCCGTTTCGGCCCATGATCAGCGGCCGGTGGGTGCGGGCGGGAAGGATCATGGCGGGAATCCTCGAAAGGTCAGGGAGCGGGCGCGAAACGGATGCAGGCGGGCTCCGGCACCTCGACGGACTGCCCGGTATCGTGAATGCCGCCGCCCTCGGGGTCCAGCCGGAACAGCACGACGCGGTTGCTGTCCTGGTTCGCGACGACGAGGAAGCGGCCGCAGGGGCTGATTTCGAAATGCCGGGGCGTGGCCCCGCCGCTCGGCACATGGCCGCGCAGCGCCAGCGCCCCGTCGGCCGGATCGATGGCGAAGGTGGCGATGCTGTCATGGCCGCGCACCGAGGCATGGAGGAATCGGCCGGAGGGCACGATCGCGAGTTCCGCCCCGCTGGCGGGCCCGGCATACCCGGCGGGGAGCATGGAGACGGTATCGCAGGCACGCCAGCCGCCCGGCTCGCCGCTGCGAAAGCGGGTGATGGTGGCGTGCATTTCGTTCAGGGCATAGGTCCACGGCGCCCCCGGATGGCGCGCGATCCGGCGCACCCCGCCGCCCGCAGGCGTGGCGATGGCCGGCCCGTCGGCCACCAGCGCGCCGGCAGCGTCATCGAGCCGATAGGCGACGACGTTGTCGGTACCGAGGTCGCTGACCAGCACGCGCCCGTCCAGCATGGCGACGTGGTGCGGGTGTGGCCCCGCCTGGCGGGCCGGATCAAGCCCCGCTCCTTGATGGGCCAGCACCTGGCTCGCGGGCGCGGGCAGGCCGTCGGCGCCCAGGGGGAAGGTGGTCACGTGGCCCGAGGTATAGTTGGCAACCACCAGCCAATGCCCGGTAGGGTCGACAGCGAGGTGGCACGGGTCCGCCCCATGGGTGGGCTGGCTGGCGTGCCATGCCAGCGTGCCATCAGCGGCGATGGCATAAGCGCTGACGGCACCGCCGAAGCCGCCCTGGAAAGTGCCGAGCTCGTTCGCCGCGTAGAGCACCGGCAGCCGCGGGTGGAACGCCAGGAAGGACGGGTTGCCCGGTCCCGGCGTCGCCGCCCCGCCTGCCAGCGCCGCCCCGTCTGCCAGCGCCGCTCCGTCTGCCAGCGTGATTTGGTCGGTGTCGAGGCGCAAAATGTGGATCGTGCCAGCGTAGGTGCCGGCGAACAGGCGATAGGTCAAAGTCCGCGCTCCGCCCAGCGATGGCGCGGCGTCCAGGCCAGGGCGTTGCGCACCCGGTCGCAGCGCACCAGCACCGGTGCGGGGTCGTCCGGCTCCGGCCCGCGCCACGGCACGTCGGGCAGCAGGCGGCGGGCGAGATCGCGCGCCGGGACGGGCGAGGAGGTGTCGTCGGCACAGATCATCCCGGTGAGATGCACGATGCCTTGGGTTTGCAGGGCGGCCAGCACCGCCCAGGCGACGTCGCGCGTGTCAATCCAGGCGCCGTATTCCCAGAACGGCGTCCACTCCGCCGCCGGATCGGCGTCGCGCGCCGCCTGCATCTCGGCGTGGCGCGCCGGGTCCACGATGGCGGGCGGGCGGAACACGATGGTGGCGACGCTGCTGGTGGCGCTGAAGCAGCGGCAGAGTTCCTCGACCAGGCGCTTGGCCATGCCATAGGCGGTGGGCGGATGCAGCGGATGGTCGTCATCGATCGGCAGGTAGTCGGGCCGTGCCTCGCCGCGGAACACGCCGATGGCGTTCACCGAGCTGAACGTCACCACCCGGTGCGCGCCCACCGCGCGGGCGGCGGCCAGCATGTTCCAGTTGCCGGTGACGTTATGGGTGATGAAACCCTGCCCCGGGTCGTCCCCCTCGCGCCCGCCGCCCGCGGCATTGACGATGGCCGCGCAGCCATGGGCCGCCGCCAGCACCGCCTGGTAGTCGAGGATGTCCTGCCCGTCCGCGTAGTCGAACGTGACGACATCGCAGCCCTCCGCCGCCAACCGCGCCACCACGGCCGCGCCGACAAGCCCCGAACTTCCGGTGACCAGAACACGCATGATTGAAACTCCCTGCATCGGGATGTGACCGCCCCGGACCGGCGATGCCACGCGGCGCTGACCAAGGTGGACCAGCGCGGCTTGCGCCACATCAATGCCGCACCGCCGTTGGTGCGCCATACTCACCTTGCCGCCTTGATGCTGCCCGCGCGCGGGCGGTGCCGTCAACAAGGAGGGCGGTCAACAATGGCAATCCCGGAGGCGCCCGTGAACGCGATGCTGGACGACGATCCCTGGTTGGTGGACCCGGCGGGATTCACCGCCTGCCGGTCGCCTGGGGAGCGGGTGCGCTTCCTCGTGACCTATGCCGTGCTTGCCCCCTCGGGCCACAACACGCAGCCCTGGCTGTTCCACGCCACCGGTGCGGACAGGATCGAGCTTCGCGCCGACCGGGCGCGCGCGCTGCCGGTGGTGGACCCGCACGATCGCGCGCTGGTGATCAGTTGCGGCGCGGCACTGGCCAATCTCCGCCGCGCGGCGGTGGCGTTTGGGGTGGAACTGCGCGTCGATGCACTGCCCGATGCCGCCGATGCCGACCTGCTGGCGCGGGTGCAGGCAACCGGCACCGCCGCCGTGCCGCCAGATGCCGGCATGCTGCTGCGGGCGATGACGCAGCGACGGACCGCGCGGTTTGCCTTCACGCCCGACGCCGTGCCCGACGCGGCGGCGCGCCGGGCCATTGCCGCGGCCGGCGAGGCGGGCGACGCCACCCTGCACTGGTGCAGCGAGCCGGCGCAGAAGCATGCGCTAGGCGTGCTGGTGGCCGAGGGCGACCGGGCGCAGATGGCCGACCCCGCGTTTCGCCGCGAACTCGCTGCCTGGATACGGTCGCGCCATGCGGACAGCCGGGATGGCTTGTCGGGTGCGGCCTTCGGCATGCCGGACCTGCTTTCCTTCGTCGGCGCGCTGACCGTCAGGACGTTCGACATGGGCGAGGGCCAATCCGCCAGAGATCTCGCGCTGGCTGACGGCTCGCCGGCCCTGGCGGTGCTGGCCACCCCGGGCGACACGCCGGGGGATTGGATGGCGGCTGGCGCGGCGATGCAGCGGGCCCTGCTCGCCCTGACCGGCGACGGGTTGGCCTACTCCTTCCTCAACCAGCCCATCGAGGTGCCGGCCCTGCGCCCGCGCCTTGCCGCCGCACTCGGCACGGGCGACACGCCACAGATCCTGATCCGCGTCGGCCGCTGCACCCGCGATGTGCCAGCCGCCATCCGCCGCCCGGTGGGCGACGTGCTGGTTGAGCGGGCGACGACATAAAGCGGGGGCGCCCCCTCAGGATGCGGCGGTCACCAACGCTGGCCGCGGCACCACCACGGTCACGGCGCCGGCGCGGCTGAACATGGCGCCGCGGTTGCACCAGAGCACGGCCCCGGCGGCCACGGCGAAGACGATCGCGTCGTGGGGCTGGCCGTCGGGCCAGAGCGGGTTGTTCAGCTGGAAGTGAAACAGCGCCGCCAGCAGGATGCTGCCGCGCGAGGCGTTGAACATCGCGGTGACGATCACACTCACCGCCACGGCGCCGGCCAGGAACGGCAGGAATCCCCACCGGCTCTGCGGGTTCCGCCGAGGAAGAAGGCCGGCAGGTGCCACACCCCCCACACGAGGCCAAGCGCCAGCCCAGCCCAGGCCGGCTTCAGGCGCCGCTGCAGCAGCGGCAGCGCCACGCCGCGCCAGCCGAACTCCTCCACTGGGCCCAGCACGAGCATGAATGCCATGGTGGCAAGCAGGGCGCCGGCCTCCGGCAAGGCAAGGAGGTCCATCAGCTTGCTGCCCTTCAGCAGCGCGCCGCCGGCATAGGCCAGCGGGATGCCCAGCAATACGAAGGCATACCAACCGGGCGTGGTGCGGTACAGCAACAGGCGCGACAGGAAGCGCCGAAGCCCGGCCAAGCCGGCATGCGCGGCCACCACCGTGAAGGCGGCGATGGCCGGCGCATAGACGGCGAGGATGAACAACGGATGCCGCGCGGAGATCGGGCCGAACACGCGCGCGAGATGTTCCTGGAACAGCAGGAACACGGCCAGCAACCCCCACGCCAGCACGAATGTGAGCAGCAGGAACGGCACCAGCGCCGCGAACGGCAGGTCGCCGTGCGCGGGGGGCGGCACCTCACGCGAAGCCGGATCAGCCGGCGTGGCCCAGCCCCTTCCCGCAGGCGAGCCTGCTCAGCGCCCTGGCAGTCCCGCGTTCACCAACGCCTTCGCCCGAACGGACTCAGCAGTCCAGCCGATACACATGCCGCGCGGTGCCGGCAAAGATCGCCGCGCGCTCGTCGGCCGAGCAGCCGGCGGCGAGACGCTTCAGGGCGTTGAACAGCGCGGCGAAGCCGATACCCATCTTTTCCACCGGGAAGTTGCTCTCGGCGATGCAGCGATCTGCGCCGAACAGCTCGATGCATGTCTCGACGTAAGGCCGCCAGTGCGTGGCCAGTTCCTGCGAGGTCGGTGGCCGGTCGAGCGCCATGTAGTCGACAGCTGCGAGGCGCATCATCATGCCGCCGAGCTTCATGGTGACGTTCGGGCACTTCGCCAGCTCGGCCGCGGATTTGCGCCATTCGCCGAAGATTTCCGCCTGGCGGCCGGCATGGCGGCCATAGCCGAGCGGGCCGCCGCAATGGCCGACGATGATGTTGCTGGCGGGGAAGGCGCGGGCGAGGTCGGTGATGTCCGGCAGTTGCGGGTGGAAGCCCCAGGCGTCGAGCGAGAGGCCGAGCTCGGACAGGCGGCGCATGCCCTGGCGGAAATCGTCGCGCAGATAGAGGCCGGGCTGCAGGCCGGGCGCGCTGTTGCCGATCACCGGGTCGGGGTCGTGGCCGGCGGAATGGCGCACGCCGCGAAACCGGCCGCCACCGGCGCGGATATGCGCCTCCAGCACCGGAGTCACCCAGTCGCCGGCGGTGAGGTCGACGAAGCCGACGATGCCGGCGGCGACGCGGGTGGGGCCGTAGTTCCCGCTGTCGCTCATGGCAGCGATGCCGGCGACGAACTCGGTCTCGCCCACCGGGCGCATCGGTTCGGGGCCGGTGGCACGGTGCATCGCATGGCATTGCAGGAACACGCTGCCGACGATGTTGTGACCGGTGGCGCAGTCGGCCAGGTAGTCCTCCAGCAGGTAGCGGTTCTCTGGCCCCTTGCCGTCGGCGGCGGGGCGGTGCCAGAGGTGGTGGTGGGTGTCGATGATCGGCAAGTCAGGATCGAAAATCGGCTCCGGCTCGGCGCGGGCCAGCCAATCCTCGCGCGGCGGAAAGATGCGGCCGAAGGCCGTTACGGGCGCCAACGCAGTTGGGGGCACCTGCTATTCCGCGGCGATGCGGGCGTCGGCCGGCCCGGTGATGCGCAAGCCGCGGTAGTTCTCGGCCACAACCTCGTCGCAGATGCGGCGATAGGCGCCGACGCCGGCGACATAGGGCAGGATCACGCGCGGCTTGCCGGGGATGTTGGCGCCCATGTACCAGGAGTTGGCCAGGGGAAACAGCGTGCGATCGGCCGCCTCGTTGACGTGCTGCACCCAGCCGTCCTCGGCCTCGCCCGTGGCCTCGATGCAGTCGCCCTGGCGGCGGCCCAAGGCGGTGAGGCAGTCGCTGATCCAGTCCACGTGCTGCTCGATCGAGACGATCATGTTGGACAGCACCGAGGGGCTGCCCGGACCGGTGACCATGAACAGGTTGGGGAAGCCTTCGGTCATCAGGCCGAGATAGGTGCGCGGGCCATCCGCCCATTTCTCCGCCAGGGTGCGACCGCCACGGCCACTTATGTCGATCCGGGTCAGCGTGCCGGTCATGGCGTCGAAGCCGGTGGCGAAGACGATGGCGTCGACGGCGTATTCCTTGCCGCCGGTGACCACGCCGTTTTCGGTGATCGCCTCGATGGGCGCGTTACGGATATCCACCAGGGTGACGTTGGGGCGGTTGTAGGTTTCGAAATAGGCGGAATCGATGCAGATGCGCTTGGTGCCGATGGGATAGGAGGTGGGCAGCAGCGCCTCGGCGGAGGCCGGGTCGGCGACCATCTGGCGGATCTTGCGACGGACGAAATCGGCGACCATGTCGTTGGCGGCCTTTTCCGTCAGCAGGTCGCTGAACGACGTCATCAGCGCGGCGCCGCCGAGCTTCCAGCGTTCCTCGAAGATGTGCTCGCGTTCCTCGGCCGGCACGGTGAGGGCCGAGCGGTCGCCGGCCTGGCCGACCACGCCCTTCATCGTCCAGCGCGCGGCGGCGCGGCGGGCTTGGTAGTCCTGCTTCCAGTCCTGCTCGTATTCGCCGGGCATTGGCGCGTTGCGCGAGGGGAGGGAGAAGTTCGGGGTGCGCTGAAACACGGTCAGGTGGGCGGCCTGCCTGGCGATCTCGGGGATCGACTGGATCGCCGAGGAGCCGGTGCCGATGACGGCCACGCGCTTGCCGGTGAAATCGACGCCCTCATGCGGCCAGTGGCCGGTGTGATAGGTGGCGCCGCGGAAGCTGCCCAGGCCGGGGAAGTCGGGCAGTTGGGTGGTGGACAGGCAGCCAGTGGCCATGACGCAGTGGCGTGCCGAGACCACGTCGCCGCGGTCGGTGCGCACGGTCCAGCGGCGCGCGGCGGGGTCGAAATGCGCGGCCGTCACCCGCGTGTCGAAACGGATGTCGCGCCGCAGGTCGAGCTTGTCGGCCACGAAGCGGGCGTAGCGCAGGATGTCGGGCTGGGCGGAATACAACTCCGGCCATTTCCATTCCTGCTGGATCTCGTCGGAGAAGCCGTAGGAATACTGCACGCTCTCCACGTCGCAGCGGGCGCCGGGGTAGCGGTTCCAGTACCAGGTGCCGCCCACGTCGCTGCCGGCCTCGAACGCCATGGCCGACATTCCCTGGCCGCGCAGGCGGTGCAGCATGTACATGCCGGCAAATCCGGCGCCGACCACCACGACATCGACTTCACCCCGGATATCGTCGGGCGCCGTCTCGCGCCTCGTCAATTCGGACATGCAACCTCCGCTGGTGCCAACCGCACTTCTCGTCCGGGACAGCAGGCCATAGGCGGACGCCAGGGTCAACGCCAGGGTAAAAGCCGTGGCGCAGCCTTGCCGGGGGCGGCACCTTGGGCAAGGCTGGCCTCAGGATTGGGGGGAGAAGCACCATGCGCGCAGCCGTATTCCAAGGCGTCGGCCAGGCACTGGCCATCGAGGAGCGGCAGCGGCCGGTGGCGGAAGCCGGGGGCTTGGTGGTGCGCGTAGCCTATGCCGGCATCTGTGGCTCGGATTTGCATGCCACCGAACCCAGCCGGGTACCGCTGGAACCCGGCACCGTGCTGGGCCATGAATTCGCCGGCGTGGTGGAGGAGTCCGCCTCGCCCGACTGGCAGGCCGGCGACCGGGTGATCGGCGTGCCGCTGCGCGAATGCGAGGCGTGCCGGCCACTGGGGCAGTGCCGCGAGGGGCTGGGCATCCTGTGCCCGCGCGGGCGGATCATCGGGCTGTCCGCTGCCGTGCCGGGTGCCTACGCCGAATTTGTGCATCTCGGCGCCGGCCACGCGCTGCTTGTGCCGGAGGGTATCGACCTCAAGGCCGCCGCCCTGGCCGAGCCGTTGGCGGTGGGCGCGCATGCCGTTCGCCTGGCTGGCTCGCTCTACGGCAAGCGCGTGCTGGTGACCGGGGCCGGGCCGATCGGGCTGGCAGTAATCGCCTTCGCCCGCTTCGCCGGGGCGCTCAGCGTGATGGCCAGCGAGATCGACGCCACACGCCGCGAACGCGCCGCCCATTTCGGCGCCACGGCCACACTCGACCCCGCGTTAGGGGCGCTCGGTCCGGCCCATGAGGCCGCGGCGGGCGGGGCGGCGGAGGTGATCTTCGAATGCGTCGGCGCCCCCGGCCTCATCGCCGAATGCATCGAACTCGCTCCGGTGCGCGGCCGTGTTGTCGTCGTCGGCGTCAACCGGGGCGAGGACACGATCCTGCCGCGCGTGGCGATCCGCAAGGAACTCTCCTTGCAGTTCGTGCTCGGCTACCAGTGCGAAGACTTCGCCCTGGTGCTGGACCTGCTGGCCAGCGGGCGGATCGACGCGGGGGCACTGGTGACCGCGGTAATCGGGCTGGACGAACTGCCCGACATGTTCGAACGCCTGCGCCGGCCCAATCCGCATGCAAAGGTGTTGATCGAACCGGGACGGTGTAGGAAGAATCTTCTTTTTCTGTAGAAAAAGAAGCAAAAAGACTTTCGTCCATTTAAGCGCATCATGCATTCAACACGAAAAGGATGGAAATTTTTTGGTTCTTTTTTATAAAAAAGAACATTCTTCCGGCTTTTCTTCTCCTGCCCCTAACCTGCAAGCGCCGTATCGAGGTCTCGGATCAGGTCGTCGGCGTCTTCCAGACCGATCGACAGGCGGACGACATCGGGCCCGGCGCCGGAGGCCAGGCGTTGTTCGTCGGTGAGTTGGCGATGGGTGGTGGAGGCGGGGTGCAGGATCAGGCTGCGCGTGTCGCCCACATTGGCGAGGTGGGAGAACAGGCGGACGCTCTCCACAAGTTTGATGCCGGCCTCGTAGCCGCCCTTGACGCCGAAGGTGAAGACGGAGCCGGGGCCTTTGGGCATGTAGCGCTTTGCCAGGGCGTGGAAGGGGCTGGACGGCAGGCCGGCGTAGGAGACCCAGGCCACGTTCGGGTGTCCGGCGAGGAATTCCGCCACCTTGTGGGCGTTGGCAACGTGGCGGTCCATGCGCACGTGCAGGGTTTCGATGCCGGTGATGGTGAGCCAGGCATTCATCGGCGACAGGGTGGGGCCAAAGTCGCGCAGGGCGACGGCACGAGCCTTGGTGGTGAAGGCGAAGTCGCCGAAGTTCTCGTAGAACTTGAGGCCGTGATAGGCGGGTTCGGGGTCGGCCAGCGACGGAAACTTGCCGTTGGCGTAGTCGAACTTGCCGGATTCCACGACCATGCCGCCGAGCGAGTTGCCGTGTCCGCCGAGGAACTTGGTGAGCGAGTGGGTGACGATGTCTGCGCCGTGCTCGAACGGGCGGCACAGGTAGGGCGTGGCCAGGGTGTTGTCGACGATCAGCGGGATGCCGACGCTGTGTGCGACGTCGGCCACGGCCTGGAGGTCGACGACGATGCCGCCGGGGTTGGCCAGGCTTTCGACGAAGATCGCCTTGCACTTGGGCGTGAGCGCCCGGCGGAAGTTCTCCGGGTCGGTCGGGTCGACGAAATGGCAGGTCCAACCGAGCTTCTTGAACGACAGCGAGAACTGGGTAAGCGAGCCGCCGTAGAGGTTGCGCGAGGCGACGAACTCGTCGCCCGGCTCGAGTAGCGTGAAGAAGGTGATGAACTGCGCGGCATGGCCCGAGGCCGCGGCGACGGCGGCACGCCCGCCCTCCAGGCTGGCCACCCGTTCCTCCAGCACCGCGACGGTGGGGTTGGAGAGGCGGGTGTAGACGTGGCCGAAATTGTGCAGGTTGAACAGCGAGGCGGCATGGTCCACGTCATCGAACACGAAGGACGTGGTCTGGTAGATCGGCGTGCCGCGCGCACCCGTCGTGGGGTCGGGGGCGGCGCCGGCGTGGATGGCCATGGTGTCGAAGCCGTAGGTCAGGTTCTGCGGCGGTAGCGGGCGGTTGCGCCCCGCACGGTCGGTCGGCGGTTCGGCCGGGCGGTTGCGGATGATGCCGGAGTTCACGCCGCTCCAGGATAACTCGCCGCCGAAGCGGCTGAACTCGATCTTCGGGCAGCGGTCCATCACCACTTCCAGCCCCGCCGCTTCGGCCTTGGCAGCGGCTTCGTCGTGGCGCACGCCAAGCTGGGTCCACAGCACCTTCGCGCCGATGGCAATGGCCTCGTCGGCGATGCCCGGCACCGCGTCCGAGGCGCGGAACACGTCGACCATGTCGACCTTGTCGGGAATGTCGGCGAGCCTTGCGTAGATAGTCTCGCCCAGCAGGGTCTGGCCGGCGGTGCCCGGGTTCACCGGGATGACGCGGTAGCCCTTCGACTGCAGGTATTTCATCACGAAATAGCTCGGCCGGTTCCAGTTTGACGACGCACCGACCATGGCGATGGTCTTGACCCGCTGCAGGATCCCCCGGAGCTTGGCATCGCTGTAGGCAAGCGGTGTCGCGTCGTTCATTGCAATGTCTTTCCATCCCCGGGGTGGTCGTGGCACGCTGCTTACCACATGGCGAAAAAACCCGCAGGCCTCTCCGAGCAGTCTGACATGCTGGCGGCACCCGCCGCGGCGCCGGTGCCCGCTTCGGCAATCGGCAGCGAGGGCCATCGCGCCCGCCTGCGCGCCCGCCTGCTCACCGGCGGCGGCGAGGCGCTGGCCGACTACGAGTTGCTGGAGATGGTGCTGTTCATCGCCCTGCCCCGCGTGGACACCAAGAAGCTCGCCAAGACCCTGCTGGCGCGCTTCGGCAGTTTCGCCGCCGCCATCGCCGCCCCGCGCGAGGAGCTGCTTGAGATCAAGGGCATCGGCGAATCCGGCCTGGCCACCATGAAGGTGGTGCAGTTGGCCGCCCAGCGCCTGGCGCTCGCCGAGGTGCAGAACCGCCCGGTGCTGACCAACTGGGACCGGCTGATGGACTACCTCAACACCGTCCTTGCCCGCGAGCGCATCGAGCAATTCCGCGTGCTGTTCCTCGACACCCGCAACCGCCTGCTGGCCGACGAGGCCCAGGCCAGGGGCACGGTGAACCACACGCCGGTGTATCCGCGCGAGGTGGTCAAGCGCGCCCTGGAGCTGAAGGCAACCGCGCTGATCCTGGTGCACAACCACCCGAGCGGCGACCCGACGCCCTCGCGCGACGACATCGAGATGACGCAGGAGGTGAAGCGCGCGGCCAGCGCCCTGTCGATCGCGCTGCACGACCACATCATCATCGGCAACGGGCGCTGGCTGAGCTTCCGGCGCGAGGGGCTGCTTTAGCAGACTTTGCTGCACAAGCCCGGCACGAGGGCTGCCTTGGTGGGCATTGCGCGCGGGCATGCCTGCGCATGACGCAAGTCGGCCCTCGTCTCGCCTGTTCAGCCCCGTATCGCGGCAGGGGTGCTTTTCAGCGGCCTGCCGGGCGCGCGGCTGCTTGCTGTGCCCAACTGAGCATTTGTTGCATGGGATGGGCGCAATAAATGCCTTTCGCTGCAAACACGTAATTGTATAGGATGGCATGTTGCATTTTTCTAACGGGCATTTTCATGGAGCGTTCATCTGCGATGATCAGAATAATCCTTAAGCTTTCCGAGCAGTTCAGCTCCTTTTCCGGCATGTTGCAGGCCCCGAAGGGCAACCTGGAGGGGCACCGGGAATGCATGCAGACCCGCCTGCAGACGCTGGGTGGCGAAGCCCTTGCCGACTACGAGCTGCTCGAAATGGCGCTCCACATCGCTCTGCCGCAGGCCGATACCAGGGGCCTGGCGCGGGCGCTGCTGCTGCGCTTTGGCAGCTTTGCCGCCATCATCGCCGCGCCGCGCCGCGATCTGCTGGAGGTCAGGGGCATCACCCCGGCCACCGTCGATATCCTGAAGGTCGTGCAGGCGGCCGCACTGCGCTTGGCCCGTGCCGACGTGATCGACCAGCCGGTGCTGGACAACTGGGACCGGCTGATGAACTACCTGACCGCGGTGCTGGCACGCGAGCGAGTCGAACAATGCCGCGTTCTGTTCCTCGACGCCCGCAACCGCCTGCTCGCCGACGAGACCCAGGCCCGCGGCACGGTCAACCACACCCCTCTCTATCCCCGAGAGGTCGTCAAGCGCGCCCTCGAACACCATGCGAGTGGCCTCATCCTGGTCCACAACCACCCCAGCGGCGACACCACCCCGTCGCGCGATGACATCGACATGACCTATGAGGTGAAGCGCGCCTCCGCCGCCCTGTCGATCGCGCTGCACGACCATGTCATCGTCGGCAACGGGTGCTGGCTGAGTTTCCGCAGGGAAGGATTGTTGTGAGCGAGCGCGGCCAACAGGCGTAAGGCGCCACCCTCCCGGCGATCTGATCCGCAGACCAGCCAGGGAGCCCCGCCATGCATCGCCGCCTGTTTCTCATTGCCATCCCCGCATTGTTCGCGAAGATGCCCTCCGCCCGCGGCGCTGCCGTGTATGTGGAGAACGGGCTGGGCCCCGAGCGTAGCTGCGGCGCGCGGCCTATGCGGCAAGCAATGCGTCGCCGATCGTCGCCTCGGTCGCGTCATGCACAACGCGCAGAACGGCCGCCCGGCGGTCCCGAACCAACGCCCCCGCCGTCTGCGCGCTGCCGCGGATGGCGCGCAGGCCACCGTGCAGGCTACGTTCCGCTGGCGCTGCCGCTGAGGGCGGATCCGCCGAAAGCCACTTGGTCATCTCGGCAGCCGCCGCGGCATCGCCGAAAAGAGACTGCGCCACCAGGGTAAGGGCGCGCAGCCGCGGCATCCGCAGGGCGAGGGCAGCCAGCGCCGCTTGGTCTTCCGCCAGCAGCGCCGCCTCGAAGGCCACGGCGAAACCTGGCATCCCGTCACCCACGGCCGTCGGAATCCCGGCGCGAACGGCCAGCAGCCTTGCATAGCTGGACCAGGGATCGTCCGCGACGGCTTGCGCAAGTTCGGCCATGGCGCCAGCGCCGAGCACCTCGGCGTGGTCGAGCCGAAAGCGCAGGCGACGCAACCGCCCCAGCGCCATTGCCCGGTCGAGGTCGGGGTCGCTCGCCGTCGTATCTTCGTGCTCATCAAGCGGCGTTCGCAGCTCATCGGCAACCCAAGGCAGGGCGTTCCCCCGCGCGAGGCGTTGGGCGAACGGGGCCAGGTAGGGGTCTTGCGGATATCTTTGTAGCCCCTCCGCCACCACCTGCACCGCCGCCGCGTGCTGCCCGGCATGGGCGAGCAGGCGGGCATGGATGCCGAACGACACTTCGCCGACGACCTCGGCGGCGAAGGCGGCGTCGATCACCGCCATGGCATCCTCGGCGCGGTCCTCGGCGATCAGCAACTCTGCCAACTGATTCCGCGCCGGCGCATCCTTCGGAAACCGGTCGATCGTCTCGCGCAGCAGCGCCTCCGCCTCGCGCCGCCGCTGCGGCAGCCGGGCGAGCAGCAGGGCCAGTTGGTTATACCTGTCCGCCTGGTCGGGCCGGCGGCGCACCGCCTCCCAGCCGACCAGCTCGGCTGCCACCAGCCGCCGCTGCACGGTCAGCGCCTTGAGCCAGACCGACCAGAGGAAGCCGTTGTTCGGCTCCCAGACCAGCGCCTCGCGCGCCAGTGCCTCGGCGAGCGCGGCCCGCGCCATCGGCTCGTCGCCGCCGCGTTCCAGAAGCGCAGCTCCAAGCCGATGGACGGTGCGGACGAAGAATTGTGGGTCAGCGACACTGGTCAGGAAGCTTCGCTCTCGCTGCAACAAGTCGCTGATCGCAGCCCGAACTTCAGCGAACGGACGCGACATCTGCTCGAGAACTGCTTCGCATGCCCTTGGCCCCGGTGAACGCAGCCGCACCGGCTCCCGTTGCCCCGGCGCACGCAGGCGCGGCTTCAAGTCCGCATCGGCATCACCCCACCAGGTTGGCGGCGCCATATCCGCACCGCGGAACAACGGCGTGTCCAGCAACTGCGCGACGAGATCGCGCCAAGTGCCGGGATTGCGCGGATAGAGCGGCTTGAGCGCCAACCATTCGGCACGGAACTGGGCGGTGCTCGGCGAGCGCGCCTGCGCCCAATGGGCCAGCCCGGCCAGCCACGGCAATTCGTTTACCGCACCCGGCAGGCGCCGCAAGCCCAACAGCCCGATCGCCAGATAGCGATGCTCCAGTGCCGCACCCGCCTCGCGGCACAGCGTGTGCCACAGTGGCTGCAATCCTTGTGCGGGAATTCCAGCATCGCGCGCGTGCGCCAGGCCCTGGGTCAGCGCCATCGCGCGCCACAGCATCGCCCGCGCGTCCCGCGACGGCGCGAGCACATGCCGCGCGCAAAAATCCTCCCACACCAGCCGACGGCGACGCAGCGCCACGGCTGTTTGGCCCAATTCCAGCAGGTAGACGATCTCCAGCGTCTCGCTCAGCTGCCGCACCCAGCGCTGGCGCGGCCCGGCATCGGCCGGCACCGCCGCCTTCCGCCACGCCTCCAGCCATGCCAGCACCGCCGAGTCCAGCGCGGCGCGCGCCGGGTCGTCCGCGGCCAAGGGACCAAACAGCAGCCGCGCCGCATCCGGCGCATCGGCACGCTGATAGGGATGGATATCCGCATACCCCGCCACCAGCTCGGCATAGCCGCGCTGCGGATCGTCCAGGAACCGCGCGATCCAGGGATGGCGGTCCGGCGGTCCGGCGGTGATCGCGGCACTCACCTAAGTAATCTCCTCGCCGAAGTCATACCGGTCGCTCGCGATACGCAGCACCAGCAGATGGTGGTTGCGCAGCGCCTTGAGGTCGCCGCGCACCGGCGGAGCGCCCATGCGCGCCAGCTTGACCAGGTGATTGCGACGATAGGCAATGCGCGCATGCAGCACCTCGGCCACCAGATGGGCTTCGTCGTAGCCGTCCTGCAAGGGCATCGCCCGTCCACAGGGTAGCCCGACCGGGCCGGGAAAGAACTGCGGGTTGGACGGCGCGTCCAGCACCGTCGGAACGGCGAAGGCACTGGCCGCCCCGGCCGCGCGTGCCGCGGCCATCACCTCGCGCACCGTATAGCACATCAACGCCACCGGCTCGCTGCCGGCGCCATAGTGCGCCAGGCCGAGGCGATCACGCAGGCGCTGCGGCCAGTCCGCCGCCGCCAGATCGTCGCCCAGCTCGCGGCCGAAGGCGGCGAAGGCCGGGCGGGCGTCGCGTTTGCCGTTCCACGTGTCGAGAAACTTGTCGAGCACCGCATGTTCGCCTCGTTCGAATGCGGCATGGACATCCTCGAAAGTCGTGGAGTCGGCAACCAGGGCGCGCTGAATCAATTCCAGCCGCACGATCACCTGATCTTCGTCCAGCGCAGCATAGATCGCCGGCCCGTGCGCCAAAGAGAACGTCTCCGGCACATCCAGCGTCTCGACATGGACCCCGACATGGTCGCGAATCAGATGTTCCAACGATGCCCCCACCGCCGCCCCAGCCTCGAAGCACTCCCGACGGCGATCATCCAGCCGCTCCTCGAACCAGACATTGTCGGCCTTCGCCCGCTCCACAACATCGCTGCGGCTTCGCCAGTCGAGCAGCACGGTCTGAAGGCGGGGATCGGCGAAGCGCACCGGGGAGATTGGCCCAAAATTATTTCTGAATTGCGAACCTAGCCTGCGCGCGCGGCATCGGCAACAATCGCGTAGCGCTCAGGGAGACCGCACCACGCCCGATGCGCACCCACCGAAGAAAATCCGGCCTGCCCGCCTGCGTCCACCCGTGCCGATTTTATTACTATATCGCAATGTATAGCGGATGCGCCGCTCGCCACGCCAGCTACCCGCCCGCCGTCACCCCGAACCAGTCCGCCAGAAGCCGCCGCGCCGCCCGCCCCGCCTCCAGGTCCCAGCAATTCACGATCGCGAGCCGGAACCCGCCCGGCGGCATCGCATGCAGCCCCGCCGCGCGGTCGGCATGAAACGTCACCTGCACGCTCGACACGCCCGGCATCGCCCTGACCTCGCCCAGCAATTCCGCCGGCGGATGCCGCCACGCCCCGCCGTGCCCCGCGAACAGCACCACGGAATACCCATCCCGCCGGTCCACGTCAGCAAATACCCAACGCCCCTCGGCATAGAGCCGGACCAGCGCCGCGACCCACCCCGTCCCGTAGAGGTCCGGCCACTGGTCGGCAAAGCGAAGATGAACCTCGATGATGTCGGCGGCACCTTCGGCACCACCACCCCCGATCGTCTCCAGGTTCATCATCCCGGTATAGCCACCGAGATGCCGCGCGATCCACGCCCCGCACGCCGCCTCCAGCCCCGGCCGCGCCGCCGCATGCACCACCCAGCGGTCGAACGTGCCCCCCGGCCCCGGCACCCCGGTCGCATGCCGCCACCACACCGCCTGCCCATCCACCACGGCCACGTCGCTGCTGACATGCTCGCCCTCCAGCAGCCGCATCCAGAAATGCCCGGCGGTCCAGGCCTGCGCATACTCGGCGGCCGAGCCGATCGCCCGGCTGTCCACCCCCATCCCGCGCAGGTTCACGATCGGCTTGGAAAACACCGGGAACGCCCCCGGCATCACCCCATGCGGCGCCGCCTCGATGCCCTGCGACTCCGCCACGCGCAGCTTGTCGTAAACCCAGCGATGCGCTGGGTACCACGCCCACGCATCGGCATCCTCGGTCGGGATCTCCACCCCGTCCGGACAAGGATCATCGGCAAAATACTGCAACCGCCACGGATCGGCCTCGCGGATGGCCATCGCGGGCTAGCTGCCCACTTTCAGCGTGCTCACCAGCCCGCGCAGGCAGGCCAGCACCGACAGCGGCGTCAGCTTGCCCGTCCGCGGGTTGCTCTCGCTCGGCACGTTCTCCACCGTCATGGTCAGCCGCGCCGCGGCAGCCTCCACCTTGATCGTATGGATGTTGCGATCCACCCCCGGGTCCGCCCACAGCCGCACCGTCGTCCGCTCCGGCCCGATCCCGGCCAGCGCCAGCGCCGCCGCCACGTTCACATTGGCCGGAAACCCCGCCGCGGCGTCATAGGCATTGCCCTCGAAAATCACCGTCGGCGCGTTCATCGCCGCCACGTCGATGTTGTGCTGCAACAGATAAGGCGCACCCACCCACCCGCGCGGATTCTTGCGGCTCTCGATGGTGACGCTGGAAATCTCCCCCTCGGCGCAGCCGCGCACCGCATCCAGCCCCAGCAGCGCCCCGGTCGGCACCACGATCCGCGCGCCATGCGCCCGGGCCAGCTCCACCAGATGCATGCGCGGCAGCAGCGCGCCCACGGAACTCGGGATGAAGATGCGCCCCTTCTCCAGCGCGGGAATGGCGATCTGCTCGAACACCGAAGCCGGCGCCGCCTCCACCACCACATCGGCGCGCGCCAGATCGCCCAGCCCCACCACCTCGGGCGGCGCCGCGAAGCCGGCCACATTGGCCCGCGCCCGCTCCTGGTCGCGCGCGCTCACCGCCACCAGCCGCAGCCCGTCCACGCCACGATCCAGCGCCCGGGCCAATTGCATGCCGATGGCCCCCAATCCGCCGATGGCGACTGTCAGGGTCATGGGCATGGTCCTTCAGCGAGGAAAAAACTGGGGCGAACGACGGGGCTCGAACCCGCGACATCCAAGACCACAACCTGGCGCTCTACCAGCTGAGCTACGTCCGCCATCGAGGGGTGCAACCCCTC
>Ga0105053_10005090_pt1 | contig 18909 bp, 3 predicted proteins | sample BON01_FD_78093 | JGI IMG/M metagenome (GOLD analysis project Ga0105053, IMG submission 78093) | Freshwater microbial communities from Lake Bonney liftoff mats and glacier meltwater in Antarctica - BON-01 | ecosystem: Environmental > Aquatic > Freshwater > Ice > Glacier meltwater | place: Lake...
AATCTCACTGAAGCTCAATCTCTGATGACTGCTGCTGCAAATCTCGCTCCGGCTGAGTACAAGGATCAGATTCAACAATTGGCTCAAGCTACCCAACCGCCCAAGGCAACAGTAGCCCCAAATCTGAGTACTCCCGCCCCTGTGGCACCATCGATCGCCCCCACTCAGCCTACAGCTAAACCTCAAGCTGTGAAATAGTGCAAAATTGCCAAAAGGTGGGGGGAATTCATCAATTGCTCCTACCCTTTTTGATTAACACAACTTTAATTTAACAAATAATAGGAGTCAAAACTCTCTACCTTTTAGGTGGAGTGGACTAATTGGGGGAACCCCGAAATCGATCGATGAGCGTAGGTTAGATATCTGTTTGATGAAGGTGGGGGAACGAACGGTTCAAAAATATAGTTCGATCGAATTTTATGGTTCGATCGATGGTGCTGGGTGGAAAAAAGATGATGAGGGTTATCGACGATATGATAAATCACTAGATTTCCTGGCGGATTATGATAGCAAAGTCACGATTAGATATGACCCAAGTAATATTATCAACCTACTGGTTTATCACCTAAATTAGTAACTTGAGGAAGATCGATTCGGACTAGGTGATGGTACTGGAGATCGCACCGAGAGCCATCAATGTCGTTTGGGTCGCGCTCGATAGACCGCTCGCGCCAGTAATATTCATGCCTCGATATGGTTTGGGGAGCGTCAGGGTCTGAATGCAGGTAAATGTCTCTAGCTCCCACAGTTTAATCGTTTCATCCTCACTGCAACTATAGAGAATTCCCAGCTCGGGACTGTAGCAGACCGACCAGATCCCCCGCTTGTGACCGTGTAAGACTCCGACACAATCTCCGGTGTGAGGATTCCATACTCTTAAAGTTAAGTCATCACTGGCACTGACGAGTAGTTCGGGATTGGTAGCGGATGGGGGGATAAAAGTGAGGGCACGAATTTCCCTAGTATGTCCGATGAGAGTTCGCAAACATTGCAATCGTTTTTGCAGCCTTGTCTCTGGCGAATCGAGATCCCATAACTTAATCTGGAGATCGTCGCTACTACTGGCTAATTTATCGCCTGCGGGATTAAAGACGATCGATCTAATTCGCTGCTCATGTCCAAGGAGAGTGAAATCGAGCGTCCGGTCGTTGAGGTGCCACAGTTCGATGTTTTGGCTGTTGCCAGTGACAGCAATTAGGGGGAGATGGGGATGGGTGGCGATCGCCCAAATCCATTCGGTGTCTATGTTCGATACCAGGCGAGATTCATTGGTGTGAGTATCCCAGACCAAGATCGTCCGATCGTCGGCGGTACTAATTAACGTGCGCTCGTCTCGACAAAAAGCAACCCCCCACACCCAATCCGTATGTCCGTACCAAGTTTTCAAGCAGTTCCCCGTGGCGACATCCCACAATTTTAGCGTCCGATCGTGACTGGCACTCGCTAACAGTTTGCCACTCGGACTGAAAGCTAAAGAGCGAATCCGCCCTTGATGACCAGATTTGGTATGTAATAATTCGCCGGTTTTAGCATTCCAAATTCTTAGCTTGCGATCGTCGCTACCGCTGGCTAAATATACCAAACCCGATGCCGATTGCGGACTGACAGCGATCGTCCAAATTCGATTGGATCCACCTGTGAGAGTGTGCAACGGTTGACTGGTGTTTGTGTCCCAAATGCGAACTAATTGGTCGTCGCTACCGACTGCCATCATTTGATGGTCGGCACTATAGGCGATCGCGCGAATTCGATACTCTGGCTCTGCTAGTGTGGTGGTGGGTTCCCAATTTTCGGCATCCCAAATTTGAATTTTATCCGTGCCAGCAGTAATTAACTGTCGTCCATCGGGACTAAACATTAGCGACCAAATTGATGTATTGGCGGCGAGTTCTACCGTATTCAAACAGCAGCCACTAGCGACATCCCAGATTTTGAGCAGTCGATCGTCGCCACCTACTAACATCTTTCCGTTGGGGCTAAAAGCTAACGCCCGCACTCTCTCGGCGTTCTCCTCGAAGATTTTTACACACTTCTTCGTCCAAATATTCCATAACTTGACGGATTTTGCACTACTAGCAGCAAGTGTATAGCCATTATTACTAAACGCCACCGACCAGATTAAATCTTCTGGTTCGTGGAAAGTAAATACACATTTGCCAAGATTTAGATTCCAAATTTTGCCAGTACGGTCGCTACTTGCACTAATTAAAAAGATTAAGCCTTTCCAAGTTACAAATTTCGATGTCCACACCCAATCGGTATGTCCGCGTAGAATATACAAACATTTTACATTTTCCCAGTCCCAAACCTTAATAGTGGTATCGTTACTGGAACTCGCCAGCAGTTTACCATCGGGACTGAAAGTGACATTTCTAATCCAGTCTCCATGCGCCTGCCATGCTGCGATTTGCCGACCATCTGCCACTTGCCACAGCCGAATTTGTCCGTCCATGCCGCCTGTTGCTAGGAGCTGACAATCGGGACTAAAGGCAACTGTAAAAATACTACCTAACGATTGCGAGAAGACAGTTTTTTCGAGATATGCGCGGGCGAAATTAACCGATCTTAGCTCGATGCCTGAGAGATAGGCTTGGCAAATTGGGAGATCGGAAAAGTCATAACCTGCTAAGTCGATGTCTAAGGCTAAGAGGAGATTGATAATATTTCCGATCGCATAGCCGATGCGGGAGTTAGCTGTTTGACAAAGCTGTTCTTGGCGGAAGTAGTTAATTAACGAGCGAAATTTTTGCTCGATCGCGGCAATTGGTTGGTATTTAGTCAGTCGATCGAGAATGGGTGTTAATAGTAACCGCTGTTGGGTCGCTCTGATGTAATCTTTAGCGGTAGCTTGGACGATCGCATGAGTTCTAAATAGCTCGAATCGATCGGTTGTTAATTCGCGATCGATCTCGGTAATTAAACACTCGCTGGTGTACTCCATCACCACATTTTGCAGGGTAAATCCATCTTCATTTGCTTGGATCAGCGAGCGACACAGTAGGGAGTCGAGCGCGGCGATAATCGTTTTTAGCGATGCACCGCCAATATCTGCGGCTAATACCTCTGCTGTCACAGGCTCGCGATGAATTGCCAACCAATACATTACCGACTGTTCGGCTGGGGCTAATCGATCGAATTGTGCGGTTAATAGTTGTTCGATGCCACCAAATATAGTCGATCCTTGTAAGTATCGATCGATGCTGTTATTGCAGGTACTTCTAATGGTATCGGCAACGATCGTTAAGGCTAGTGGATTACCATGATAATGGGCGATTAAATCTTCAACTTCCTGTTGCGAACCAAACACACCTTTAGCGGTTAAAATCTTGGCGGCTGCCTGTTGCAATCCGGTTAATTGCATTGCTCTAACTGGAGAAAAATCGCCTTGTAATTGCCGCAATTCTTGAAATTGTTCTCGACTGGTAATTATCAGACAACTCTGATGTGCGGCTGCGCCGATCCGCCTCAATAGCTCTTTATAGCCGTTGAATCGGGGTTGATAGTTACCACTGAGAACGCCACTTTGTAAGATTGATTCGGCATTATCTAACACCAGCAAACAGCGGGACAAACGGAGGAGATCCAGCAGAATGGTAATTTTCTCGCCTAGCGGTGTTGGTAAGTCAATCGAATGATGATGGGAAATCAACTTAATCCAATCAGCAACAATCTTCTCGACTGGTGGTGTTTCGCGCAAACTCCGCCACATGACGTAGTTAAATTCTCCCGCAATCTGTTGGGCTAGTTTCGCAACTAGCGCGGTTTTCCCAACTCCGCCCATGCCTAAAATTGAGAGCGTGCGGACTCGATCGGTAATTATCCACTCTCTGAGCGTCGCTAGTTCCGCATCTCGACTGAGAAACATCGGTGTGTCGGGTGCTTCGCCCCAGTCACATTTATTACTAAAGTTTACATTTGGCTGAGGAGCGATCGCGATCGTCGATTGCCAATCTAGTCTTAGAACTTGACAAAAAGCTTTGTAGGCTTGGGGTCTAATCGGTTCGCCCTTGAGAAATCGCTTCCAACTGCCGATCGATACGGCATATTTTTCGGCATTGTCCCAATCGCGGTTTGGTTCGAGAATGTTGCTGGCGGCAATCAGCCATTCAACACGATCGATCGCCCAGCCGCGCTCGATGCGGGCGCGGACGATCCGGTGGAGTTGTGCGGGAGATGCTTTGAGACTAGCCATGCACGAGTGCGATTAAATTGTCAAGCACAGTATGGCAATTACAAAACTGTACCAAAACTGTGCTTGAAGTATAGCAGCAAAATACATAAATTTGTCGTGAGCGGATATATCGATCGATACATAGCTGCTATCCACTCTAAGTTACGGCGCTCTAATACCCCAATTGACATCATGCCAAAATTTCCATATCAGCATCTGACTAGACTCGCGAGCCTAGTCGGTGTAGTTTCGCTGGTTGCTGCTGGCGCGAATGCCTTGCCCGCTGCGACAGCAAGTGCCCAAGCTAGCGAGCCACCGACTACTGAGCCAAATTCCGGTCTGAATTTACAATCGATCGGGTTTCAGGAAAATATCAGTAATACGCTCGATCGCCGCATGATTATCGGGCAAGCGACACCAACTGGAACGGCTCCAGCCGAGCGCAACCCATTAGGCTTGGGTGTTTCTGCCAAAATCGGCACCCTCGGCATCGGACTCGATGTTACCAAATCTTTGTTACCCCAAGTCGATGCGCGGTTGGGCATCAACTTCGGGAGTATCAATGTCAATCAGAATAATAGCGGCATTAATTACGATGCCAAATTAAATTTCAGCAGTATCCAGTTACTGGGCGATTACTATCCATTTGGCGGTAGTTTCCGGCTCACAGGCGGTTTGGTATCAAACAACAATAAGTTTTCGCTCGTGGGCACGCCTAGCGGTGGTGGTGGGGGTACATACACGATCGATAACACCACATATAATGCTAGCGATGTTGGGTCGCTCACTGGCGAGATTAAATCGGGAAACTCGATCGCACCTTATCTAGGGATCGGGTTTGGGAAACCTACCAATGAGGGTTTAGCTTTTAATACCGATTTGGGCATCATGTTCGCTGGTTCGCCTAAAGTCACGCTCAATGCCAGCAATCCGAATTTTAATAACAACCCAACAAACCGCGCCCAACTCGATAATCAAGCCCGTCAAACCGAAAATGATGCCAAGGGATTCAATCTTTATCCGGTATTATCGATCGGCCTATCCTACGGATTTTAGGCTATTGAGTTACGCGATCGATCTCTCATCTTAGATCTGTGGGGGTAGGTTTATGCAAATAGCTGTGGCTATTTACTAATAATCTTTAAGCAAAACCTACCCGCCTCACTATTCATCGATAGATTACTGAATGTGCGGAAATTTCTGTAGTAACGATCTAAATTATCGATCGCAGTTTGGGAACCTTAAATAGAGAACCTACATTGCCACCGTCGTACATCTTCAAAATATATAGCTCTGTAGTGAATTCACGGATCGATACCCTTAACGATTCTCCCTAGAAGACGGTACTTCAAGGCAAAGCCTGTACCCAATTGAGATCGATGTACGATATGTACTTTAGATGTCAAATAGCTTATTCAAACATATATATAATCAAAATGGCTGAACTTGACTTAACTTTTGACGGCGATGGACGTGCAATTACCGATCTAGGGAGTGCCTTCGATTCAATTATTCAGTTAGCGTCTGCTCCTGGTGGAAAAATTCTGGCAGTTGGTAACAATATATCAAATACTGTTATTACTCGATACAATGCTGACGGAAGCTTAGATACTAGTTTTGGTACCGCAGGTAAAATAACTACTGAAATAACAAACATTGACACTAACATACTAGTGACTAATGACGGTAAAATTATTGTTGCTGGTCGCGGCTCTGATAATAAAGGTTATGTAATCCGATATTTAGCAGATGGTCGAATAGATACTAGTTTTGCCACAGCAGGTAAATATAGTACTCAGACATCAGCTTATATTAGCGACATCTATTTTCGGATAAATGCTACTAATGCTAGTAGCGACATCATTGTCAATGAATCTTTAGGATTTGGATTAAATCCTGTCAGCAGGGCTGTATTATTAGATGTGAATGGTCAAATTAAGCCATTTCCGATTGGAGGGCTAACAGCTACAGAGCCTTTTATCTTCGATTCGAGTACCTTTAGTGGATTAATTTCTAGTAAGACAGTAAATCGAACCGATCCCAAAGTTCAAAATATTCTTAATTTATTGGGCGAACCGTTAATCGATGAACTTCGCTCTCGATTTTCCACAGCATTTTTCACAGGGACTAAACCTCAAAGTGACGGTAGTATATTACTAAGTTTTAGTGGAACTCCAAAGTCATCTGGTGTCATCCTTTCTGTTTTATCTCGTTTTAGTGCTGATGGAAAGTTTGATTCTAGTTTTGGGGTCAATGGACTGCTTAAATCTCCGATATCGCGGGATTCCACAGATCGAAGTAATCCACTAGTCTTTGATGAGAAATTCGATCGAACAGATGGACTATATGTAACTGTCTACGATTTTGCAGCAAAAGCTGTATCGGTATCTCGATATACAAAAAGTGGTCAAGCAGATCTTACATTTGGTAGTAATGGCAAAGTAACTTTACCCCAAAGTGAGAATTTGGGAGGAGATCCTTTTAAGCTAGTTCTATCTATCTCTTTTGACAATCAAAGCCGTGTTCTTATAAGTCAGAGAAATACTAGTGACAACTTTACTGACGTTTTTCGTCTTAATAGTAATGGGATAATAGATAACACTTTTGGTAGTGATGGTAAATTATCACTACCTTCTGAAGCTACTAACAATAATTATTTTTCGCTTTCTGAGGTGGTTTTATTAGACATAGATGATCGTGTACTTATTGGCGATCGTAAAAATGGAGATATTATTGTTTCTAAATATAATGTTAACGGAGTAGGTGCGGTAGTTACTCCACTCATCTCTTTTAGACCGACTGGTGTTTATGGTAGCGATCCTAATTATATTGATAGTATCGATCCTATTTTTACTATTAACGAAGATGGAACACAAATTAATCCAGTCACTCTAATTCGTAGGGGCGATCCAACTCAAGCAGTTAGTGTAACGATAAAACTTAGAGATTTTACTGCTCAGTCTCCATCTGACTATAATAATGCGGATATTCTAGTTAATTTCGCCGCTAATGAAACTAGCAAAACAATCATCATTCCGATCGTTAATGATGATTTAGCAGAAGGTACTGAAAGATTTTTTCTGAGTTTGACTAGTCCGACTGGAGGGGCTAGTCTGGGCAATCTAACGAACGTACGAGTAGAGATAGTTGATGGAGATGTTGTCGGGATCGATCGAGATTTCGTAGGTACCGATGGATCGGATGTAATTTCGGCAGCCGGAGGTAATAATAATGTCATTGGCTTGGGTGGTAACGATTTTCTTGATAGTGGAGCAGGAAATGATATCCTGACAGGCGTTAATCCCAATAGTTCTAATCCTGGAATTGGCGAACAAGATAACCTCACCGGAGGTACGGGGAGCGATCGATTTATCTTAGGTGATGCTAATAACATCTACTATGACGATCGAAATATCACCACAGATGGTAGTAATGACTATGCTCGGATTGTTGACTTTAATCCGAATGAAGACAAAGTTCAGTTACAGGGATTAGCTAGTAACTATATTCTAAAGAATTCTGGTTTTGGTAGTAATTTTAGTACTAAGCTATATATCGATAAACCTGGTAGTGAACCTGATGAACTGATTGCAGATTTTGGACGTAATACGACGGGATTGAATTTAACTTCCAGTGCTTTTCAATATGTTGATCTCCAGAATATCATCCCAGGGACTTTAGCTTTTAGTCGTAGTGATTACAGTATTAAGGAGGATGGCACGAAAATTGTGGCTGTCACAGTTAATCGCTCTGGTGGAAGCGATGGGACGATCGGTGTCACAATTAATTTAGCGAATGGCACGGCAAAGGCAGGTGAAGATTATAATACCGCTCCCATTACAGTTAATTTTGCTAATGGCGAAACTAGTAAAATAATTGAAATTCCGATTGTTAATGATACCGTTTATGAACCGAATGAAACGGTTAATTTAACCCTGACAAATCCTACTAATGGAGCAGCACTGGGTAGTCAAAAGACGGCAATTGTCACAATTCTTGATGATGATGCGGTTCCAGGTGTACTATCTTTTGGTAATACAGTTTATAGTTTTAATGAAAATGGTGTACCTGCCGCAACAGTGACGATCGACAGAACTGGCGGTAGTGATGGCGAAGTTAGTGGGACAGTATATTTAAGTGATGGTACAGCGATCGGTACTAAAGATTACAATCGAGAAGCTCTTACCGTCACTTTTGCTAATGGTGAAACTACTAAAACTATTGTTATTCCTATCAATAATGATAGTGAAATCGAACCCACGGAGACAATTAATTTAACTCTCGGCAATCCTCTCGGTGGCGTGGCAATTGATAGCAAGAAAAATACTGCTATTGTCAATATTCTGGATGATGATATAGAGATAAACTTCAGCAGTGGTAACTATAGTATCAATGAAGGGGATAGTAATGTCCAAATCACTCTAGTTCGGACAGGGAAAACTGTTGGGAAGAGTACTGTCACGCTGCGTTCGTCCAACGGAGCAGCAACTTCTCCTGGTGACTATATTGGTACACCTATTCCTGTAGTCTTCGAGGTAGGGGAAATAACTAAGACTGTCAGTATTCCGATTATTGATGATAAAGTCTTCGATCCCAATGAGACATTTTCTCTATTCCTTGAAGATCGTAGTGATGGAGTGAGTTTGGGAGGTAGTCAAAATACTGCTACTGTCAGTATTGTAGATAATGAACCACAGCCGCCCGATCTATTTGTGAGTAGTATTACGGCTCCTGTGGAATCTTTGCCAGGACAAACTATCGATATTTCATGGACTGTCGCTAATAAAGGTGGTACAACCGCAGATGGAACATGGGTCGATCGACTTTATTTAGTTAACGCAACGACAGGAGCATTTGTCAAAAGCTTAGGAGAATTTAGTTTTACTGGAAACATTGCTGTAGGTGCATCTGTAGACCGGATACAATCGATCGATCTACCAGTAGATTTGAATGGTGATTATAAAGTTGTCGTCACTACAGATAGTAAGAATACTATTGCTGAAGGTTCGCAAGCTGAGTTAAACAACACGACGACGGATGACCAAAATGTCAGAATCAAACTATCTGCTGTGCCTAATCTCACAGTTAGTAGTATTACCGCGCCGCTCACCGCATTTTCTGGTCAAGAAACATCTGTTAAATGGACGATCGCCAATATTGGCACTGGTGCAACTAATGCCTCTGGTTGGAATGACTCGGTATATTTATCTGCCGATCGAGTCTTCGATACTACTGATATCGAGTTAGGTAGTGTGGCTAACCCCAGTTACTTGAATGCGGGAGATAGCTATAGCAACAATTTAACCGTCAGACTGCCTCGTGGGATAAATGGCAAATATTACTTCCTCGTCCAATCAGATGCTGGTAACAGAGTCATCGAAGTTGGCAATGAAGGGGATAATTTCGGCTCTAGCGATCCGATAACGGTGAATTTGACTCCGCCGCCAGATCTACAGGTAGCAGCGGTAAATACGCCCAAATCAGCCTTCTCTGGACAACCGATCGATCTGAGCTGGACGGTGACAAATAAAGGCACTGGAAATACTTTAGAGAAAGCTTGGACAGATACTGTCTATATGTCTGCCGATGAAACCTTAGATGCAAGCGATCGTAGTTTAGGCAATTTTACTCACACTGGCACGTTAAATGTTGGGGCGAGTTATACGGGTTCGGCAAAGGTCAATTTACCAATTGGGGTATCGGGACAACAGTTCTTCTTCGTCAAAACTGATGTTGACAACCAAGTTTACGAATATATCTTGGTTGGCAACCAAGTTTACGAATTTATCTTGGAGGATAACAACACCAATCATAACGCTATCCCCACAAATATCGTCCTGACACCGCCGCCTGATTTAGAAATTGAATCTCTGACTGTGCCGAGTACTGCGCGTGCTGGAGGCGATTTAAGCATCAATTACAAGGTTAGTAACTTAGGTGCAACGGAAACACCCGATTCGACTTGGGCAGATACTTTCTATTTATCAACGGATGATGTATTTGACCCTAAGACCGATCTCAAATTAGGTAGTGTCAATCGCTATGGGATGCTCGATGCTGGTGATAGTTATCATCGCACGGCTAGTTTCACTCTTGGCGATACCGTGACGGGTAGTTATTATGTCTTTGGTGTAACTGATAGCGAAGATCGAGTGTTCGAGTTAGATAATGCTAACAACATCCTCAAAAGTACTACCCAAGTCTCAATCGGCTCCCAACCTGCGGATTTAGTCGTTACTAGCGCAATTTTCCCGACAACAGGTGCAGCCGGAAAAACGATTCCAGTCCAATGGACGGTGAAAAATCAGGGTGTCGGCGATACTATTATTACCAGTTGGAAAGATCGAGTTGTCGCTTCGACGAATAATATTTTAGGCGATGCAGATGATGTTACTCTCGGTACCTTTACCCGCACGGGACTATTAGCAGCCAATGGTACTTATAGCCGGACTGAAAATATTAGCCTACCGTTTAATTTAGAAGGCAACTATCAGTTATTTGTTGATACTGATAGTGGCAATAAAGTCTATGAAGGTAGTAATGAAGGAAATAATAACTTCAATGTTAATGCCGATCCTAAGACTCCTCCTGTAACTGTTTCTCGCCAGACTCCCGATCTTCAAGTTACTGCGATCGATCTACCTGCGACGGCTCAATCGGGAACGTCGATCGATCTGAGTTGGACGGTGAAAAACTCTGGCGTAGGCAAGACAAATAGTACTTCTTGGGATGATGAGGTCTATTTATCGCTCGACACCAAAATTGGTAGTGAAGACATTAAATTAGGCTCGATCTTCCATGCGGGTGCTTTAGATCCGGCTGGTAGTTATACTGCATCGGGTAAATTTAATCTTCCTGTCGATCTGATTGGTAATTATAATGTTTTAGTTCGCACCGATCGAGATAATGTTGTCCTTGAAGGTGCATTAGAAAACAATAATGATAAAGTCAGCACTAGCCAGATCGATATCGGGTTAAGTCCAGTTGCAGATCTGACAGTTCAATCCGTCAAAGTTGCCGAAAAAGGGATTGCTGGACAACCACTGAATTTAACCTGGACGGTCAAAAATAACGGGGTAAATACATCTCAGAATTGGTACGATGCCGTTTATTTATCCCGCGATAAGGTATTCGATCGCAGTACCGATATTTATCTAGGTTATCTCGATCGCACAGGTGGACTAAATAGCGGTGAGAGCTATACTGCGACCCAATCGTTCAAAGTTCCGCGTGGGTTAGCCGGAAATTATTATGCTTTTGTAGCGACGGATAGTATTAACCAAGTTTTTGAGCGGAATGGAGAATCTAACAATATTAATTTTGATGGATTATCAACCGAAATTACTTTACCTACTCCTGCCGATTTAGTCGTAGGCACAATCTCGATTCCAACTAATGTCACTCCAGGTCAAAATGCGACGATTAGCTATACAGTCAACAATCAAGGTGCAAATGCCGCGATGGGGACATGGGAAGATACCATCTACATTTCTAAGGATGATAAATGGGATATCAACGATGCTTTCTTTGGGCGTGTTTCGCATAGAGGAGATGTCAGTGCAGGGGGGAGCTATAGCCAAACATTGACAGCTAATTTACCAGGACTGGCAACGGGAAATTATAACGTTATCGTCCGTAGCGATATTCTCAACAATTTACCGGAAACTAATGAAACAAATAATATTGGAGCATCTTTAGATAAATTTGCTTTCGATGTCGAGAAATTAGTTGTCGGTACTCCCGATACTGGAACGTTAGGACAAGGGCAATCGGTTTACTATCGAGTGGATGTAGCAGAAGGTCAGACATTAGCGATTAATTTTGATAGTAAATCAGCGGCGGCGGCGAATGAATTGTATATTCGCTATGGGGATGTGCCCAGTCGGAATCAGTTTGATTTTGGGTTTACCGAGGCGTTTTCACCAGATCAGAAACTCGTTGTACCAACGACGAAAGCAGGGACATATTATGTCTTAGCATACGGGCAAAATGTTACTGAGGCGGCACCTAGTTTCTCGGTTGATGCGAAACTGCTGGATTTTGAAATTAGTTCTGTGTCAACGCATACGGGTGGAAACGCAGGCAAAGTAACGGTTCAAATCTCCGGTGCGAAATTCGATAATAGGACGATTTTAACTCTTAAAGATAAGAAAACAGGTAAAGAGATTGCGACTAGTCGGGTGGATTTGCTCGACTCTATGAAGCTATACGCTACCTTCGATCTGCGGGGAGCGAATGTTGGTGACTATGATGTGGTTGCCAAGAATGCAAAAAATCAAGTCAGTACATTACAGAATAACTTTGCTGTGGTTGCAGGTGGGAAGGGGAATCTTGTCACTAAAATTATCGCGCCTTCAGCCACCAGACCGGATACGGTGATTCCGATAACTATTCAGTTCACAAATAGCGGCAATAACGATCTCGATACTCCTTTGGCTGTATTAACCAGCGATACTAAAGCTCCCATTTCTCTTGTTCGAGAAGATTTGCTCAATCAGACAAGTTTAGAGATGATCTTGCAAGCGGATAATAGTCCGGTTGGGGTTTTGGCTCCTGGGGCGACGGGTTCAATTACGTTTTATGCGAATGCGCTTAGTTCGCTCAGTTCTCTACAATTTTCTCTGAGTGCGCTTGACGATCCTACAGCATCTTTGAATTGGGATTCGTTTATTAACAATGTGGAGAGCCAATCTCCAGAATCGTTTGGAGATCCAACAGTTACCGCCAATTTCTGGAAGACTTTTCGAGCATCTGTTGGTGAGACAGTTGGAGATATCCAAACTAATTTATTGAAGGTACAACAACTCTCTTTACTAGTTAAAAGGCACGAAGCAGAAATTTCAGGCATTCCATTTTCAGAGAAAGACTATCCAACTGTTTCTCTGGGTGACTTGTATTCTATTGCTTCGTTTGCTGCTAGTTATGGAGCAAGCCAGCCTGTTCTAACCGCAACAACCTTTGCTAACAATTTGGATACGGAGGCACCTCCTACAATTGAAACAATAGAAAATCAGATGGTTCTGTCCTTAAATAACGATACTTCTGCTCTGATTCTTGGAGAGTCTAGCACAACGTTACAAGATAAGACACTTTACGATAGTGATGGCTACCCACTAAGATTCATAGCTGGCACAAATGTTTATTTTAACGTTTGGAAGAATGGCGAACGAGTGGAAGGCGGAACGGTTAATCCTCTTAATAAGACCTACATCATAATTCACGGATTCGATGGTACAGGCGGGAATCCCAGTAATAAATATTCTCCTAACGTCTGGATGGCAGATATGGCTAATTCGCTTAAACAGCGGGAACCAGACTCCAATGTTATTCTAGTTGACTGGGAAAATGGAGCATCTTTTTTCGCTGGTTCGACTTATATTTCTCCCGCAGAAACAACCGACTTCCTGGGAGATGCTGTCGGTCAATACATAATAGGTCGAGGATATGAGGTCAGCAAACTGACATTGATTGGGCACAGTTTAGGTGCTCAAACAGCGGGAGATGCAGGGGAGTATTTATTAACGAAAGGCAAAATAGTCAGTTCCATCATCGGCCTGGATGCAGCCGCTCCCTTATTTGAAGGAAAACCCAACATCGATATTCTTGATGCCTCTGATGCTAACAATGTAATCGGCATTCACACTAGTTTAGGAAATCCCGATCCAACCAAAACGCTTTTGACTGGATACGGCTTCGCAGCTCCCTTTGCTCATCAAGATTTGTATGTTAATCCGGTCAGATCAGAATCATCTAAATTACTAGACTACGATCATGTTGGCGGATCGGGACTTTCTCCCAAATACGATCATGGCTATGCCATTAGATTCTTGAATCGACTTTTGGCAGGAGAGGTCATTGTCGATCCCAATTCCAAGAAGGAATTAACTTGGGAGACATTAAATAACAATGCCTCTTACACAGATATTATCCCTCGTTCTAGTATCTATCCTTCGGGAAAAGTATGGAACTTTCAAGAAAGGAATCCTGGAGTTAACTTAACTCCCAAAGCTATCAAAGAAAATAGCGTAGAAGGAACGCCAATTGGTGAATTTACTGTTAAAGAAGAGAGCGAGGTAAGAGAAATACAATATAAACTTCTGGATAGTGCTGGGGGTAGATTTCGGTTAGATGGGAATAAACTTGTTGTAAATAATGGCTCTTTACTAGATTACGAAACCGCAGCTTCCCATTCAATAACAGTCGAGACTAAAGCACGACTACTTATCAACGGGGATTATGTAATTACTGAGCCATTAATCAAAGAGTTCACCGTCCAGATTCTGGATGTAGATGAAACCGATCCCAACAATCAAGACGGTAGCGGTGGCAACGGCACACTTAAACCAAAACCAAAACCCGATCGACAGACAACAATACCGATCGTCCGTGCTACAGATCCAAACGACATCATCGGCCCCAATGGATTTGGCGACGATAAATGGATAACCCCTCAAACCCTCCCCTACACCATCCGCTTTGAAAACGTAGCCACCGCCACCGCACCCGCCCAAACCGTCACCATCACCCAAAACCTCGACCCCGATCTCGACTTTCGTACCTTCCGCTTAGGTAGCTTCGGTTGGGGAGGACTCACCTTCGACGTACCCGCCAATCGCTCCTTCTACAGCCAACGCCTCGACCTCACCGCCAAATATGGCTTCGCCGTCGATGTCTTCGCGGGACTCGATATCAAAAAAGGTCAAATCTTCTGGATAATATCCACCGTCGATCCCACCACCGGAGAACCACCAGCAGATCCCCTCTCCGGTTTTCTCCCACCCAACATCGCCAACGGCGTAGGCGACGGCTTTGTCAACTACACCATCAACCCCCTCAAAACAGCTAAAACAGGCGATGTCATCGACGCAGAAGCCACCATCATCTTCGACACCGAAGAACCCATCAACACCCCACGCATCTTCAATACCCTAGATGTCAGCAAACCCACCAGTACAGTTGAAGTTCTAGCCAAAACCACCGCCACCCCAGAATTCCTAGTCAGTTGGACAGGTACCGACACAGGTTCCGCCCTGGCAAGTTACACCATCTACGTTTCTACCAATGACGGTGACTTCATCCCCTGGATCTCCGACACCACCCTCACCGAATCAACCTATTTCGGCACCGCCGGAAATACCTACAAATTCTCCGCAGTCGCCACCGACAACGCCGGAAATACCGAAGATCTACCCCTCACAGCCCAATCCCAAATTCGCACATCCGGCGGCGTAGCTACAATAGGCAACTTCGTTTGGCTCGATAATAACGCCGATGGCATCCAAAATTCCGGCGAACTCGGATTGGCAAATGTCACCGTCAATCTCTACAACAGTTCCGCCAACTTGGTGACAACTACCATCACCAAAGCTGATGGTTCCTACAGCTTCACCAACATCCCCACCGATGATTACACCGTCGAAGTCGTCGCCCCCAAAGACCACCTCTTCAGCGATGCGAAACAAGGCATAAACACCGCCCTCAATAGTGATGTAAATCCCCAAACCGGAAAAACTGAAAGCTTTTTTGCCAACGTTGGCGATAACCTGAGTGTAGATGCAGGACTATTTCAACTCGCCAGTATTACTGGTCAAGTATGGCAGGATTTGGATAACGACGGCGTAAAAGACACCAATGAATCGGTATTGAAAGACTGGAAAATCTACCTCGACACCAACACCAACGGTAAACTAGACACAGGCGAAACCTCCACCCTCACTGACGCAACTGGTAACTACAGCTTCACCAACCTCCGCCCTGGCACCTACACCATCGCCGAAGAAATCCAAACCGGATGGAAACAAACCTACCCTGGTGTCAGCATCACCACCACAGGCTCTGACATCCAACTCAATAGCCCCAGTAGCCCCCTAATTAGCTCCGATACCTACACCACCACTACCGCAACCAACCCGATCGGTTTAGATAAATTCTGGGCAGACTCCCGCTTTGCCAACATCAAAGGACAAGGTTACAGCACCGTCATCATCGACACAGGTATCGACGTAGACAACCCCCTCTTCGGCGCAGATGCCAACAACAACGGCATTGCCGACAAAATCGTCTATCAATACGACTTCGCCGACAACGACACCGATGCCAGCGACAAAAACAACCACGGTTCCCACATCGCCAGCATCGCCAGTTCCGTCGCCCCTGGTGCCAACCTCATTATCCTCAAAGTCTTCAAAGACAGCGGTACAGGTTCCTTCGCCGATCTCGAAAAAGCTCTCCAATGGGTGAACCAGAACACCAGCACCTACAACATCGCCTCCGTCAACCTCTCCCTCGGCGACGGCCAAAACTGGAATACATCCCTCTCCCGCTACGGTATCGGCGACGAACTAGCCGCCATCGCCTCCCAGAATATCCTGATTAGTGCCGCCGCTGGGAATAACTTCTACAGCTACAACAGTGCCATCGGACTAGCATACCCCGCGATCGATCCTAGCGTCATCTCCGTCGGTGCCGTCTGGACAGATAACTTCGGTTCCCGCACCTTCAGTAATGGTGCAGCCGACTATAGTACAACTGGGGATGCGATCGCCAGTTTCTCCCAACGCAGCCCCCTCCTTAACGTATTCGCCCCAGGCATCCTAATTACCGGAGCCAATGCCACAGGCGGCACGATTACAATGGGCGGCACCTCCCAAGCTGCACCATACATCAGTGCAATTGCCACTCTCGCCGAACAAATCGCTCAAACCTACCTCGGACGCAAACTCAGTCTAGCTGAATTCCGCGCCCTCTTAGCCACCACCAGCGACCCGATCATCGATGGTGACAACGAAAACGACAACGTAACCAACACCGGCACCAGCTACCCTCGGATTAACGTTAAATCCCTCGCCGAAGGCATCCTCAAACTCAGTCCCATAGCGATAACTCCCACCCCCACTACTCCAACCAGCAATGGTACTAACACATCCCTACAACTCCCCGATAATAACAACCTCAATCTAGTCCACAAAGTCACCCTGATCTCGGGACAAATCGCCAAAGATCTCAACTTCGGCAACCAACAAATCGAATCTCTCCCGTCTCTCCCACAAATTGCCATCAGCAGCAACAACACTGATGTTGCCGAACCTGCTACCCCAGGTAAATTTACACTTACCCGCACTGGTGCTATCACCCAAGCACTCTCGGTAAATTACATTCTCAGTGGCACCGCTACCAACGGAGTGGATTATCAAACCTTGAATGGTAAGGTCACATTTAAAGCGGGTGAAAACACAGCCTCGATCGATCTCAATATCATCGATGACAAAATCTACGAAGGTACCGAAACCGTCACCCTCACCCTCGACAGCAATCCTAACTACACCCTCGACCCCGCCAAATCAGGTACAATTTCGATCGCCGATAACGATCCTCAAACCCCCCAACTCACCCAACTGACTCAGAATCTCCTGGAAATTGTAGGTGGCACCGAAAAATCACTCCTAAAATTCACTAAATTGCCCCGTACGGGCACCAGTAAAGACGAAATCGCCGCATTTGTCGTCGATGACGCACAGGGAGGGATTAACGGCATTTTACCAGGCGATAAGAACTATCTCGCCGCCGCCCTCAACAGGTCTCAAGTCGTCTTCTCCAGCTTGGGAAATAGTGCGATCGATCGACAATTCGATGGCAATTCCCAACGCTACCTCAATTTTACTCCAGGCGATCGCCTTCAATTCTTACTAGTTGCCGATGATACCCTAGATAGCGTCAAAGCCAATCTCACCAACGGCAAACCCACCCCCACCGTCCTCTTCTCCCTCCCCACCGCCAATCCCAATAACTCCAACCAAACTCAATTTACCGCCTTACCAAATAACGGCGGCTACCAAATTGCTTGGGCGAATCAACTAGGCGACGGCAAAACAGCGATCTCTAACTTCAATGACTTAGTACTCAAAGTAGACGCGATCGATAATTTCACCCCGCCAGCAGGTACTAATTTACAAGGCAAATTAGCCGGAGAAGTCATCGACTTACGCAGTTTTGCCGGTAAAAATCTCCGAGTCGATATCAGCACCGTCAGCGATGCTGCCTATAATAACTTCATCGGTTTCTATGCCGTCGAAGATACCCTAGGCACCCTCGCCAATGGGCTAAAACCTGGCGATGTTGGCTATGCCGAAGCTGCAATTAGGAGCGCGGTTCTTCGCAGCTCTAAGAATGAAACCAACTCCGATCTCACGATCGCCGGAGGTAAAATCTTCGCTCCGGTAGTCATTGCCAATAGTACGTTTGAGAATTTCCTCGCCGTAAATCCTCAAAATAAAGCCGAAGGTAATATTCATGCCTACTTCAACTATCTTGGTGCTAATACCGATGGAGTAGACCACTTCCGCTTACTCGGTGACAATAAATTTGGGGTCGAAGATTTGTATGGTGGTGGCGATCGTGATTATAACGATCTGATCGTCCAGATGACTATTAAGAGTTAACGATCGATGAGGGGTTCCGCTGAGTTGGAACCCCTCAATTTTTAATTGGATTGTCGATCTTCTAACCCACATTCCGCTAGTTCGACTACCCTTAGGGGTGCGCTTGCGCGATCGGCTAAAAAATAATAAGATCTACAATCCCGACAGAAATGTTGAGATTCAAGCTTGATTTTTAGTTGATTTGAAAAGAACGTCAGCTTCCCAATTCTTGAAAGAGGGAGATTGACACTATGAGAAACTTCTAGAAATATATTATTTTGTGGCAGAAGCTATTTGATCCTGAAATTTAGCTTCGATTCT
>Ga0105053_10005092_pt1 | contig 18893 bp, 11 predicted proteins | sample BON01_FD_78093 | JGI IMG/M metagenome (GOLD analysis project Ga0105053, IMG submission 78093) | Freshwater microbial communities from Lake Bonney liftoff mats and glacier meltwater in Antarctica - BON-01 | ecosystem: Environmental > Aquatic > Freshwater > Ice > Glacier meltwater | place: Lake...
TATATATATATATATATATACATATATAAATATATATATATATCATCATTTTTATTGTTTAATGTTCTTTGTATATGTAAATGTATCTTGGCATAAATATATATTATGTTTCGCATTCATCTGTGTATATATATTCCTTTTATATTTGTTGAACAGTCTTGGTGTAAACATGCACACATTTGCACGTGTTAGGTGGATGCAATAGATATGGATAAAGACGTGGTTGAATAAGGCACATATGGGAACGGGAGGTGCATACAGCATTCAACATGTTATATGAAGATGGTATGTGTGTATTTTTAGGAAGTATAGACACGTATGAATATTGAAATAGATACACGTTTCTACCCAAACCGAGAGATAGGGGTGTTGTCTGTGTCTTCTCTATTTTTAACGCGGGTGGGAGTGTATGTGGATGTATATGTGTGTACGCACACACACACACACGCTGCACAGATGGGGTACTCGGTTGTGAGCCCAGGAGTCGGGACGAGACACCGGGAGAGCCCGACGAATCCAGATGGACTAGATCTCGGCATGTGTATATTCGTATATGTGTACAAAGTACACATGTGTATGTATAGGCTAGGAGGCGGGATGAGATCTTGGACTAATTCTTTTTTCTGGAACATATTTTTTCTTTCGAAAAAGAAAAGCAAAAGATTTGAATGCAAACCACCAATAATCTCCAATCTAAAATAATAGATTTGAGCGCATAGACCCTCAATCAAGGGTACTAACCCACTTTTTATAGATATGAAAGCAATCATCATCAAAACGTGTCAGCCAAAGTGGTGGGTTAAAATTGGTGGTTGAAAATTAGTAGTAGATGTCTCTACTTTTTTTGTCTGTAGATGTCTGTACTTTTTGTTCTCCCACAAAAAGGTGAAAATTGATGTCTGTCGCTGTCCGAACCTCTAAAAACGGACGTCAACAAAAATGTCGTTATAGAACGACTTGTAAACTAGAAACTCTGCTCTAGAACTAGGTCATATCACGAATTTTCTTGACGAGACCGCAGCCTCAGGTTGGGGTTCTCGCTCATAGGAGGACATAAAATGTTGCCTACTTGCCTGAAAAGGTGAATGCATATTTCCTACGATCACACTGCAAAATCCCGGCACCTGCTGAAAAGTGCACACACACACACAGATACACATATGCACACACAAACACACACACACACACACACACCTGAATTGAGGTTGTGCGATTGAATCTGTAATCATCTAATTTGATGTGTTGCCATTTCTCCTTGTTGTTCACACTGTCCTTTATTTTTCTTCAACGGTGCTGTGCAAAGATTGCAAATATGGTCGGAATTCATAATTCATCAATTATATCTACTCAATTAAGTCACCGGTGACAACAAAAGGAAGGAAGATATGTATGTATATATGCATACGAGCCCACATTTAGACCCATTCATCAATGACACTGTCTGCTTCAAAAATGCGTTGCATGTTCTGTTGATTATTATGATTTTGTTTATTAATTATCCGAGAATTTCGGGATTTCAGAATCTTGATCGGAGAGGTTCATTACTCTTTCAGAAAATAAGAGTATGGCATATTTGGCGAATGCTTTTCGATCCACTCTTCAAAATTTGATGTATATAATTAAATCGTATTCCCGCAGCACCCAATATGTTGGCTAAAGATGCAATGAAAACGTCTTCCCTACAGACTTGTTGCGCAAAATCGTCTCGCCCTTGATTGTGAAATTGTTGCTGAAGAGATATGAAGCTGTCAGACATCCTGCAACCAATTTTGCGAGCGCAAGAGAGCGTAAAGCAGTGGCATACTAAAAAGCAGGGGGCGGAAGGGAAGAAAAGGGGCATGTTACCTGTAGAGAGAGATTTCAGTGAGACATTCAAGAGAGGTCTTGAGGGCGTCGCCGAAAACTTCAGCGCCTTTGTCTGTGATGCAATTTTCGCTTAGCCACAGGATTTTGAGGCACGGGGCGAATCCGTCCTTGGTGAAGGAATCTGCGAGAATCTGTATTCCCTCGTCCTCGATGTTGTTGTTGTCCAAGTGGAGCCTCAGCAAGTACTGCCGGCACACATATATATGTCAGGTTTGACATATGAAATGTTACGATATGCAGGAAATTTTGGCACCCTTCATACCAGCCCGGCGGAGAGGTGTGCGAGCTGGACGATGAGCTTCATTGATGCTCTCTTACCCTGTCCAATGCGAGGATTCTGATAGATCACTCCCAACTTCAGAATTTCCAATTTGAGTATTAGTGACTACTTTGATCGAAAGAAATCCCCCCCCCCTGGGGGAGTTTTCTATTTACTATGTTCCCTGATCAAGAGCCGTGTGTAAGAGATTTCACGACGAGATGTGACCGTCGCATCTCGTCGTGAAATCTCTTACACACGGCTCTTGATCAGGGAACATAGTAAATAGAAAACCCCCCCGGGGGGGGGGGTTTCTTTCGATCAACTTGTTCTTAATATGTGGTGTGGCATTCAACATATACACAAGTGCATACCTGATTGAGCTCAATTGACTGTATGGTGTCTTTGCTATCAAACGTTCGCTGGCCGTCTGTATTGAGGTTACTAACAGCAAGACTTTCAATAGACTTGGCTGCTGTCCGCAGTGATTGCACAAATTTCAGTGAGGTGTTGGGTGAATCATTTTGACTCGTTTTCTTGCTGTCTTTGGTCGTTGGGTTTGTACTTATGTTCGTGTTGCCTCCAGGCGCCAAAGACACAGCAACGTGCCTATTGGGCGGCGCCGCTTCTTGCCGACCTGCTAGGGCGGCTTCCATGAGAAGGTGCAGTTGCGCCGCGCCCACATCCATGTTTGACAAGACCAGCACTTTGTCCCGAGACTGCCCAGCAGATGAAGCAGCCTGCGTCGTATCTCGTTTGACGTGTCCACTGAGGCCGCCACCAGGGCTCAGTATAAAGTCGCTGCTCCTGCCCTTTGCAAGTACAAAATTGACCCGCACCTGTGCGCACACACAATCCTTTTGTCACTTAAACCCAGGAGCACATACTTTGACACACGTAGGCAAGATTTACAGCACAATTTCAAGTTCAAGACAGCACACTTCCCTGCACGCACTGCACAACAGCACCAACCTGATTCTTGCAGCAGCGGGCCACAAAGTGGGCCAAAAAAGCAGCATCCCGGCATATGCTTTCTGTGACTGTCAGCGTCACGCGCGCCAGGTCACCAGCCGCAAGCTGCTGCAGAGCAAAGGTGCCTGACGTGGTCGACAGGGCGTAGGGAGAGACGCACAGGGAGCCAAACATCCGCGCCTCCCACGTGCTCATATCACGGGTCGACACATTGGACAGGGACTCGGTTGCTCGATGTAGACTCAGCCGCATGTCTTGCTGTGCAATGTCTGCACTCGACGCTTCCTTGGCACTCAAGTTGGTCATGCGAATAGTTCCTCTCTCGTGAAATATTGCGAGCGGGCGGACTGGGCCCGTCACGTCTTCTACTTTGAATCTTGGCTCTGGCTCGTCATTCACAAAAAATCTGACCAATGACCCATCAAAATCTACCCGGACTTGTTCGCCAACTTTGATAGCGGGCTTCCCTGTTACGTCCCCGGCAAGCTCATTTTGGAACTGGCCGTAGATTACTGGTGTACCGTTGGACTGTGACAAGAGGGTGATGGCCTGTTTGCTTGAGTGATCATCCGTCATTTGAAAGCCGCCCAGGGCGATTCCCACAAACCAATTGTCGGCAAACGACTCTAGCGTAAAGACAAGGCTGCCTTTGTCGAAGGGCGTGCCCAGAGCATTCTTTCGGTCTCTGCCTGCGGCGACGGCACCGTTTTCAGACAACACAACACTATCATCCTGCCCCTTTTCCCACACCAGGGGCTTGTGCAGCCGGAATTCCTTAAAGTTGGAGGCCGTGCCCAGCTCCAGTAGCTCGACGCACCGCAGGAGATGCGGCGTCTCAGCCAGTTCTTCAAAGGGCGGGACCAAGAACCGTGTGTCCAGAGCCAGCGCCGCGTGATGTTTGGCCATGGGCAGCACTTTGCTCGCTGCCGCCAGGCACGCGACGGCGGCCAGCATGCGGTGGCAACACTGGGGCTCAGCCAAGAGCGCGGCCGGCAGGCGGTTCATCGCTGCCTCCACTCGCCCATCCACGTCCTTCTCCTCGGACGCAGCTGGTAGAAGTGTGGCGCTACTCTTCCGAAAGACCTCCCACGCCTGGTGGTGGTGGTGTGTTGCAGCCACCTCGTGCGCGCATTCTCGCAGCGTCTGGCCCAAATCAACCAACAGATCATTCAGTAGAAGAGGCAGGCGCGTTTCGCGCTCCTCTCTGCACAGCTGGCACGCGCTGTCTTTGCAGCATGCGGCTGCCTCTTCAGTGTTCATACCTTCCTCAGTCGTATGTTTGCTCGTACTGTTTGAGCACGAGAGGATTAGCCTTTTGCTGGCCGTCTGCTCCGACAGAGCTTCTAACGCAACAGTTGCTTGACTATAAAATATTGCGAGCGGGCGGACTGGGCCTGTCACGTCTTCTACTTTGAACCTTGGCTCTGGCTCATCATTCACAAAAAATTCCACCAACGAACCATTATAATCCACCCGGACATGTTCCCCAGCTTTGATGGCGGGCTTTCCTGTTGAGTACCCGGTAAGCTCCTCTTGTAACTGGCCGTAGATTACTGGTGTACCGTTGGACTGTGCCAAGAGGGTGATGGCATGTTTGCTTGTGTAATCATCCGTCATTTGAAAGCCGCCCAGGGCGATTCCCACAAACCAAAGGTTGGCAAACGACTCTAGCGTAAAGACAAGGCTGCCTTTGTCGAGGGGCGTGCCCAGAGCCTTTTGCTGGAAATTCGTATTGCCAGTGCCAGTTGCAACTAAATCAAGAAAAGAAACACCATCCTGCCCCTCTTCCCACACAATCCTGTGCACATCCTGTCCTTGCTGCGACGTGTCATTCACAAAATCCCAACGTATGGAGCGAGTCTTACCCTCTGTGTTTCCCTTCACACGCATATCAATGGCTTCCCCGGCTCCAGCGACAAAGCGCTGCAAAATCTTCCACTGATGCGATTCCACCAAGCAGACGTTTCCGCTCGGCTGCTCAGTGTTCAGATTCCAGAAATTCTTCATATATTCGCCACCAATTGATCCAAACACCATCTTCAACCAGTCCTGATGCTTGCGAAACAGTTTTTTCACAGAATTTGTCGCTGCTTCAGTTTTTGGTTTGCCTTTGAGCTCCTCAACTGCCTTGTCCCACGCCTTCAACTCATCGTCCAGCGTTTTGCGCACGCGCTTGATGGACTCGGCATAGACCTTCTTACTCTTGGCCGGAGCACCTCCCTCGTGGTACAGCTGTTTCAGCTGCGCTAGTTCGCTGGTGACACGGGTCTGCAGCTTAGTGTCCAACTCGGCAGCCCGTTCATCTACCAGCTCATCAGTTTTGCACCATTTCGTCTCTTCCTCAAACGCAACCAGACACTGGTCCCCTCTGTACAGGACAATTGTGCCTTTTATTACTTCGCTCGGCTTTTCCAGCACACCCACGCGGAGTGCAATGCCACAGTGCCAATTCTGGATGTGAATCCTTATATAACGCGCCTTGGCAGAGACGTCAAAGACATGCTCCACCTTCTCGTCCCCGCTCTTGCACGTAAAGCATCTCGAGTCTGCAGAGTTTGCGAATACCCACTCCTCATCTATGTGCCCTCGGTGCGCGACTTTGATGGTGCGAACATACTGGTGCCCCAGCACACGGTGCTCGGTGGCACAGCCCTGCGTGACAACACCAGAAACAAGTTTGATGTCTCCCAGATCGATTTCCATCCACGCACCGTCCGTACTTATCGCCGGGGACCAGGCCTGCGCGGAATCAAGACATGAGCGCGCATGTCCTTCGCCAGACACATCATTGTGCTTGACACTCGAATAGCATCGCTTGGTCTCTGTTGGGTTCAGGTGCGAGAGCTGCACACATGTAACCATCCTGTTACTGACGGCAGGTTTGAAGAATTTATCGCCGACTTTGATGTAGCTATTGTAGGACAGATTCGACACCTCAAACTTGTCCCACTGTTGCTGAGCGAACTGTACTGTTTTCGATAGGGCCTCTGCAAGCTCTGGATTTGAAATCACATTGCCCTGTGGCTTTTCCGAGCCAGCATCCTCCCACATTAAACCAAGCATGCATGTGACGGGTGCATTGGCAGCTACCGCAACGGGAAGACTTAACATCTCAAGACATTCTGACAGGTGCGTGTCAAACGCCATTTTCTCGCGTGAACTTTGCAGGAAACTGAGATGTTCCACGTGCTGCGCTGTGTCTGCAAGCAATCCCCTGAGTGCGGGAGAATCGAAGCGCTCTGCTGCGGTCTCGACCTGTTTCAATTTCGTTTTGAAGAGCCCAGCCACATGCTGCCGCACCGCTGTTATCCGCTGTTGCGCAAGGCGCACAGGATGGCGGAGGAGTGGACCCGCCTTTTGGTTGAAATAGGCCGGGCAGAGGAGTGGCAACTCTTGAGCGCAAAAGTCTCGTATCTCTTGTACAATGGCCTCGAGCTTCTTTTTCTTGACTCTTTCTTCCTCGGCTGTATCCATCACACCCTTGACGTGCTTCAACATCCGAAGTACTTCCAAGAACTTCGCAAATTCACCCTTTGATCCCCCAATCTTAGATTCGACAGTGTCTCTGATAAATCCATAGGGATTTGGAGCGTCCCTATCCCACATCTCACCTAGACTACTGCACAGGCTGTGCGCCTTGTTGACTGTGCTGATATGCTCCTCGTAGAACGTCACGGTGTTCGATTTGATAAGTTGTGCTTGTTTGTCTGGCTCCCCAAAAAAAGAGTAGCACTTCATGCGAGCTAGGCCATCTTGGACAACAACGCGACCAACCGTATCACGCGCATACAGCTCCCCTCCCCATCGCAATGCCCACATAGCTTCCTGCTTTGGAATCGACGCAGCTAGGCCTCTCAATGCTGACAGCGGGACGCTCGACACGAGCCATCCGACTTCCTGCCAGTAACTTGGACTCCCCTGAGGATAGGTCGCTGCATATGTGCCATCACCACTCGCAACGTTCCACAGCTTTGACAATGTCCCACTCAGTGCCCACACCACCGTAAAGTCTGGATTCTTCAGCAGCTTCATGACCTCCTCTTCAGATGCAGGGCGTTTCTGGGCGGGCTTCGATGTATCGCCCCTATCAATTATCAGCACATCCTCTAAGTTTGATGTAGTTGCTGATGCTAATTCAGCCCCGGAAACTACTTTACTGTCAATCGCTTTCTTTTCAGTGCATATTAACGTATAGTGGCTGTGACACAGATCATCTAAAAGTTTCCTCTCATCATCGTTGATCATGGACAAAGGGAGCACCAGGCTTTGTTGTTGCGTATCACCAGGAGCCAACTTTGCAAAGTTCTCGAGCTTCGAAACAGCATCTGCAAAAGCGCTACCCGTGCCAGCCTTCTCCTCCTTCTCCGATGCTTCCTGCTTGCGCTTTCGGTCATCTTGTTGGAGCAACGTCATCGCTGCGATATCCAGTGTAGACAACAGTCCATGCATCGTGTCTTGCACAACATCAGCAAGAACCCGTTGAGCCAACTCACGTGTGTGCTTGCCATCAAATTTCGAGGACCACATGCTTTTATACGTGGGCAGTTCTGTAAGAATATCCTCGACAAAGGATGTGGTCACACTAGCTGAACAACTGGACGACCGAGCCTGCTCAACTGCATCTTGATATTTCTTCTGTTTCAGAAGAAGAAGCTGATACTCCAGCACACGGTTCAACGCGCTGCACTTCAACTCTCTGTCCAGAATCTTGACTGCGACATCGGTGTAAAGTGCAAGAACTCTGCCTTGGTCTTTGCCCTGGGCAATGCCTTCATCCTGCAACCTCCAACGAAGAGGCCGCAAGAGCCGTGCAAAAAGGCCTATCCTGTAGTCTTGGACACATTTTGTCTTTGCATCAATGGAAGTTGTCAACGCTGTCGTGTAGTTGCTATCTGAAAGATACCAGTCTGCCTCCTTGGCGCGCATGCTGTCCTTGCACTCTACCAACCCAATCAATGCCTGTTTGCTTTGCATAGATAAATCCTGCCGGTTCAAATGGCTCGGAGGAAGGCCAGCTCTCGCCCATTCCGTTTTGAGCCTCTTCATCGCTTCTGATCGCGCCTTTTTTGATGTGTCGCCCTCCCATTCATCTCTGACTGTTTTCTTCCTGGTCGCCAGATACGTAGTCTCCAGAAACTTCGCCTGTATATCCTTTATTTGCTTTTCACTCTCGATCTGTGTTGCCGCACCTTGTGCTGAATTGCAGTACTGAAGCACAACCTTTAAAAGGTCGCTGTTACAGATTGTCGTGGTCAGCTTCAGGATCGTGCAGGAGCGTAAGCCAGCGAGCACCAGCAGCTTTGCCTCTGGTTCCGTGATATAGGCCTCATCAGATGAGATTCCGCTGCGCACAAAAAGCTGGTGTGTATTGAGATTACTCATTTCACTTAATGTTTGCTGCGTCTCCAGGCAAAGCGACCGCAGAATCTTGCATGAGGGCAGCAAGCTTGCAATCCTGTCAATTCCCTTGTGCATGATTCTATTCGATCTCAAGATGAGGCGCACGAGTTTTGGAGCTGTTTTGTCAAAGTCGGAAGAGAACAGCTTTTCTGCCCCCAGCTCCGTGATGTCATTTTCAGACAGATTGAGCGATATCAGCGAATGCAGCGATCCCCTTTCGGCTGGCCACTTGTAAGCAAGAGCTTCAACACCAATGTCGCCGATTTGGTTGGCAGAAACATCCAAAGACTGCATTGATCGGTTGAAGATCAGCGATGCCGACAGGGCTACCATGCCTTGACTGCCAACAGAATTGCCTGCCAAGCTGAGCTCAGTAACGTGGCATGCCGCAAAGGATATCGCTTCGGCAACATGCAGAGCACCTTCCCACTGGATGTTATTTTTAGCTAAGTCAAGCAGATGGATGTCCTGATGTGTACTTTTCAACATCTCAGACACGAATTGAGCTCCCTCATCACACAATTTGTTGTTCGACAAATTCAGATGTTTGAGCACTGTCGCTCCTCCTTGGCTCAAAAACCTAGCGAGTACCCCAGCTCCAGCAGCCGTGATCGTGTTTGAACTCAAATCTAAGGTCCTGATATTTGATGCTGATACATTAATTATATTGCAGATTATATTTACACTTTCTACAGATGCGTCTTCGCCAAAATCATTCGACTGGAAGCGCATCTCCTGAATTACAGCCTTGCGTTTGAATCTATGAACTACATCCTTTTCTCGAGTGAAAGTACTGTTAAGATTGGAAAGATCAAGATCATTTACACCGGCAATCGTTGCCTCAACCAGCTCCTCATCAGCTCGCGCCGCCTCTACGAGCACGCGCAGACCATAAAGCGATAGACCCTTGGCGCTGAAATCTAAGAGTTTGTCGCCGTCTTCATTCGTCGAAAGATGGGCTGCCAGACCCCCCCCAGTCACAAGGATGATGGGTGGCGCAATGCTTAATGCTTTCCCGTCATTGTCATAAATACTTCGTGGTTTTCCATTCTTGTCACAGATGAAAATTCTGACGATGCTCGGGGACGAGTGAGCTATAAAGCTTGCAACAAATGCTGCAAGCTTGAGATCTGGCTCGCACAAATGAAGCTCCTTTCGGTCACCAGAGGCAAGATCTCGAAGGGGTAAATCATCCGAGAGCGATAATGTGCTTGTATTCGCAACGAAACACTCGAAATTCATTTTGCAGGACTCGTGTTGGAGAGATAGCATGCCAAGAAGTCTCGCTTCCCATTCGTCAGTAGCATCATCTAGGTGCATCTCTGTGGATGCTCCAGAGGCTTGGCGTGTCTCTTCAGCAACGGCGCCCTTCTCCTCATTCTTTTGTCCCTCTGGTTTCACAACCGCATATCGCGTGTCATCAAGCAGCTCCAAGCATCGCATCACACTGCGTCGTTTGCACTTACAGCAGTTGATTTGTTCTTGCACATCTTGTGATTGCTGTGAGTACAGGAGCGTCATTGCCTGCCAGTATCTTGCTTCTGCTCTACGAAGCTCCCAGCGATTAGACTTGTCAGCGTCTCCCATCGGCCCTTCCAAATTGTCCTTTACATCAGTGATGTACCGCTCCTCAGCCACTTCCATTTCCTCCCCAGCCCCAGCCACCATTTTGTCCTCCTTCTCTTTGCGCTCCTGTATCTCCTTTTCACCAATATTCCACCGCTTCTGGATTCGAGCTTTACCCTTTTCGAATCTCGTCTGTACGGCTTCTGCAACCCGTATTTGCGCTCCACTGAGGATGCGATCTAGCTGCTTTTTAACGGATCTGAAATGACGTTCTGTTGGCAGATGGTCATCCTTGCTGGTGAGTGGCAGCACTTTGCAAGCAGCCTCAATCGTGTTAAGCATTGCATCAAATCGCCTCTGGCAATACGGTTGCTGCAGAAAGTTGTCGTCAACTTGCTTCACCATTCGCATAAGCTCTGACGCCACATTTTGACGATCGACCCACGCCAGGACCCTATCTGCGTGGGTTGCATCGTATAACGCACACTCAAGGAGCCAGAGCTCAGAACTCATATTCTTATGACATAATAGTAGGTCACTGGAGACCAAGTCAAACTTGACTGCATCATTCCTATCACATGCTTCGAGTCTTGCCATACATTGTTGTGTAGCCGTAGCACGGGCTAGAGCCTGGACTCGCTTCACTCGTATGTCCCCATCGGCGCCAAATATTGAATTGTGGCCATGTGCTCCACTCAAGTCATTGAAATGTTCGACATCATTTGGACCTGCAGATTTCATTGAGTCTACAGATTTCAAAGTGATGCAATCAAACTCGAGAGCGTGCAGGGACTCTGCGGTTTTTTGCAAGAAATAGAGTGACGAAGATACGCCTGTTACCAACGAATGCATTGTGTCGAAAATTGGGCCAAACGCAGTTCCACCTGCAGCTGCAGCAACAACATCAACCACAATGTCCAGCATACATGCAGCAATGCCTTCAGTGATATTGATCTCACAACGCAGTATTTCGTGGAATGCCGCTTTGATCTCGGGAGTGATGATGATTTTGGAATCCAAACCCTTCTTGCCCGGATCAATACGCAGGGCCAGCAATGACTTGACACGACAACACCGTTCTTTGGTGGAAGTTCTAAAAAATGTCAAAAGAGCGTCGTGATGCTTGAAGCACGCCTTTCTTTGTTTGTGCTCAAGAAGACGTCGAGCTTTGGCAGTGCAATCGTCGTAAGCGGTGTACACATTTTGCAGAGATACTTTGCAATTGTTTATCATATTAGCTCGTTCCAGAGCTTTTTTCTTAATGCCTTGAAGGCCAGTCTCGGCATAGCCTGCCGTTTTCCACGTGTCGAGCATAGCATAAAATTCAATACAGGCCCGCTCCTCTCCAATTTTCTCAACGAGTTCGCAGTAGAATTTGCCTCGCAGGCCCGAAGTTTGGGCTGTGTGCACGAGGACCTCAGCAGCCTGTCCTTCGATTACTGATTGAAATTTGTCCTCGGCAGCAACAAGGCTCTGGGCAGTACCTCCAGCGGCAGCACCAGAGTTTTCATTAAGCACTTTCCCGCCTTTCGCAGCTTTGATGTCATCGTTCAGCAGTTGAAAAAGCACACCGTGCGCCTTGATATCAGATCCTTTGAGGCTCTCTTTCAAAATTTCCACCTCGTTATCACAGTCTACCTTTGTCGCATGAGTACAGTGACTGGCATGAAAGCTTAACAACGGTGCCGATGCTATGTGCACCCTGCAACTGTTTTTGCCACTCTGGTAAATCACAGCAGCGTGAAATTTCGAGTCATTACCGGCCACAAGGTTGGATTCGCCAACAAGCTTGGAATCGATCGAAAAGGAAATGCGATTCCTCTCGCAATCCAACAAGATGCCGAGTGTGCTATCTTTGGCCAGTAGCAGAGCGGCATGGTGGCCGACAGAGCAAATGTCTCTTGATTGTGTGGCATCTTTTGATCCGCCATGTCCAGGCATTGCAGCGCTGATGGCATTCATCCAAGCGTCAGGACTGACATAGTCGTTCGCCTCTTCTTTGAGTTCGAAGAATATTGCTTGCATGTCGGCGCGACGCCGCAAGCCTCCTAGTATGTTTTGTTTTTTTGCAGTGCTCTGCAAGTCGGACAACGACAGCTTGTCGTCATTGTCAAAGTCAAAGTGTTGAAACCACTCTTCCACTGGTATTTTGTTCGAAGCCAAATACGCTGCTATCTTAGTCATGACAGATTGCGAGACGCCAGCAGAAGGATGATCGGACACTGCAACGGGCGTGCAAACAGCGATGACGACGCCGCCGTCTACCTCCGTGATAGGGCTCTCGATGATTTGGCTTGCCGGCTTGAAGTACTTGTTTTCTACCATGATATAGCTGTCGCAAGACAGATTGATAACCTTGAACAGGTCAAATTCTTCGTTTGTGAACATGTTCGTGCGCTGAAGGGCTGTTGCGAGCCCCTCATTAACGATTTCAATACCTGTAGGCTTTTCCATGCCGACCTGATCCCATTTCAAACCATTTACTATCCGAGGCAAGCAGGCAGACAGACACCACTCTCCCGTGTTCCATTTTTGAAACACTTCTTCGGGAAAGACTCCTATAGCAAAAAAAGATTCGTCGCGTGCCTCAACACAAACTTGGTATGCATGCTGGTCGACTGTGTTCTCGCTCATAATAGCCCGGCAGCGATTGGCTGGCGGGAAGACTGCTTCCGCATTCTGCTGTCGTAAGTCGATTGGAAGAAGGTGACAATGCTGAGTTTCTCCCTTTTGCCAAGCTAGGGGATTGGAAGTAGCGACGCCCTTCAAAATGCCAATGTCAATTGCAGACACAATGTCGTGATAGAATATAAGCAATTCTCCCCACCCGAAATCATCACCATTGATCCAAACAATATCAGCCCTGACATCAGCCTTTCTCAAGTCCGGGCACACACTATATGCAACGTCGAGCTTGAGAGCTTGCTGCTTCATGTATTCCGCGCATTCAGCGTGTGTGGCCGTAGTAGACCTGATCCTTTCAGCGGACGCCTCACGAGACCAGACCCGTCGCTCCAGCGAAATAAGTTCTTCGACACTCTGCCTTACGTCGACGGCAGCCCCCTGGACTCGTGTAGTTACACTGTGCATGTAAAAGATTCAGCACACCAAAACAATAACAAAGTGACAAAACATAACTACAAGAGCAAACAATGAAACAAAATCTTACAGTTCCAGAAGATCCTTGCGTCGGCGCTGCATCATTTCTTTGATATGAAAATCCGCAGACTTGTCCTCGTTGACATGGCGATGCGCAACCTGGTCGTTAAACCACTCGGTTTCTTGTCCAGCATCCAACGCCTTGATCTCTCCCATGGCCTGCAAGAGCTCGCCAATTTCCTGCTCCGACTCAGTCTCCAGATCTACGATAGCAGAAAGCAAGACGCCCTTGCGGGTCGACTCCAGTTCTTCCATTGTCTTTGACTTGATGTTGACATTCACACGCAAAGGCACGATAAGGATCTGCGTCTCTACTCCCTCCACCTCCAAGAAACTGAGATACGGCTCACCTGTAACCTCAAGGTTTGACAGCGGAGGCATTACTACCTCGTCCTCACCAGGGAATTGCTGTGTGAGGAGGGGTAGAACAAGAATCAGTAGCGGTGATACGCTAAAATGTTTATGTATTTTGAGATTTCACATTTCTTACCGAAATCCAGTTTAATTCTGCGCCGCGATCAACTTGCCCAATCTCAATCTTGAAAACCGTAGGACGACCGCCGTGCGAACTGTATTGCACGGCGACCTTCATATTTGTGGTCGTGGACATGATGCCAAACTCCACCCCTCCCCGTGCGCCATACTCGTCCTCATTCCAGAATTCTTCCGGCAGTTCTATGTCGCTCAGACCTCTCCAAACGTTCCGATCAAAAGGAAGTTTCATGATGGAGGCGAGCTTGATGATGCCAGAAACAATGGCATGTATTGTTGTGATGTATTTCTTTTCCACCAACTTTCTCAAAACCTGGTTATAGTTGATAAAACCAGGGCCGGAATACAGGCGAAGCCCAATTGTTTCCACTTCTGTTAGACCTGCTGACTTTGCCTTCTTATGAGACAAATAAAACGATATGGTCCCTCCTGCTTTTTTTTGTAGTGTGTGCATAAGAAAGAGGACACGCGCCCAAGGAAAGGGAGACCAAAAAAATTAGAAAGACAGCAGAGACGCACGAGAGGGAATAAGAAAGAAAAGACGTGAGAGAGGCAGCGAACAATGTGAGTGTGTCGGCGTGTGCGTACCGGTCCTCTCCTCTCCGCCCGGATAATCTTTTGTTTGATCATAGTTGACAACGTAGTCCCATTCCCATGCAGAACAGGTCGTAATACCCGGATTGTTAGGTGGAGAGTACATCATGTGCGAATCGGTACTCGAACAGTGCTCACGTTGCATCTGTGCTCTCACGTTGAATGAGGGCATCCCTAAGTAAGCGTCAAGACCCTTCTTGAAGACGTCTAATTTGCCTGCACACAACGAATTTGCAAGTAAGAGTTGATCTCAAACACATCGACGATTGGGCTAGAACCACCCCAAATGTCATCAAGACCCTTCGCGTCTATAAGCAACAACTTAATTGACTTTCGAGAAAAATGATACCAAAGCGCGCCTTTCTCAAACTACCCGTGAAGGTGCTCGACCACGTGGAATACTTGGAATTCGTGCCCATGTTGGTTTGCGATTCGTTCTTGATCTGAAAGGCAAGGATGCTTCTCGTCATCTTCTCAACAACGTATTCCTTTTTCAGGTTGTACATGCGTCCAAGTAGCTCTCTCAATCTTTGCTCGCCCAAGGACAACATCCACGATAGAAGATGCCGAGACTGCAACTGTTCCAATGCTAGTGGTGTACACATGCCCTTCTGCGGCTGCATTTCATCGCACAGAGCGTTTCCGAAAATCTCGTGTAGCTTAATCTGTTCAAAGGTACTTGAGAGCCTACTTCTTTCAACCTGTCAGAACGATGTCATGTTAGCAGCAGTAATCACACAACCGGTCTTGTTTAGCCAAACACTCATTTTCTCGTGCTCAATCAGTCTCGTCTTGTTCTTGCTCTCTCTCGCGCGCACGCTTTCTTCTCTGACTTTTTCGTATACCTCGCTTTCCAAATGCCAAAGCGTAAATGAATTGCGCAAATCCTCCATCCGATCCTCTGACTTTTCGCCAGACCAGTCAGCTTTTCTACGATTTTTGGATTTCTTTCCAGGCTCCTTCGTCTCCTTCTGTTTCATCACTTCGTGGTCTGATTCTAGCGTGTCATCCTGTTTTGCAAATACCTGCAGCACAAAAAATCGTGAGAAGGGGAAAGAACGATATGCTTTAGAAATAACGAAAGACAAACAACGCAGACTAAGAATGCCAATTTCGACGAGAAATCCTCGAGAGCGCGCGTACGCGCGAGAGAGAGAGAGAAGGTACCCCCATTTTGGCCAAAGAACGTTTGAGGTCATTGTGGTTGATGAAAAGACGATTCGTTTTGAGAAGATCTGGCGCATCAACTTGCTTGCTGTGTGCACTCGAGGAGGGCCCAGACATGCCAGGGTCAAAAAAGATATCGCGTAGACGCTGCCGTTCACTGTCCTCTGGTTTAGAATCTGGTTCAGCCTTTTTTTGCTCGATGTTTTGATTTTCCGATTCTGATTCGTTGATGTATTTTTCCAAGATCTTTTGTGAGTGCCTATTGAGGCTCTTGGCTGCTTCTCGAAGAACTCTACACCACGAATCTTTCGGAATGAGAAGGTCCTTAGAACCGTCTTGAGACGAAGCAAGAGAAAGGAATAGAGATTCGATCCGCGGGCTCGCAGCTCCAAAGTCCACAGCCAAACGGCGCATGATCTCACGGAAACGACTAAAAGAAATTGCATCGGCTGTCCCACAGAAAGCAACAAATGCTTCGTCAATGCTAAGCTTGTGCGACGCCAGCAGTACAGCGAGTAACTGTGCTCCACGCGTCGCCATTTTGCCGCGAATGCCTCCCACAGCCAATTTCACATCTTCCAAAATTGCTTGCGGTTTAGCATTCAAAAAAACAATATTCGGTGTTACTTGGCCATAAAGGCACATCAGACGCCAATGCAAATCTTCAAAAGGCACATTCAGATGAGAATCCACCGAAATCAATATCTCCAATACGCTGATGTACTTTTCATAAGGTCTCATAACGAGCGACGCGAACTGATCTGTTGCCAGGTTTTGCTTGGCCTGCAGAAAGATGTTGTCATAGCTCTTCCCTTTGGCACTTGCCATGGCATCACATTTGATCAAATCAAACGCAGTGCACCAATAGCAGAGGAAAACGCAATCATCGTCGTTTGATTGTTGGAAGTAAGTCAGATGTTTGTGAAAGATTTGCACGTGTGCGTCGGGGTACGCAACGTCAGGTAATAATTCTTTAAGAGATTCCCGTAATTCTTCGGGTTTCAGTTTTTCATCTTTATCCTTGTCGAACCTGATGAACAAATCAGAAGATTTTGTTTTCCCCTCATCGAGTAGAAAATTCAAGCAGTGGCTCATTGCGCTAATGGCAGCATAAAAGGGATCGAGGGCCCGGGACCACGCTTGCAGCGTGATGTTGCCAGAGTGTGACGAATCCAAATATCGGAACCAAAGATCGATTTCCTTGTCTGATAGGCAAAACTGCCAGGTGTCGTTCATCTCTACCAAATCAACTTTTGATATTGATTCCAGTGCTAACAAGTTTTTTGCGTTTTGAAGAATCTTCGATGGATATGCATTATACACAGTCCGCACATCCCACACCAATGCTGATGCGACAGTCGTCAAGATCTTCATTAATAGAGCAACCTCCCGGCTGCTCTTGCGTATAGCAGTTTCCCACCTGTCCTTGTGAATTCGATTTTGGGTTGACGAAGACAAGTACGCGGCAAGCTCCCAGACATCCTTGGTCGAGAGATCAAGTTGCCATCCTCGTACCACTGATTCCAAATCACACCACGGAAAATCCTTCTTTGAAAGATCGAAGAAGTCCATACCTTGTTTGTTTAAGGTGTGAGCACATTGTACATGAATCGCAACTGCAAAGATACGCAAGCTTCTGGAACTGCGTTCTTCATCTGTGCGCTGCAGAATATTCTCACTCTCAACTGCATCATCGTCCTTAGACCACGGTGGCCCGTATTCGAAGGGCAAATCGCCCAGGTTGTATTTTATCCGACCTGTGCTGGCTGTAAAGGCTGCAAAAAGACCATGCTGTACAGCATCTTCATCGAGCTGGAAAACGAGGCCGTTGGGCGACTTATAGCTGCCATTGACAGACACAAGTATCTGACGCTTGTCGAGGTCGCACGCGAGGCCCAACACATCGTTTATCTGCCACATGTCCCGCGTTCCGTAGATTTCTTTTTTGACGTGCCATTTCTTGCCTCTATTTCCATCCACCGCCCAGGAATTACTAAAATCGCCTACACCTTCACTTGAATACTTCTGAGTGCTCTCGAAGTCTGCTGTCACAAACCCAAATTGAGGACGGCAAAGGGTGTCCAGGATTTTGATTTCATAGTAACTTTTTTGACCCATTGCGCAGGACCTACTTGATCGAAATGTAGCAAAATTTTCGAACACTACGGTTCTATTGCTCAAATCCAACCCCCCATCACCAGAATCTCCACGAAAAAGGGACATATCGCCCCAGTTATAGAGGTGATCCGATCCCATATCGACACTTAGGGTGTCATCGTCATCAGCAGGAGGAAAATCGGGAGCTTTTTGTGGCAGACTAGCACTGTTCAACACTCGCACCCAGTCTTCCTTCAAGACAAGGCCCGTATCTCGCGTGTCCATCATCATATGCAGCACCTCTATGCACTTGCGTTCCCTGCAGATATCAATCCGCGCAACGGCTGACTTCAAATCAAATAGTGATAGTTCGCCATAATGACTGGCGACGACATCAAAAGCTCCCTCCAGTGTCAATTTCTCATTTTCAATAAACTTGACTAGATCCAAGGCAAGGGTGGCACCCTCCACTCGCACCTTCTTGGCGTTACATTTAGTCGCCGGCGGTGCCCATGTCACCATCGAGGGAGGTAGTGGCCATGAAAAGTCTTTGTCTTGAGCTAGTACGTTTGCCTTGACAACTTCTTTTGGTGTGTTTTCCGTGTCAATGTTGTCTTGATTGATTTCCTCAAGTTGTGAGTCCCTGTTCTCCAGTTTTGCATCAGTGTCCACCAGCTGCATGGGCTAGAGAGAGAGAGAGAGAAGAATGGAGAAAGAGAGAGACAAAACGAGAGAGAGAGCAAGCCCTCGTCAGAACACCAGCAGCTTTCTGGCACACTTGCATGATGAGCTTCTCAACATATGCTCCCATCTATCCACCCACTCACCCACCCACTCACCCACCCACTCACCCGCCCACACCCACATCTCCCCTTCAGGCCCCTCCTCTGCCTACCTCCTCCTTCAGTGGTATATAGCGCATCAGAGAATATGAAATAATTCGAGAAAACACAATTTACAAGAGAAATTTACACCCTACACTACATACCTCTTTGGAGGGGTGCGTTTTGTCAGCTTCAGGGTTTTCTGTGCTTATTTGAGCTGGGTGGGTGGGTGGTGCAAATATAATATGCAACTAATTAGTTGTGAGCGAGGGACAATGGGGAGGGCGGGGAGAGAAATAGAAGAATGCGAACATGCGAGAAAGTTAAAGCATAATTTTAAACTGAGACTGCCCCAATCTGATTTGAATATGGCAGAGAAAGAGTGGGCAATTGAGTGAAGCAGAAAGACAGAGCGATGGGGAGAGGGGGGGAGGGGTCACACGCACGATATCATGGGGGATAGACAGAGAGTGCATGTGCGTCTAGGTTTATCAGCA
>Ga0105053_10005106_pt1 | contig 18867 bp, 23 predicted proteins | sample BON01_FD_78093 | JGI IMG/M metagenome (GOLD analysis project Ga0105053, IMG submission 78093) | Freshwater microbial communities from Lake Bonney liftoff mats and glacier meltwater in Antarctica - BON-01 | ecosystem: Environmental > Aquatic > Freshwater > Ice > Glacier meltwater | place: Lake...
CATCGTCAGAGCCCAAGGCGCGCAGGTCACCGACCAGAGACCGCGATTGGTGAGGGTGTGCGTCAACCGAACGGTCGCGTGCCCGAGCAGCTCAATCTTGATCGCTTTCTGCAGTCCCGTCTTCGGTTCAACTGGCTGCGTCAACTCCACGCCCCGGGGGATCTTTTTGACCTTCAACGGATCGTTGTCCGGCTGGTAAGTCCGCCGGCGATCTTCCGGTGAGTGCCAGAGCCGATGCCCTCCCCGCAGTATGAATTCGCCCAGCGATTCGTCTTTCGCAAGGATCTCCAGCAAGAGATTCTCCCCCTTCCCTCGGCCGCCGCGCAGCGAGGAAATGCGTGGCCCGAAGCTGGTCGTCACCACCAGTTCAAGATCGCGGGACGCGAGCCGCAGAGCCGCGCCGCCATTCACCTCAGTCGTCGAACACGTCATCCAAATTTTCCTCTTCCGCTTTCTTCCATTTCGCGGCGACCATCGAATTTTTCGAAGTATAGGGGGTGCCGGCCTCGTGCTTATCTTTTCCGACCAGATCGAAATACACTGGGCAGCCGTTCAACCCAAACTCATCGACCACGCCGGCCTCGAGGTAGCGCCGGTAGTTCTCCGAAAGCTTGTCCTCGCGATTGCAGAAAATCTTGATCCGAAACGGACGCCAGCCGGTCTGAGTGGAATAATAGATCCGGAATCGGCGGCCGCCGATGGAGGGCGGCGCCGTGCGTTCCGTGAGGAAACCTAGCACCTTATTCAGCCGTCCGGTAGGAAGCTTTGTATCCAAGATGCGGTGCAGTTTCACCGCGGCATTTAGCATCCGGCTCACTTCGTATCCGCTCATGGCCGACACGAAAACCAAGGGGGCCCCGGGCGTGAAAAACAATTTCTTAAAGACGGCGGCTTCATAGCGCTCACGGTAGTCTCGCTCGTCTTTAAATCCCTTGAGTCCTTCGGGTTGCTCAAACGCTTTGTGGACGAGATCCCATTTGTTCACGACCACGACGATCGGCTTTCGCTCCTTGATCGCCTCGCCGGCAATCGATTGATCCTGTTGCGTCACCCCTTCCAAAGCATCCAGCACGAGAAAAACTACATCCGCGCGCGCGATCGCGTCGAGTGAGCGCAGACGGGAAAAATACTCCACCGGGGAGGCCAGTTTCGTCGACGCCTTGATCCCCGCAGTGTCGATCAGCCGGAACGGGTATTTTTTGCCGTTGCGGGCCCGAAAGGAAAAGGCGTGCTCAACCGAGTCGCGGGTCGTGCCGGGCACATCGCTGACAATCAATCGCTCACTGTTAAGAAGCCGATTGCTGATCGACGACTTGCCGACATTGGGGCGACCGATGAAGCAGATGCACAATGGGTCGGACACCGATTTCTCATCACCCGTTGTCACCTCAGGCACGGGGCCGAGCGCCTCGCGAATCGCCTCGCGGAGATACTCCTCGCCTCGCCCGTGTTCGGCGGACACTCGCACGGGGTCGCCGAGACCGAGTCGATAAGCTTCCGAGATATCGATCTTATCGTCGTCGAAATCGGCTTTGTTGATCACCAACTTGACCTTCCGCCCACTGCGCCGCAATCGCGCCCCGATCTGTTCGTCCAGAGGGGTGATTCCGGCCAAGCCATCGATCACCATCAAAACGAGACCGGCAGACTCGATCGCAAAATCGACCTGCAATTCCGACGCGGCGGTGATCCCCGCAGGCGTGGCGTCCCCCGTCAGACCAATCCCGCCGGTGTCCATGAGAATGTAATCATCGTCCTCGATCTCCACCGTGATCACATCGCGGGTGATGCCCGGTTGGTCATGGACAATCGAGATGCGTTTGCGGGCAAGTCGATTGAACAAACGACTTTTCCCGACATTGGGACGACCGACAATGGCAACGGAGCGATTCATGATTTTAAGGACTGAATATAACGCTCCATACGGTCACAAGCGTCGATAAGTTGTTCGTAGCCGGTCGCGAAACAGGCGCGCACATGGCCCTGTCCATTGGGGCCGAAGGCAGACCCCGGCACCACGGCCACTTTTTCGCTCTTTAGAAGGCCTGTCGCAAACTCTTTCTCGTTGAGCCCGGTTCCGCTCACCTTGGGAAAGGCATAGAAGGATCCCCGGGGGGAGTGGCACGGAAGGCCCATTTCATTGAAACGGCGCACGACCAGATCCCGGCGACGATGATACTGCTCCCGCATCCGTTGCACACTCTCCTCGCCATGGGTGAGGGCTTCGATCGCGCCTTCCTGAGCGATGATCGATGCGCACATCATCGAATACTGGTGCACCTTCATCATCGCGTCGATCAACACCGCCGGACCGCACGCGTAACCAATCCGCCATCCCGTCATCGCAAAGGCCTTGGAAAAACCGTGCAGGAAGATTGTGCGCTCGGCCATACCCGCCAAGCTCGTGATGCTCGTGTGCACGCCGTCGAAGGTGAGCTCGGAATAGATCTCATCACTCAGGACCAGGAGGTCTTTCTCGCGGCAGAATTCGGCGATTTTCTCTAGCTGCTCCCGGCTGCACGTGCCCCCCGTCGGGTTACACGGGAGGTTTAACATCAAGATCTTGCTGCCTGGTTGCCAAGCGGCGCGCAGGGCTTCCGCGGTCAGCGCAAAATTATCCTTCGCATAGGTCGGCACCGCAATGGCTTCGCCATGCACGAGGGCGATGCTCGGGTGATAGGAAACGTAGCAAGGTTGGTGATACATCACCTTGTCGCCGGGATTACAAAACGCCCGGAATGCCAGATCGAGCGCTTCGCTCACACCGACCGTCACTAAAACCTGGTCTTCCGGCCGGTAGCTGACGCCAAATTTTTCGCCGACATACTTCGAGATCGCCTGCCGCAACTCGATCAATCCGAGGTTCGACGTGTAGTAGGTCTTCCCTTTTTCCAAGGCGAAGATCGCGGCTTCCCGGATATGCCAGGGCGTGACGAAATCGGGTTCGCCCACGCCCAGAGAAATCACATCTTGGCCTTTCATTTTGGCCACGAGTTCAAAGAAGTCACGAATACCGCTCTTTGGCAGCGAGGCCACATGGCCCGCCACCCATTGTGTTGGGTCAATGCTCATCGTCTGAGGTCGCTTAAGGGGCCACTTTCAAACGGGTGCTCGCCGGCTCATTCTGCGCCAACATGAACCCTTGGTCTTTATAACACCGGAGTTGGAAATGGGTCGTGGTTGAGAGCACGCCTTCGATCGTCGAGAGTTTTTCTGATACGAATCCCGCCACGCTTTGCAACGACGTGCCTTTCACGAAAATCAGCAAATCGTAACCGCCGGACATGAGGTAGCAGGTCTCCACTTCGTCGAATCGACTGATGCGCTCGGCCAGATGGTTAAAACCCCCGCCCCGTTCCGGCGTGATGCGCACTTCGATCACCGCACGCACGGCCCCGGCGGCGGCGGCTTCCCGCGACAGATCGAGCACGGGGCGCCAGCCGAGAAGGATTTTCTCCTGCTTCAGCTGTTCCAGCTGCTGCTGAATCTCCCCTTCGGGCAGCCCCACCACTTGCGCCATTTGGCTTGGTGACAGGCATCCCCCTTCGATCAAAAGCTTGAGAACTGGATTCATAGAGGCCGCGATTAACCGCGATTGCCGGCCGTTTGACCAGCGGAAAGCACGAATTCTCCGAGTCCTGCCACCGCCTGCGCCGCGGAGCCGAGCGGCCAGTCGACAGATCGGGGCAAATCAGGACGATCGAAACTGCGGCGAGGCCGAAGCAACGACCGGAGTCCGATCTTTAAGTTAAGACAATCGGTCCTCCGTAAATTTTGGGAATGAATATTTATTTGAATCGAGGCTGTTTCCACCGGCACGGGCCTTGGCTTAACCATGGTCGAGGGCCGCAGCCAACAGCCCAGCGGCTATATCTTGGTCGAAACCACCGTCGGTCAGGGCTCTCTTTTGATGTTTACCTTCCCTCCCGTGAAAATCTCAAGGAAGTTGCCGCTCCCGAGATGAGAAGCCAAAATCGGCCAATCTGCCCCCCGGGCGCCGGGACGATCCTTCTTGTGAAGACGAGTCCATAATTAGCGAAATCATCAATTTTGCCCTCAACCCAAAAGCCCCCCAATCGATCAACGCCGCCAACGGACCGAGGCGCTCGTGCCGTGGGAAAAACACCGCGACGACATCCAGGTGCTCCTTCCCCATTTGGTGATATCCAATGGGATAAGTGGTTACGACATCGCCGAGGCGCTTCTGGCCGCCGCCTCTTCAGTCAAAGTCATCTCTACGAGCGGATCCGGCCGCCACGCTGATCAGCGCGACATCGAACTGATCGTCGGTAGCAATTCCCGCAATGAGCCCGACTCTCGGACTGGTCTTCTGCCGATCATCCGCACCAAGCTCGACGAACCGTCAGCCTGAACGGTCCGCTCAACGGAATTTTTGCAGAGGGGTTGCTTCGCTGCCACAAATCCGACAACCGTTGGTTTCCATGTTCGAATCGCTCACTGACAAACTAGGTAGTGCCCTCCGAAATCTTCGCGGCGTCGGTCGCCTCACCGAGGAAAATATGGCGGATACCCTCAAAGAGGTCCGGGCCGCCCTCCTCTCAGCCGACGTGCATTTCAAGGTTGCCCGCGAGTTTATCGACCGCGTTCAGACGGCTTGCGTGGGCCAAAGCGTGCTCAAGTCCGTCACCCCGGGGCAACAGATCATCAAGATCATCAACGACGAGTTGGTGTCGCTGCTGGGCGAAGGGTCCCCCAGCTTGTCCGACCACAAACCGCTGAAGGTTCTCATGGTCGGCCTGCACGGTTCCGGCAAAACCACGTCGAGCGCCAAGCTCGCCAAACTTCTCAAAAAACGCGGCTACCGGCCGTTGGTGGTCGCCTGCGACATTTATCGCCCCGCGGCGATCGACCAGCTCGAAATCCTCGCCCAACAAGAGGAGCTCGGCTTCTACGCCGAGCGCGATTCGAAAAACGTCCCCGCCATCGGCACCGCTGCCCTCAAGGCGGCGAAAGCGGGCGAGCACGACGCGATCATCTTTGACACGGCCGGTCGCTTGCAAATCGACACCAATCTGATCGAGGAAGTGCAGCTCCTCCGCGCCGCCGTGCAACCCGATGAGATCCTGCTCGTGGCCGACGGTGCGCTCGGGCAGGAAGCCGTCAACGTTGCCAAAGCCTTCCACGAGGCCCTGAAACTCACGGGATTGATCCTGACCAAACTCGACGGCGACGCTCGCGGTGGGGCCGCCCTCTCCATCAAGTCGATCACCGGGGTGCCGATTAAATTTATCGGCACCGGCGAAAAGACCGGCGATTTCGACACGTTTTACCCCGATCGACTGGCTTCCCGCATTTTGGGCATGGGCGACGTGGTTACGCTGGTTGAGAAAGCCCAAGAGACGATCGACGAGAAGGAGGCCGAACGCATGGCCGAGAAGATGCGCAAAGCCGACTTCGACCTCGAAGACTTCCTCTCGCAAATGCAGCAGGTCAAGAAGATGGGCTCGATGCAGAGCATCATGGGCATGATCCCCGGCATGAGTGGCGTGAAGATGCCCGATAACGCCGACCAACAGATGAAGCGAACCGAAGCTATTATTCACTCCATGACCAAACAGGAGCGCCGGAAACCGCAGATCCTCACCGGCAGTCGCCGTCAGCGGATCGCCAGCGGAGCCGGCGTTAAGATCGTGGAAGTCAACCAATTGCTGAAACAATTCCAGCAAATGCAGAAGATGATGAAGATGATGAAGGGCGGCGGATCGAAGAAGATGATGCGGCAGATGGAGACCATGAAAGCCCAAGGTGGCCCCGGCGGCGGATTCCCTGGGAGGTGATGGGGGAGCGCGGGCCGCTGGCCCGCTTTCATCATCAACAGCGGGCGAGCCGCCCGCGCTCCCAACATTGACAACGTGTTGCACTCGCAACACGTTTAATCTCATGAAAACAGCCGTTGTCCACAGTCGCATTGAGCCTGAGATCAAGTCCAAGGCGGAAAACATTCTACAACAGCTCGGCGTCAGCCCCACTGAGGCCATCCGAATGTTTTACACGCAAATCACCCTACGCAATGGTCTGCCATTCGATTTAGTGGTGCCCAATGAAACAACCAAGCAAGCACTGCGTGATTCCCGCAGTGGAAAGAATCTCGAAAAATTCGATACGGCCGAAGCCATGTTTGAATCATGGGAGCCGTAAAAAACGTTTTTCAGACGCGCCAGTTCAAAAAGGATCTCAAGCGTGTTGGAAAGAGAGGGAAGGATATCCAAAAGTTAAAAGTCGCGATTGTCGCCCTGGCCCAAGGACACCGTCTTGGGCTTCAATACAGGGATCATCCATTGTCGGGCGAATGGATGGATTCAAGAGACTGCCACATCGAGCCCGACTGGTTATTAATTTATCGATTGGCGAATGACTGTCTCACCTTGGAAAGAACCGGCTCCCATAGCGACCTGTTCAAATCCTGAATTGGAGCGCGGGCCGCTGGCCCGCTTTTCTCTCCCAGCTGGTCAAACAGCCTTACTCGCCGACGCTATCAACGCCTGATTTTGAGCGCGTGATTCGGGCCGGGAACACGTGAGGCCCGCTTCCCAATTATTGTCTCCCTCCCTGTCGATCATCACGCATGATGGCGTTAAGAATTGCCGGATTCGGGCAGCACACCGTGTGAAAATGCTTCAGGTGCAACGCCGATGCCTTCCACCCCAACATTGATGCCGAGCAATTCACCATTTAGCGTGAGACCCGCGCCACCGCTGTCGCCCTGCATGGTTGGAAGATCCGTCTACAAAACGAAGCAGGATCGACCGGCAACTGCTTTTGAATGCTCTTCGATCCGGCCAGCCAGAATAGGGAGATCCCCGACTGTCCGGTCCGCCGCGATTTCCAGGCTGTGAATGACAATATTTATACATACGGCGTCATAATGTGCAGATTTACCGCCGCAGCGGACGAGCCGCCCGCGCTCCCACTGGCTACGACGCACCGAACGCGTTGACTTCGACAAATTTTACGACCGCTCGATTCTCCGAACGTGACTCCGGTAAGGACACGCTGAAGACCGCTTCCCAATCGTTGTGTCCTTCGTAGTCGATGAGCATTTGCGAAACGGTCCACGCGTCGAGATTTTCGCTTTCATCCCAATGCGTGTGCTTGGTTGCCCGGCCTTCGGGGTCCAGTCGAAAGCGACCGCGTTGCTCAAAATAGGTTTCAAACTGGCGATACGATTTCTCCAGTTCTTTATCAACATCTTCATTATTGATCTGCTGCAATCCGCCCTGCGCGCCCCATGCAATCAGACCTTGCAACCAAAGAAGAATCTCGGCTCGAACCAAGCGGCGAAACGATACCTTGTCGCGAGTGATGTCAAAACTGGCGGGACGATTCGGTTTCCCATCCGCGCTCTCATCGGCCACCCAATCCGGATTTTTCATCCGCTCCCACTCCTCCAGTAAGCTCGCATCGATCCCCCGGATCAGTTCACGGAAATACGCTTCCATCTCCTCGACTTCCTCCGTCTTCGCCGTGTCTGGCACCGTTTGAGCTAAGACTTTCCAGACTTGCGAAAGGTGGCGCAACAGAAGCCCCTCACTGCGTTGGAGTCCGTATTCCCGCACATAGTCAGCAAACGACATGTAGCGCTCAAACATCTCCCGCGCGATCGATTTCGGTTTTACATTTTCGTCTTCGACCCAGGGATGCGCCGCCGCAAAGGCATTGAAAGTATCGTAGACAAACTCGCGCAACGGCTTCGGGTATTCCAACTCGTCGAGCTTGGTGATGCGTTCATCATACTCGACGCCCGCCGCTTTCATTTCCACCATCTTGTTGGTCTTCACGCGGTCCAGCTGCCGACGTAGAATAATGTCCGGGTCCCCCACAATGGATTCGCAAAGCGTGAGCACGTTAAACGGATAATCAGGCGATTCGCGGTCAAGCTTGGGCAGCGTATCGATCAGATACAGTGACAACGCTTGATGCAGAGAAAAGTCTGCCTGCAGCTCCACGTTCACTCGCAACTTTCTTTCCGGCGCGGACCGTTCGGCCCGCGGAATAATCTCCACGATCTTCCGCTCCACCAAGGCCCGGAACAATTGCCACGCCCGCTTTCGCAACGCCGCTCTTTTCGTCGGCGTCTCGTGGCATTCATCAATCAGCGACCGCATCGCGCGACAACCATCCCCGACCCGACCCAGCATCTGCAGCAGCATGCCATGCGAGACGGTGAACTTTGACGTCAGGCCTTCCGGCGGCGCCGTCTGCAATCTCTCAAAAGTATTCTCATCCCACGTCACTGCTCCTTTTGCCGGACGCGCCTTCACCACTTTCTTCTTTTTCTGGGGATTGCCTGCTGCCTTGGCGTCGGCCCGCTTGTTCTCGATCACGTGCTCCGGGGCTTGGGCAATCACGTAGCCGCAATCGTCAAACCCCTTGCGCCCCGCTCTCCCAGCAATCTGCCGGAAATCCCGCACCGCCAGAATCGCCGATTTCTGACCGTCGTATTTCCACAGTTGCGTAAACATCACCGTCCGAATCGGCACATTGATCCCGACCCCAAGAGTATCGGTGCCACAGATCAATTTGAGTAATCCCTTCTGGGCGAGCTGCTCCACTAAAATACGGTATTTTGGCAGCAAGCCGGCGTGGTGCACCCCGATGCCGTGTCGCAGCCAGCGCTTCACGTCCTTGCCATAGGGGCTATTGAACTTCACCCCTTCCAACTCCGTCGCGAGCACGGCCTTCTCCTCCCTCGTGCACACATCGAGACTCATCAGCGCCTGCGCCGCCTCCGCCGCTTCGCGCTGAGTGAAATGCACAAGGTAGGCGGGAGCCCGACGCGCCGTCAGCACTTCGGCCACGCGCTCCGCCAGCGGGGTATCCGAATACTCAAACGCCAAGGGCACCGGCCGCCGTTCGCTGCGCACCGTTACGCAATCGATCCCGGTGACACGCCGCAGATCCTTTTCAAAAAATGTCGTGTCGCCGATCGTCGCCGACATCAGCAGAAATCGAGCCCCCGACATCGTCAGCAAAGGCACCTGCCACGCGGACCCGCGCTCCTCGTCCGAGTAATAATGAAACTCGTCCATGATCACCGCCTTGACCGCGGCCGCCCGCTCCCCGCCTCCCAGGGCGATGTTCGCCAAAATCTCGGCGGTGCAGCAGAGCACCGGCGCATGCAGATTCACACTCGCGTCACCGGTCATCATGCCGACGTTTTCCGGACCGAAATCTCGGCACAACGAGAGAAATTTCTCGTTCACCAGCGCCTTGATCGGGCAGGTGTAAACTGACCGTTGCCCCGCACAGAGCGCCTTGTAATGCAGTGCCGCCGCCACCAGCGATTTCCCCGATCCGGTCGGGGTCGCGAGAATCACGTTCTTACCGTCGAACAGTTCGAGAATTGCTTCCTCCTGCTCTGGATAAAGCTCCATCTTCCGCTCACTCAACACCTCCAAAAAACGGTCCAACACCACATCGGTATGCGGATTCCCAGGTAAAGGTGCTAATGGCACGGCAAGCATCGCTCTCACCTCAACGCATGCTCCTGCCTCAATCGACTCAAATCCATGGGCGTGGCCTCCTGAATCATGGCCTCAGTCGGAAACCAATGCAATTCACACTCGCTCCAGTTTTACCGGATACAATCCGGGCACACCGGCTTGGGCCACATAAACGCTGTCGTCCAGCGCATCCACGACGACATCGTGCGGGTGCGTGAAGAATTTCTCTTGGTGCCGCATCGTCTGCAAAACTCCCGCGTCATCATAAACTGGAGGCGTGCCGCCGATATTCGCGATCACACGCAAATCATCATCGAGCACTGAGATAAATCCTCGGCTCTCAAAATCCGCCGGCCAGTTATCGCCGATGTGCGGACAGAACCAATGTCCCTTGTGGCGGTGAAACATCCGCGGGTTGCCCCCAGGCATCTCGACGCGCTGCAGCTTTTCACCGGTCGTGGACAATCGCCGCAGATGCTGTTGATCACACATTGCGATCAATAGATGAGGATTCGTCGGATCGGTCGCATCGACCACGCCACCATGCGGCCCCCAATGCCCAATTCCGCCCTCAGCTCCGCCGAAGATCGCCTTAAATTTTCCATCGGCGCCGTAATGCAAAATGTAATCCCGGCCGTAGCCATCGAGCACGAAGAAATCCCCATTGGGATGAGGCAGCGTCCATGACGGCATATAGTCGCTGGCCTTGTCGTATTTGCCGGTGAACTCCGGCCAGCCCCATTCTTGAATCACACGTCCATCCAGCGTCGTTTTGCGAACGCGATTCGTCACCGTGCAGGTCAGATAAAGCACCTCACGATTCCCCTCGGTCACAATCGTCAACCCGTGCGCGCCCGGCAGGTCAGTGCCCCATTTCGAGACGAGCTTTCCCGCACGATCATAGACGATCACATTGTTGGCCGGGTGGTCGGTCAGAAAAATCACATGGCCCTCACGATCCATCACGATCGCGTTGCCATTCTTCACTGGGGTGTCGGCTTCGAGCACCCCCCAGCCTGGAACCGCCCGGTAGCGGAACTCACCTTGCCCCAGCACTGCGCCGGAGAGGGCCATGGCTCAGCTCAGTTTGTTTTGCAGCAATTTGCTGACCGCCCCGAAATCAATCCGCCCCGCTTCCGGATGCTGCTTCAACGCACCAATCACTTTCCCCATTTCCTTCTTACTTTGCGCACCGGTCTCCGCCAGCGCTGCCGCCACCAACGCCTCAAGCTGCGCACCCTCGATGTTCTGTGGCAGGTATTTTTCGAGGATCGCGATCTCGGTGTTATTCGCCGCCACCAGATCCAAGCGAGCGCCGCGTTCAAATTCCACATTGGCATCCTTCAGATTTTTGACGGCCTTGCGCAACGTTGCGAGCACGAGAACCTCTTCGATCGGCTGGTTCGTATCCATCGCCGCACGCTGAATGCCCGCGTCGGCCGTGCGCAGCATCGTCGCCGTCGCACTGTCACGCGCTTTCATTGCCGTAATAATATCCGCCCGGAGGGTTTCGTAGGTCGTCGCCATGCGAGTGACCCTGCCCGGAATATTTCGGGTGTCGAGACGGCAGTCCGTCTACTCACCTGATACCGGCGCCGGATCCGTGAACGTCCCATAGTTGCCCGGTGCTCAACCTCGCCACCCTGCCCGGCATGTCGGCCACGCGCGTTGAGCGCCCCTTGCTGGCGATCCGCGGTCTCGGCCCTTGGTCACACAACTATGTGATGATGCGTTCGCTCGGTCTTGCGGATTGCGTTCCCCTCGGGGATACTGGCATCACCAGCGGACTGCAAACGCTACTCGCGCTTAAAGAACGACCCGACATCGATGCGACCCGCCGCTTGATGACCGTGTTCGCTCCCGATCGCAGCTGGGCCACCGCCCCTCTCTAGCAATTTCAACAACCCACTCCGCTATGAAACAATACTACGACACCTTCTCCACACCGATGGGCGAATTCTCCGTGGCCCTCGACAATTACGGCTCGGTCATCGCCACCGCCTTCGGCGGTCTTTACGAGCTGCGGCAGCGTTATTCCCACGACGAGACCATTCACGATCCGGCTCGGGTCGCTCCCGTCCGTCAGGAGATCGCCGAGTATTTCGATGGGAAACGGAAGGTCTTCACGGCCAAACTTTCGCCGTCCGGCTCGATGTTTCAAAGCAATGTTTGGTCGGTCTTGAGGCGCATTCCCTTCGGGCAGACCCGCACCTATGGCCAGATCGCCGTAGAGATTGGCAACGAAGGAGCCGCCCGCGCTGTCGGTCGCGCCAACGCCACCAATCCGATTTGCCTGCTCATTCCCTGCCATCGCGTCATCGGGGTCGACGGGGCCCTCACCGGCTTCGCCTTCGGGGAGGAGATCAAGACCTTCCTCCTTGATCACGAACGGTCACTGAGCCCGACTCTCGTGTAACCGCACCACCAGCTGCTGCAGTTTGGCGAGGTCTTTCACGCCCGGCGCCGTTTCGACGCCGCTGTTCACATCGATGAACTTCGCGCCCGTCGCGCGGACGGCTGCCGCCACGTTCTCAGCGTTGAGTCCACCGGCGAGGATCCAGTGCTTGTTCGGATAAGCTTCCCGATGTCGGGCGAATTTTCCCCAATCCCCCGTCTCGCCCGTGCCGCCAAAGCTTTCCGCCCTAAACGTATCAACCAGCACATAATCTGCGAGGGGCAGCAACGCCGGATCTAGATCGACCGCTGGAGCTAGCTTAGGCGCCAGCCACAGGCGCTTCGGACCCAGCATCTCGCTCCATTTCTGGAGCGTTGCCATGGGCGTCGCCTCGCGAAAGTGAATCTGAAAAAAATCAAACCCCGCCTCGTCCATTGCCTTCAGTTGCTCCACCGTTGGCTCGACGGCTATGACGACCTTGCGTCGATCAGGCAAATGAGACGCCATTGCCCGAAACTGCGCCAGCGACACATAGCGCGGTGACTGAGGATATAAGTTGAAGCCGAGGTAGTCCGCCCCGCACTTGTCGGCAATCTCAGCATCGACCAACGAGGTCAGCCCGCAGACCTTGAAACGAATTCCGCTGATCATGACTCGCGATAAGAATTAATCCTCGCGATCACGTGATCGACTTGTTCGTCGGTCAGTTCGGGGAAGATCGGCAAACTCACGCACGTGTCGCTAGTCGCCTCGGCGATCGGAAAATCGCCGCGCGCGTAGCCCAAGTTCGCAAAGCACTGCTGCAAGTGCAATGGCACCGGATAGATCAAGTCAGTGCCCACGTCGCCGGCGGTCAAATGCGACCGCAATGAGTCGCGGTGCGGATGACGGATCGTAAATTGGTGCAGCACGCTCTGTCCGTAATCCGGCTCCCCCGGCATTTGCACGCCGGCCGAGGTGATGCCCTGCCGATACCGCGCCGCAATCGCTTGTCGGCGAGCCGTCCAACGGGCGAGGTGCGGCAATTTCACATTGAGCACCGCCGCTTGAAACCCATCCATCCGGAAATTTCCGCCGACGATATCGTGATAATAGCGCCGGTCCGACCCATGCACGCGGATGTGGCGAGCCTTGGTGTGCACGGCCTCATCGCGGGCGACGAACATGCCGCCTTCGCCACACGCGCCCAGATTCTTGGTGGGATAAAAACTAAACGTGCCGATGTCGCCGATCACTCCGACTGGTGTGTCCCGGTAGCGGGCGCCAATCGCTTGCGCGCAATCTTCGATCACCAGCAGATTGTGCTTTTGGGCGATTGCCATGATCTCGGTCATCCGCGCCGGTTGACCAAAAAGGTGCACGACAATGATCCCTTTCGTTCTTGGGGTGATCGCAGCTTCGATCTTAGCTGGATCCAGATTGTAAGTAGACTCCTCGATATCGACAAAGACCGGCGTCGCTCCCACGTAGGCAATGCCCCACGCCGACGAAATGAAGGTGAACGGCGTGGTGATGATTTCATCGCCGGGACCAAACCCAGCGATCATGCAACCCACATGAAGCGGGGCCGTGCCGCTATTCATCCCCAAAGCTCGCGGATAACCGAGCGTCTCCGCAAAGCCAGCTTCAAAGGCCTCGACATCCTTGCCGAGACAGAAACGCATGCCATCGTAGCTCGAGGCGAGCGCGGCCAAGGCTTCTCCCCGTAGGGATTGATGCTGCTGACTGAGGTCGAGAAAAGGGACTTTCATTTTCCAAGTTTCTTCACCAAGGCACTCACAAACAGATCGAACGTCGGCTTTTTCGCCTCGAAGGCAATCGGCATCCCGCGGGCCGTCATCGTGGCACTGGTGACCGGGCCCATGCTGCCGCCGAGCGGGATCTTCGCGCCGGGTTCCAGTTGCAGGGCCTTCGCCTGATCCGCAAACGAGTCGACGGTCGACGAACTGGTGAACAGCACCGCGTCGGCTCCCTGAGCGCGAAAATCGGCCGCCACGGGATCGTCGCTCAAGTCGGTCTGCTCGGTCTTGTAAACTTGCAGCTGGTCCACGATCGCCAACGCCGCCTCGAGCTTGGTCACCAGTTCGTCGCGGTTGAGGTTCCCGGTGACCACCAGCACTTTGGCGTGATCGAGACTCCCGGTCTCAATCAAAGCGTCGGCCAATTCGGCCGCCGTGGCGACGGCGGGTTGGCACTCCACTTTCAGGTGCAGCGCCTCGATCTCGCAGGCCGTCGCATCACCAATCGCGGCGAACCGAATCAGCCCTAGGGCGCGAATATCATCGAAGAGCTTCCAGAATTGATCGAAGAAATGTCGCACGCCATTCGAGCTGGTGAACACCATCCAGTCGTAGTTCCCGAGTTCGATCATCGTGTCCGCGAGATTCTGTTTTGAGATCTCTTGGCTGATCTTGATCAAAGGTAATTCGATCGTCTCCGCCCCGAGGGCTTGAAGTTTCTCCGACAACTCGGATGCTTGTTCGCGGGCGCGAGTGATGGCGATCCGACGTCCGGTCAGAGGCTGTTTCATGTTCATATCAGTCCAAGGTTCTTGAGGATTCGTTCCGCGGTGTCCGCCGGCGCAGCAAAGTCGGTCTCGTCGAGCGGCAAAGTGCGGAGGCCGACGAATTCGTGAAAGAGATAAAGCGTGTCGCCGGTCGCATGGGCCGCGAAGGCCGTGTTACATCCCGCGCCAAGCGCGGCTTGAAATGCCCGTTCGACCCCCACCCCGCGCGCCGTCACAGCATCAAGCAGCGGCGCGAATTTCGCGGCATCGCCAAGTCGAGTTTCCACCGCGATCGCGCCCTGCCCGACCGCCGGCACCATTTGCCCTTGGTCCAAGACGTGAAACTCTAGCCCCGGCCACCGACCGATCCCGAGCCGGGACAGACCCGCTGCCGCCAACACCGTGCCCTCGGCCAAACCTTGTTCGGCGATCTTCTTCAGCCGCGTGTCCACGTTGCCACGAATCTCGCAGAATTCGACTTCGGGGAAAAGCATGTGGAGCTGCCCGCGTCGACGGGGACTCCCCGTGGCGATTTTCTTGGGATTCTTTACGTCCGTGCGCAACACGAGCACATCGCGGGCATCGGCTCGCGGGAGATACCCGGCGACCATTAAGCCCGCGGGCAACTCGCCCGGCAGATCCTTGGTGCTGTGCACCGCGAGATCGGCCTCTCCGTTGATCAGCGCCTCTTCGAGCTCGCCGGTGAAGAGCCCCTTCCCGCCCTTCTGTTCGAGCGACCACTCCGTTTGCTGGTCGCCCGTGGTCACAAATTTCCGCAACTCCACCTCGACGCCCATGGCGACGCGGAGATGCGCGGCCACCATTTCACTCTGCACGAGCGCAAGTGGGCTTTGGCGGGTGGCGAGGATCAGCGGACGGGAGGACACGGGGAAAACAATAGACAGTTCGGAGCCAAAAACAAGATCGGCACCCACGGCGGACCGTCGGTGCCGATTCGCTCTCAGCGAGTCGTGAGATGAGTTATGCGTAGGAAGCCTGCACGCCCTTGATGTTCTTCTTGGTCATCCAAGGCATCATGCTGCGCAGACGCGCGCCGGTCTTCTCAATCGGGTGAGCTTCACCCTGCTTGAGAAGCTTCTGGTAGTTCTTGAGGCCGCCCTTGTGCTCCTTCACCCATTCGCGGGTGAATTGGCCACTCTGGATTTCCTTCAAAATCTTCTTCATGTCGGCCTTCGTCTTCCTGGTGATGATGCGAGGTCCGCGGGTGATGTCGCCATACTTAGCGGTCTCGGAGATCGAGAAGCGCATGCCGGCGATGCCTGACTCATACATGAGGTCGCAGATGAGCTTCAGTTCGTGCAGACACTCAAAGTAAGCCATCTCGGGCTGGTAGCCGGCTTCGACCAAGACTTCGAAGCCCGTTTGCACGAGTGCCGAGGCGCCGCCGCAAAGCACGGCCTGTTCGCCGAAGAGATCGGTTTCGGTTTCTTCCTTAAAGGTCGTCTGCAACACGCCAGCCCGGGTCGAGCCGATGCCTTTGGCCCACGCGAGCGCAATCTTCTTGGCCTGACGGCTCTTGTTTTGCTCCACGGCGATCAGCGCGGGCATGCCCTTGCCTTCGACGTAGAGACGCCGGACCATGTGGCCGGGCCCCTTGGGGGCGACCATGATGACGTCGACGTCCGGCGAAGGCTTAATCAGATCGAAGTGCACCGCGAGGCCGTGCGAGAACACGAGGCATTTGCCCTTCGTGAGATGGGGAGCGATGTCCTTCTCGTAGACTTCCGCCTGCACCATGTCGGGCAGCGCGACCATGATCACATCGGCGAGCGCGACGGCTTCGGCGGTGTTGTAGACCTTGAGGCCATGCGACTCGGCGACGGCGCGAGATTTGCTGGCTGCGTAGAGGCCGATGATGACCTTGCAGCCGCTCTCCTTAAGGTTCAACGCGTGAGCGTGACCTTGGGAACCGTAGCCAATGATGGCGAGGGTCTTGTTCTTGAACACGCCGAGATCGGCGTCTTTGTCGGTGTAGACTTTTGCAGGCATGATAAATGTTTTTTGGGTTTGAGTCGGGAGTCGGGAGCCTCAGCGCTTGAGGGCGAGTCGGCCGGAGCGGGCGAGTTCGAGAATACCAAATGGTTCGATGAGGCGGAGGAAGGCATTCACCTTCTCGTCCTCACCGGTGCACTCAATCACGAGGTAGTCTTGCGAAAGATGGACGATCTTCGCACGGAAGATATCCTTGATCTGCAGCAGCTCGGGACGCGTGTGCGAAGTGGCCTTCACTTTCACTAGGAGGAGCTCACGGGCAACCGCTGCGCCTTCGATGAAATCAATGACCTCGACGACGTTGACCAGTTTACGGAGCTGTTTGATGCAAAGGTCGAGCGCATGGTCATCGCCCATGAGGACGGCGGTGATCCGCGACAACGAGGCATCGTGCGTAGGAGCCACGTTGAGTGAGTCGATGTTGAAGCCGCGGCCGGAAAACATTCCGGAGACTCGGGCCAAGACGCCGAATTTGTTCTCAACGAGGACGGAGATTGTGTGTCGCATGATTACTGATTTAGAGAAAGTTAAACCTAGCTGAGCACGGCTGGCGGACCAGTCGACACTCACAGCGAATTGTCCCGCCCGCCTTCACTCCTGGCGGAGCGCCGACGTTCATCCTTCCCGTTTCACTACGCAACGGGAAAGAATGGTAGACGCTGAGGGGCTCGAACCCCCGACCCCCTCGGTGTAAACGAGATGCTCTAACCAACTGAGCTAAGCGTCCATGCGAGCGGTGACATAAGCCCCTACCGTGGGGTCCTGACAAGAACTTATTCCCCGTGGGACCCTAGGCCCCTGTCATAACCGCGGGCGCCTTCGGCTTCAGCCAGCCCGTGCGCACCATCAATTCGGCGTTCATCAAAGCATTGAGCGCGGCACCGCGCCAAAGATTGTCGCCGGTGACCCAAAAGGAGAGTCCGTTGTCAAAGGCCGTATCGATCCGTAACCGACCCACCCCGCACTTCACCTTTTCGGCGAAATCGAGCGGCGTGGGGTAGAGGCCCTGACTCGGATCATCCACCAATTCGGCGCCTTCAAACGCCTTGATCGCCGCCCGCGCGATTCCCAAATTCACGGGACGCTCAAATTCCGCGCAAACGGACACCGAGTGCGCCCGCACCACGGGCACGCGCACCGTCGTCGCCGACACCTTCAAATTCGGTAGACCCATGATTTTCCGCGTCTCATCAGCCATCTTTGTCTCCTCCCCAGTGTATCCGTTGGGACCAAATGAGTCGATATGCGGCAGGCAGTTGAAGGCGATCTGGTGAGGGTAGACCGAGTGCTCGATCGGCCGCTTGGCGGCATGGGCCTGCACTTGAGCCTCAAGCTCCTGCACCGCATCGGCCCCCGTGCCCGACACCGATTGATAGGTGGAAATGATCACCCGCTTCAACCCAAACGCCTGATGAAGCGGCCACAGGCCCATCATCATCACGGCAGTGGAGCAATTCGGATTGGCGATGATCCCTTGATGCGTGCGCAACGCCTCCGGATTGACTTCCGGGATCACCAACGGCACATTCGGCTCCATCCGCATGGCCGAGCTCTTGTCGATCACGAGACAGCCGGCCTTGACCGCATCGGGAGCCAGCGCGCGAGTAACCGATCCGTCCGCCGCTATGAACAGGACGTCGATCCCGCCAAAAATCCCCACCTTGGCCTCCTCAATCGTGAACTGACGACCGCTTCGCTCGATGATCTTGCCAACCGAACGCGCCGACGCAAAAAGCCGCAACGTCGTCAGTGGAAAATTTCGTTCCAACAAGAGCCGGAGGAGCTCTTGACCGACGACGCCTGTTGCGCCGACGATACCAACTGTGAAGGATGAATTATTTGCCATGGGAAAACCTTTAGAATGGATCACTAAAGCCTGCCTTGCGCTTGGCATCAAGCCCACAGCACGAGTTTTGCTCGTGCAGATCAGCACGCACACCCTGCAGTTCCTGCGCGATGGCCATGTCATAAAAAGTTATCCGATCTCCACCTCGCGCCGCCCTCCGTCCAACGTCCGGGGTTCGCTCGGCACGCCGCGCGGGCTCCACGAAATCTCCGAACGCATCGGCGCCGGGCAGCCTCCCGGCATGGTCTTTAAAGGACGCGTGGCGATTGGCCAACATTTCCACGAACTCGCCAACAGCGAGACCGAGAGCAACCTCATCACCACCCGCATCCTCTGGCTCGGCGGACTCGAGCCCGGCACAAATCAAGGGGGCGAGGTCGATACCCATGCACGCTACATCTACATTCATGGCACCAACCACGAGGCGCGCCTCGGTGAGTCTTTCAGCGCCGGGTGTGTCCTCATGAACAACCTCGATATCATCGAGCTCTTCGAGGAGATCCGCGTCGGCGATCACGTGCTCATCGTCGACTGAGATTTCGGTGGGTGCAGATTACCCGCGAACCCACCGGTCGACGCGAGCCCCCGCGCGGACCTTCACTGGTTCTTTCCGAAGAGCAGGCGCAGCGAATTGATGACCACC
>Ga0105053_10005107_pt1 | contig 18865 bp, 11 predicted proteins | sample BON01_FD_78093 | JGI IMG/M metagenome (GOLD analysis project Ga0105053, IMG submission 78093) | Freshwater microbial communities from Lake Bonney liftoff mats and glacier meltwater in Antarctica - BON-01 | ecosystem: Environmental > Aquatic > Freshwater > Ice > Glacier meltwater | place: Lake...
ATACGATGTCTTTGATGAGAATTCGATTCCCAACAATAGTGTAAATTCCATTATTGAAGATAATCTAGGAAATTTATGGATAGGGAGTGAAAGCTATTTAATATTCTACGAAAGAAAAACAAACAGTTTCAAAGGCTATTACAAAAACAGCACCAGCACGGTTTTAGGAAAATCCTCGGATGGAACTATTTGGGCCAATTTGAGGAACACTGGAATCGTGAAAATAATTCCAAATGAAGCATTAGAAAAAATTGAATTTCAAACGGAATTTAATTATAAGCAAGAAAGTAGGATTTGGTCTTCTGATAAACAAATCAATCATTTTGCAGAAGACAAGTTTGGTAGAATTTGGTTTGCAACTCCCAATGGCATTATTGTTTTAGGAAATGACAATAAATTAATGGAGTCTGGGTTTAAATTAAGTACCGAGGCCCTAATTAACACAAAAAACAACGCATTTATTGCCACTACAAATGAAGGCATATTTGTTCTTGGCTATGGAAAGGACAATTACCAATTGGAGGTATTAGAAACCTATACAGATTTTCCGGACTCCAGACCAATTCTTACCCAAGTTACCTCACTAATACAAGATGAGGAAACTGGAACACTATGGGTCGGAACCCAGTCCGGCCTAATAAAAGGAACATTAAATAACACCAAATATACTTTTGAGAACATAAATAACTCCAACAATCAGAACGAATCTTCGGAAAGCAGAATCAACTCCTTGGCCCTTGACCAATATAATAACTTATGGATTGCGACGAACAAAGGAGTGAACAAATATATTGGCAGAACTTCCATTTTCGAATATACCAGCATAGATGAGCATTTGACCAATTTCTTCCCTCAATCGTTTATGAGGGAGAATAGCGGAGAGGTTCTAATGACCATAAATCAAAAAGGTCTTTACCGGTTTAAAATAGCCTCAAACACAAGCGAACTACTACTGGGCACCAATGAAAATTACACCGTCGTAAAAAAAGATTATCAAAATAAAGAACTCTTAATCGGGTTTGGTACATCTCTTTTAAAATCTATCAACTATAACAACAAAAGCGAAACTTTGGAAGTAGATACCCTTCAACAATTTTCCAAAGGCATAAAAGACATTATTCCCCTAGATAAAAATGAAATATGGGTAGGCCTATGGGGAGGTGGAATCGATATTGTGAATTCCAAGACAAGTATGTCAGATTTTAAATTAAAAACTATTTCCCTTTTAATGGGAAAGAATGTATCCGTAATGCTTTTAGACCAAATGCAAAACCTTTGGATCGGCACAAGGGGAGAAGGTCTTTTTAAGGTTGACCTAATTAATGAAAAAATAGATACATACAATCCTACCATCAAGGGTGGCCTCTCTTCCAACGCCATACTTAGCCTTTTGGAAACAGGACAAGGAAACTTATGGATTGGAACAAGGGGTGGAGGATTAAATTTTTACGACGCCAAGAAGCAAACCATAAAATCCTATGGCAAAAAAGAAGGCTTATTGTCTACCACCATTTCCAGTATTGAAATGGATATGTCCGGTAATTTATGGTTAAGTACCCATGGAGGGATTTCACGGTTCAATGTCTTGGATAAGAAATTCGTGAATTTTGGAATAGAAGACGGACTAGCAGAAAGTCATTTCATTTTCAACTCACATTCCAATGACGAAGATGGGACACTATATTTCGGCTGTCCAGGCGGTTTTTATAGTGTTCGCACAAAAAATTATCAAAAATCCAACCTTTTGCCCAATACTATTATCACCAAATTCAGTATCCTTGGCAATGAAACTGAAGCATCTAAAATAGAACCAATACCGTCCACACAACCCTACAATATTGCCAACAAAAGGTTGGAATTACCTTTCAACAACAACAATATTGCGATTGAATTCTCCACCTTAGACCTTACCTCCCCTAATAAAAATGAATATGCCTATAAATTGGAAGGCATCAATGATTTCTGGCACTATACCAAGGCTTCAAATAGAAATGCCAATTATAATGACCTACCTCCCGGGAAATTTATATTTAAAGTAAAAAGCTCCAATAGTGATGGCGTATGGAATACGGAGCCAACAGAACTTGACTTCATAATTTCCCCTCCCTATTGGAAAAGTAATTTAGCCTATTTCATATATACTTTGCTCCTAACGATCTTGATTTACATCACATTCTTACTGGTGAAACGATGGTATAAATTGAAGAAAAATTTAGTCGCCGAGACAATCAGCAGAGAAAAAGACAATGAAATTAACCGAATGAAAATGGTCTTTTTTACTGATATTTCCCATGAATTGCGCACGCCTTTGGCCTTAATTCTCGGGACAATTGAAAAAGTAGTCAAGGAAAAGAAGTTTACTTTAAGTCCCCTAACCTCCCAACGCATTTACAACAACACTCTTAGAATGCATAGGCTGATCAATCAAATAATGGACATCAGAAAGTTTGATGAAGGCAAACTAAAACTAAATATTTCCAAAAATGATATTGTAAAAGACATAAGTATCATAAAAAATGCCTTTAACGATTTTGCTAGGATTTACAATATAAAATATGACCTCCTTTGCGAAAAAGAAGAAATTAGGGGTTGGTACGATGTTGACATTTTGGAAAAAATACTTTTTAATCTTTTGTCAAATGCATTCAAGTATACCCCAAAAAAGGGAGAAATCCGTGTTGCCTTTGAATTCGCCAATACCAATGATCTATATTCTATAACAAAGCTTAAAGGAAAAGACAAATACATTAAATGCAGCGTTCGGGATAATGGTATTGGAATCCCTAAAAAAGATTTACCACATATTTTTGATCGCTATTACCAAGCAACAAAGGCCTATAGTAATCAAATTCCTGGCACCGGCATAGGGATGGAATTGGTACAAAAACTTGTAGAGAGACATCATGGTACTATAGGCGTAGAAAGTGAAGAAGGCGTATTCACAGAGTTTACCTTTTTTCTACCGATCAACAAAAATGCTTTCGATAAAAAAGAAAGGATCAATACGGGTAAACCACTGACAAAAAGTTTTATTCACAATTCTGAATTTCAGGTAATTGATGAAATTTCTACTGAATTTGAAGCCAAGTTACAGTCTATCTCCCCTGGTAAACCAAAAATACTTCTCGTCGAGGATAATGATGACCTACGGTTTATGGTCAAAGAGGAATTGAAACATGATTTCTATGTACTGGAAGCCACCAATGGCCAAGAGGGCTACAACATCATTCTTGAAGAAAAACCACAATTGGTCATATGTGACATACTTATGCCCGTTGAAGATGGCATATCCATGCTTAAGAGGGTTAAAGAAAATAATAATGTGAATACCATTCCCATTTTTATGCTGACCGCAAAAAATTCTGAAGAAACAAAAATAGAATGCCTGAGTCTCGGAGCAGCGGATTATATAGAAAAACCATTCAGTCTAGAATTTGTGAAATGGAAAGTAAAAAACACATTAATTTCCCGCCAGGAACTTAAGGAAAAGTATAGCAAAATAATTACCTCTGAACCCTCGGATATTGAAGTGGAATCCAACGAAGAAAAGTTTATAAAAAAACTGATCCAAATCATCGAAGATTCTATGGACGACAATTTGCTAAGTGTAGAATACCTGGCCTCGGAAGTGGGTATGAGCAGAGCCAATTTATACAGAAAACTCCAAGCCATTGTCAACGACACTCCAGTGAACTTTATAAAGCAAATACGGTTAAAAAGGGCGGCCCAATTATTAAAGAAAAACAAGATGTATATTTCGGAAGTGGCCTATATGACCGGCTTTAATAATCAAAAATATTTCAGTAAATGTTTTAGCAAAGAGTTTGGGAAGAGTCCAACCGAATATGCCAAACAATTTTCAACCGAGAAGGCCTAAAAGAAATCCAATATTCAAAAAGACTGGCATAAAAATGTGAAATGAGCACCATTTTCGCCCTTCTCAACATATGAGCCCTGTTTTTGATACATAATCTATCATTAAAGTAATTTCCTTAGGATAATTTTGTTTCAATATTCATTAATTTACCGAATCAACCGCACTGGATTCCTTTCACATATGAAACACATAAAAAACCACCACATCGTTATCACCTTAGTTTTGGTGACTGCCTTTCTATCCTGTAAGTCATATAACGACAACATTACGGATAACACCCTTCCCAATATAGTACTCATTAATGTTGACGATCTAGGATGGAAAGATTTAGGTTTTATGGGCAGCCAATATTATGAGACACCTAATTTGGATATTTTAGCCAAAGAAGGAATGGTATTCTACAATGCCTATGCCGGCGCTGCAAATTGCGCACCGAGCAGGGCTAGTATGCTTTCCGGACTCAATACACCCCGGCATGGAGTTTTTACTGTAAGTCCTTCGGAACGCGGCAATTCCAAAACCCGAAAATTGATACCCATAAAAAATACGGAACACCTGAATGACACCATTTACACCCTGCCCCAAATGTTGAAGTCGGCAGGATATATCACTGGAAGTTTTGGGAAATGGCATGTAGGTAACGACCCCGCCATACAGGGTATAGATGTAAATATAGGAGGTAGTTCCAAAGGGAACCCTGGCAAAGACGGTTACTTTTCCCCATATAAAATAGACCATATAACCAATGGACCCGATGGCGAGTATTTAACCGACCGTATTACGCAGGAGGCTATCTCTTTTGTAGAAAAATATAAGGACAGTACCTTTTTTCTTTACCTACCCTTCTATACGGTACACACGCCTATTATGGGTAAAGAGGAACTTATTGAAAGATTTAAGGACAAGAAAGGATCCGATGGACAAAATAGGCCAGACTATGCGGCTATGGTAGCCTCAATGGATGAAAATGTGGGCAAATTACTTACTGCACTAAAAAAAACCGACTTGGAAAAAAAAACGCTGGTAATATTTACCTCGGATAATGGAGGTATTAGGGCCATTTCTGAACAAAACCCCTTACGTGCCGGTAAAGGTTCGTATTATGAAGGAGGAATTAGGGTTCCAATGGTGATTAAATGGCCTGGAAAGGTAAAACCTAATTCGAGCTCCATGGCCCGTGTGAGCAATTTGGATTTTTACCCCACCCTGCAACAAATTGCAAACCCTAGGAAGAAGGCTTATGTTTTGGACGGTGTAGATCTGAATCCCATTTTGGAAGCTAAAACCCCAAAAGAAAGAGACCTCTTCTTCCATTTCCCCATTTATCTGCAGGACTATAGCAAAGTCCAAGATCAAGGCAGCGATCCCTTATTTAGGACTAGACCGGGTTCCGTGATTATTTCCGCCGATTGGAAATTGCATGAATATTTTGAAGATAGCCGTTTGGAACTCTATGACCTAAAATCAGATCCGGGAGAAAAAAATAACCTAGCGGAACAACATCCGGAAAAGACCCAAGAACTACTTAAAAAACTCAAAGCTTGGAGAATAAATACGCATGCCCCTGTACCAACACTAAAAAATCCTGAATACGATGCTGTTTTTGAACAAGAGATGATCAAAAAAGTTGATATGAAATAGAGGTGCAAGCCCTTTTTAAATGATTGATGTAGTTGAATATGAACTAATGAATTAGGATTGCAAATTGGGCGCTAGGCCTACACTTTATTATGTATGATTTGTTTGTTCCCAAAAGAAGATATTAGTCCAGTGGATTCCTGCCTGCGCAGGAATGACAAAATGAATTTGAGTATATCGTTTGGAGCGATTTTACTATTATAGGAATAAAATTAAAATTTATGAAGATTTCCCACCCTTACCATTGGCAGGAATTTTGAATGGGAGAATTCGCTTTTATTTTAAATGTCATTCCTGCAGAGGCAGGAATCCATTATTGGCTGTGTTTATCATATGCGGGGTCGTGCAATCGAAGATTTTCATTTATAATTAGGAACAAAACTTATTCAGTTGTTATCAAATCTAAATAGCGACCCATCCAATATGGCAAAAGCCAATAGACTGGTTCTTTTTCCTGAGATGGGTCACCAGTAACCGCAACATATGGATTTTGATCCCAACGGGTAGTTCTATATTCACTTGGAGGGCGCAATACTGTTTGAAGCTCCTCTAGTATAGGTTGTCTAATAACATTGAGGTCTTCACGTTTTCCATTATCAATATACCAATCTACCAAGTCCAAGGGGGCATCTTTAAGAAAATCTATTGAATTAGCCAACTCATCAGAACCTCCAGTTAAAAAATTATACGTAAAATTAACCAATGGACTTTTTGCCCTTTTATGTTTATTAAACCATTGATCTAAATGGTCTTGATACGCCCTATTTAAAGTTGGGTCATCTTCAAAGTTGATTAGGGTTGGATACATATACAAAGACAAAAAGATATCAAAGTACGTTTCCCATGACGGGTTGGTATTGTGCAACATTTTTGCGTTTTCCAAGTACCCGTCTTCCCTTATCAATTTCAAATATTCTTTTTGATACTTTTCGTTTTTCGTTACGTGGAAAGTGAATTTTAAGAAAGCTAGCAATTCCAAAGAATTCAATGCCCGTTCCGGGGACCAATCCGGATTATGGTTAAGAATATTCGGGGACCAAACGCCCCATTTTGTATGGGTACCGTCCACATCCACAAGATTAAAATCGTTCCGAATTAGGTGGTCCATAATTTTACTGAAATGATCCGCTACCCGTTGCTTTTCATCATCATCGGCCACTAAGGTATAGTAACAATAATATCCGAATAAATGTCCGGATATTTCATCACTGCTGGTATCGCCTTTCCATTTCCATTTTCCATCCTTGGAAACATGCCAACGTTTTTCAACCGGCTTTTGTCTGGGATTTTCAATTATTTCCTCCGCAAATTCCCGCTCGGTGTAAGTTCTGTTTACATCATGTAAAGGATTCCAAGAAACAGGGATTATACTTCTTGCAAAAAACCCATCGTCACCCGTCACTTCTCTCAAAAGTTGTAAAAAATTAAAAGCCTTTTTTGCCCGTTCCTTTGCCTCTGGATCTTTGGTGGCAGCGTACCTAAAGGATTCCATCGCTAAATAGTTCGAGGTAAATTCGCCGTCGTTATCATCATCCTCGGGTTCAATGGATGTAGTATCACCGGGTATGGCCAACCTTGACCTTGCTATGATCCAAGGGTCCCTTACATGGCGCCGTATTAATTTGTCATAAAAATGATCCGCTTTTTCAGCAAGTGTCATCTGTCTCTTTTTTATGGCACTTACCCCATTGGCAGTAGCTATCCATGCATTTCCATTAATATCAAAGGCTATATCCCTTACCTCGTCCGATACCAGCCAACGTCTACCTACCCTTACCGAATATTCATCCTTTCCCAGATCAAATCTTGTAATCCCATATTCGGTACCTACCCACATTCTGCCATCTAGGGCTTTTGCCACAGTATTTACGTTGGAATTGGGAATGCCGTCTTTGGGTGTTTTTTCTCCAATTTTGGAAGCCTGGTTCCTAATGGACACCCCTCCCAGACCACCAATCCACAAGTTTCCTTCTTGATCAAAATCCATTCCTTTGATATAGGCGCTTATCAAATCGTCGTTTCCTTGATATACTTGGGTTCCTTCATCATTGCAATGATAGAGCCCCACATCTGTACCAATCCACAGTCCATCTGCATTATCAGAAAGCACTGTTCTTATACTACTGGCTGTCTTATATTTTTTCTTTTGCCATTTTTTATTCTTATACAACCATATTCCGTATGGTCCCAACGCATAAACACCCTCTTTTGCCGAAACTATTTTGGCTAAGGGCGCCCTAGGGCCTCCCATTTTTTCAATACTGCCTCGTCTATACCTATAGACCCCGTTCCAAGTCGCCATCCAAACGTTTTGGTCCTTGTCTATTTCAACGTCATAAGCTGGACCTTGATCTTCTCCCATCACCACCAAATGCCATTCTCTGGAATTGACTTTTTTCTGATAAATCCCACCTTTCGTTGCAATCCATATAGTACCATCCAAGGCTGGTTGAATTGCCCGTACATTATTGGCATCTGCGTTATTTTCATCTACAATAAACCCCTCATGATATTCCTGATTAAAAGGGCTGTCTATATAAGATGCTTTAAGGTTTGTAATTGATTCGGCTCCTAGATTGTTATTTTGACCAAAAGAAAGAATAGGAATAAGAAATAGAAAGAAAATGATTTTTTTCATTGATGTAGCTAATTATGGCCTATAAAGTTAATACAAGCTAGGCTGATATTGTACAATCAATATAAATTGATTTCTGATCCTTAACTTTTATCAGATTTTAAACGAAAATAACAACAACCCCGATATGCTAAAAGTGTATTGCCAATTCTAAATTGGTTAGTATTTGAGAATTCTAGAACTCCCATCAGAAGAATAATTTTGCCTTCAAGAAAATTATTTTATCTCTTTGGATGCAGCTGCATTTACGAAAAGCACATTTCCAATATCCCCATAACCGTCAAAGGCCTGAATTCCCAGGTGATCAACAGCCTTTTCCACAAACCCGACGATGGTTAAATCTGCTTCCCGGGATTTTTCATTAATAATATGTTTAATACTCACTGCGGATTTTTGGGCGATAAACTCAATGTTTTTAGGTGAAATGGGCAACTGTCCTGTTTGGATGAGCAGAAATAGCCGCTCCCGCTCCTCATCAATGGAATCTTCGGGAAAAACAGCATGAATTTTAATCGTTGCTTTTTTCCAGTCCGGATGTCCCAACAAAATATAAGCGAGGAGGATCATTAGGTTGGCATTTTCAAAATCATAGGGAGAAATCCACAGGTGAATGTGTTTCATTAGACCAAATCCCCTCTCCGAACTGGCCAGAATAATAAGGTCGAAATCAACCGATTTAATAAGTCCCAAGTTATCCACTATGTCCATCACATTATCCGGATGGTTTTTATGATACTCAAACAAAAGAAGATTATTTTCCTTGCCAGCTATTCCTGGCAACTGGATAATCTGCGCTACCGTAGAGGTAAAGGAAGGGGAAACCAAGGTATCGATAAAAACATTGCTCTTACTAACATCGGCCATAGCGATCAACTGTCTTTTACAGCGAGCAGCTTCCGTATTCGTCTCTTTGGACAAATATCCCTTAACATAATGGATATAGGTCCCAAAACCATAACGATAGGCGATCCACCTTAGCAGCTGAAACGCGGAAAATCTCGTAAAACTGTCTTCTGAAATAGCAATGGTTGAGGGTCGCCAACTATGGGACTTTTCTTTTTCCGCTTTTTGAAGAAATACCTGCATCTGCCGACTTAACTGAAAAATAACACCCTGAAATATCACGGCAAGATTTCTTTTATCCTGATTGTAATTCACTATCCATAAGAATAAAATCAAAATCATAAGAATGGCCATTAGGGCATAGGCAGCATTCATAAAAAACATCAGCGCAAAACAACTAATGGCGCCAAACAAAGACACATACCAACGTGATTTAAATTTTGGCCGGTAAGAAGGGTCGGCTGCAAAATGGTTCAAAAAAGAAATAAGGCATAGCGACCCATAGGCCACCATAAAAAACATTGAAATAATCTGGGCTACGCTATCTAGGGTACCCATAAGAATAAATACACCTGCAATTATTATAGTTAAGACCGAGGCATTATAAGGTTCATCTTTTTCACCTTTCCCCTTGGATAACCAGTGGTTGAATTTTGGTGTTGGAAAAATACCGTCGCGAGCAATGGCCTGCAGCGTACGGGGAGCAACCATAATACTCCCCAGGGCCGAAGAAATAGTAGCTGCTGCAAGTCCAATGGGAATTATCCACCAGCCCTGCCAGGCGATATCGGCCATAATCAATCGGGATGTATCGGCCAACTCCTGAGGTGGTGCCGAAACAGCTAATTTCCATGCAATTAAAAAATACATGAGCATCCCACAAAGGGTAGCTGCCAAGGTACCCAGCGGAATAGATCTTCCTGGATTCTTAAGCTCACCGGACAATCCCACGCCAGCGGTCATCCCCGTAAAAGCAGGAAAGATGATTGAAAAAACAATGAAAAAACTAATGGCCTCAGGCAGGCCATTATCCTTATTATTTTCTGAATTCGCACTAATTTCAGCCTTCTTATCATTCTTAAATGGTCCTCCCTCTGTAAGACTATCAGATTCATTATTGCTTTTGTTTTCCGAAGCAGGTGGATTTATAACAAAAGCCTCCGGTCTTTCCACCACATCGGCTATGGACTCAAAAGGATCAAAATCATGGGACTTGCTGTATTCTGTTGTACCTATAAAAAATGCCATTAACGAAATGGCAAGAATTGCCACAACCGTGTAGAGAAGCTTTACCCCCAAATCCGCACCTTTGGTCAGCATAACATACGTAAGCAGTAACAAACCGGGAATACCAACGGTCTGTTTTTGCCTTAAGAGCCATACTAGCCAATCCGGCATAGACATGGCAGCGATCAACCAATCAAAAAAGATGGTAAATGCCTCCGAAAAAGCCATCACGTAAAAAGCTACACTTATGGCTTGGGAAAAATAAAGGGCAATGCCAATGGTGGTGCCAATAACCAGTCCAAAAGAACGGGAAATAATGTAGTACTCCCCTCCTCCTTCCACTTTCTGGTTGGTCGCAATTTCTGCAATGGCCATGGCTGTGGGAATCGTTACCGCATGCCCGATTAAAATTATGGCAATAGCTCCCAAAAATCCTACTTGCCCAACGGCAAAACCAAATCGGAGAAACATAATGGCACCCAAAATTGTGGCTATGGCCGTAAAAAAAACGGGTGCGGTACCAAATGTCTGAACTTTATTTACGAAGTTCTGTTGCATATGTTGTTAATATTGATACTGGTTCACCAAAATTATAAGCTAATTATAATTGCATTATTGATGGATAAAACCTTCCCTAGGAAAGTTTTAGCGAAAACTATAAAACAAATGGTAGATTTGTCTTGAGGATCCCAACCGGACCCTATTTCCATACTGCTACTAACAAGATACAAAAGAGTATCCTTATTTCGATAATGAAGGTAATTAAAAGGCCCAATTAGTCAAGCTTCCAAATAATTTTAGTAAAAATTAAGACAATTAGGGTATACTGTCCGCCTTGTTGAACTAGTATTCTGGGCAACTAACTTTTGGAAGTCAAGGCATTGTATAAAATCCTCAGATTAACAAGGGTGGATTTTTAAATAATAGTCGGATTAAGCCGAGGAGCAATCACCAACCCGAAAATTACATTTCCTCCAACAACAAGGTAGACCAGCCTGATATGAAATTTTCTATTTCAGAAATCATCAACTTACAAGATACCTACACCTCTGATGTTATTTGGCATTGAGTATCAAGCACTATTTCTCCATTATTTCTTCTATTTTGTTGAGCAGGTCTATAGGATCAAAAGGTTTAAAAATAAAGCCATCCATACCACTTTCGATCATTTTGTCTTTCACCTCTTGAAATACAGAAGCCGATAGCGCCAAGATAGGAACAGTGGTATTAAATTTTCTGATTTCTCTGGATGCGGTATATCCATCCATTACGGGCATTTGAATATCCATAAGTAGCGCATCGTAATTACTTTCACGTACTTTGTTTACTGCAATAAGACCGTCATAGGCTACATCTACCACTAGGTTTGCCTTCTCCAATATCTGCCTACCTACCATAACATTGATCTGATTATCTTCGACCAACAATACTTTTTTGCCTTTTAGATCGTGCACTTTTTTTTGTGTGATTTGATCCAACTCTTTACTAGAGGCCAACTTCAATTCTAAATCGAAATAAAAACGACTTCCGACTTCCATCTCACTTTCAACTTTTACCATGGAGCCCATGGCCTCAACTATACCTTTAACAATTGGCAAGCCAAGTCCGGTACCTCCATATAAACGATTTGTACTACTTGATGCCTGAGTAAATGCCTGCCATATTTTCTCTTGTTGCTCTTCGGGAATACCAATTCCAGTATCTATGATTTCTGTACGCATGAGTACATGGCCATCAGTTTCTTCTTGTTTTACAATTTTCAATGTTACGCCTCCTTTGTCCGTAAACTTTATGGCATTAGTAACGAGATTATTGATTACTTGATTAAAACGAACAATATCCAACCATACAACAGGTAGTTCTTTATCAATTTCCAATTCAAAGGCAATACCCTTTCGCAAACAACTGGGCTCGTGAATCTTTTTTATCTGCTTCACAGCCGCCATAATGTCTGTGGGAATTGGATCAAGTTCAATTTTTGTTGATTCCATTTTACTGAAATCCAAAACATTGTTCAGTAAATTCAGTAGAATTTTGCCAGAGTAGTTCAAGGCTTCAATATTCTGCTTTTGGTCCTCGCGTGGATTAGAGTCGCCCAATATATGTGAGAGACCAGTGATGGCATTAAGGGGAGTCCTTATTTCATGGCTCATCATACTTAAAAACCTAGACTTGGCATTTGATGCCTCTATGGCTACTTCCCGTTGATTATGTATTTTAGAATAGAATCCCGCGTTTATATAAGAGAAATAGATTAATTGATAGGTTACCAAAAAAATAGTAGTAGCAATGGAAATCGGATAAATATACTTTCCTGCCTGTACGGCATCCATATGTATGTTGGTAAAGAGGTTGAAATCCGTAAAATACAAGAGAAACCAAAATATCATTGACAGCCCCGAAAAGATAGCGATGAAGAGTTTTTCCCGTCTAAAAGAAAACAACACAAACGGTAACGCCATGGCAAACATCAATATAAATTCCACACTACCAGCTTTTCCAACAAATGACGCAGTTAGCGTTACGCTCAAATTAAAGGCAATCATAAAAATAAAACGGGCTAGGGTAAGGTTGCCCTTTTTGGAAATAACAGCCGAAAGGATAAAAAATGGTGCTGTTGCCCCAATGTAATTGCTCAATTCTTGAATATCCAGACTTCTGGCTATAAAAAACCAAATTACAGTGATAATGGTGGTTACCAATGAAAGGGTAAAGACCAGTTTTACTCTTCTTTTAGAAAATTCGGACATACTGGGGGTGGATTAATTTACTGTAAATATAGGGCAATTCGCATCGGCTATCTACTCCTAAAACGAAAAAAGCCCTCAACTTGCGTTGAAGGCTTTTAGCTTAGGCCTATAACAGACAAACCCCTATAAATGGAGTCAAATATTCTGAATCTCCAAAACTATAAAATAACAGATCCCTATAAAAGTTAATTTATGGGATCTGTTTTATTACAGGAATACCTGCCACCTTAGGTGTCTTATACACTTAATAATTCTTTTAATTCTTTAGCCGCTAAAGCAGGATCTTCCGCTCCGTATATAGCGGCACCGGCAACTGCAACTATAACACCAGACGCTCTTACTGCCGTAATACTACCTCTGTTAACACCACCAGCAATAGATACGGGAACTCCAGCTATTGCAGCTTCGTCAATTAACACCTGAATGGAGTATCCTTCTTCCGCTTGTTCGTCTAGACCTGCATGTAACTCAACAAACTCGGCCCCTAATGCGATTGCTTCTTGGGCACGTTTTACCCTGTCTTTTACCCCAATAGTATCTACAACAACACCTTTACCATGTTCTTTTGCTGCTTTAACCGCTCCTGCTATGGTTGAATCGCCAGAAGTTCCCAATATGGTAACATAATCAGCGCCAGCACCAAAAGCCATACTGGCTTCCAATTCCCCTGCATCGGCAGTTTTAAAATCTGCCAAAACCAATTTATCGGGAAAAGCATCTTTCATCTTTCTAATTCCAGATAATCCCTCACTTTTAATAAGTGGGGTACCCAATTCTATAATATCTATGTAAGGAGCCACTTTTGTTGCCAATGCAATTGCATCCTCTATTTTTAATAAATCGATTGCTACTTGTAATTTTGCCATAATTGAAAATTTAAATTGTTCTATATTATTTAATTATTGTCATTCGTTTTGTTACTCTATATTGGCATGTCGCTTCCATAATTCAGAAGCTGTACTGCCATCCAATTCCCAAAGGGCCTGTATGAGAGCATCAAAGCTCATTAAGAGTGATTGCTCAAAAAGGCTACCGGCATATTGTTTAGAAACATCTTCGTCCCGCACCTGCTTTTGTGCTGCGGGTATTGCAACTGTAAAGTCCGCCAATGCTGCCAAAGGTGAAGCTGGACTAGTTGTAAAACAAACCACACTTGCTCCCACAGTTTTAGCCGTTTCCGCAGCTCTTACGACTCCACTAGTTGTACCAGAGCCCGATCCGGCGATTAGCAAATCTCCTTCATTGATGGCTGGAGTTGTGGTTTCACCTACCACATATACTTTATACCCCAAGTGCATTAAACGCATGGCCGAAGCTTTCATCATGAGTCCGGTTCTCCCAGCACCCATTAAAAAAATATTTTTGGCCTTGTTTAATACTGGCATTAAAGCTGCCATTTCATCAGACCTAATATTAGCAGTTAACCTATGATGCTCATCCATAATGGTTTGCATTGCCCTTGCTACTAATTGTGTCTTTTGTGTTGCCTTTATTGTAGATGTGTTTTCCATAACTTTCCTATTTGAAATCTTTATGACTCTCAAACTGCAATACAAAGATATAGCCAACATCTCTAGACTAGTTACACAATTTGATAGTTGTCTAGTACAATTTGCCCATATATCAAAAAGTGATGGTATTATTCTCTATTTTTGTGGTACAATTTGGAAATCACACCATTTTTGGTCGATTTAAAATCTAAAAACAACCTCTATTTTTTTAGTCAAAAACAATTTTTATGCTCAGTGATAAGGTTTTATATATTAAAAATTTAGGCAATTGTCCTCCAGCTTATTTAAATGATCCCGCCAGAAGGGATTTTTATGAAATTGTTTGGTTGCGCAACGAGGATGCTCTTCATGTGCCACAATACGATTTTCAAACTTTAAAGGGAGATTGGATCTACTTGATACCTCCCTATCGGGTTCATCAATTGAATAAAGCCGGTAAAAACGGAGTTCTTATTTCCTTTAAACAAGACTTATTGGAAGGGGACTTAAAGGAGTTTTTATTAGACGTCTTTAGAATGTTTAATATCCGAGGAGAGTTCTCGTGTTTGCAAGTAAATGAAGAGACCTCTAAAGGACTGGTAGATGTCTATCAATTATTAGAAGAGGAATACAAAAAGGAAACCATCAATTTAATTATGCTTAAAGCCCTATTAAAAGTATTTTTATTGAAATTGATACAGCTAAAAGAACAACATTTTACCCTACAGGATATCAATGAAAAGCGAGTATACGAGTTTATGCTGTTGCTTGAAGACAATTATCAGGAAAAACGAAATGCCGACTTTTATGCCGGTAAATTGAGCATTAGTGCAAAACGATTAAATCAAATATTAAAAGAAAAGCTGAATAAAACAGGAGTACAAATAATTCATGATCGGTTAATACAAGAAGCCAAGCGACAAATTATACATAGCGAGAATACCATTAGGGAAATTGCCTATAATTTAGATTTTAAGGATCACTCCTATTTTAGTCGTTTTTTTAAAATACACGCCGGGCAAACCCCACAGGAATTTCAAAACAAGGTAAAGGAGCATGTAATTTCACATGACAATACTCTATATCGTTAGGCTACTTTTATGATTTCAATTTTTTAGCCGTAGTTATATTCCCACCCTACACCAACTGAAACGGTGCTCCTTCCATCCACTCCCAAAACGAAAAAAGCCCTCAACTTTCGTTGAAGGCTTTTAGCGGTCCGGACGGGACTCGAACTTTTCTTGATAGTGCCCTGTATAAAAGGCTTGCCAAGGGGTGGTTTTTTGAACTCACCGCGAGGCTCACCTTTTAACATTAATTTAACATTTTTGATAATAAATAAGTTAGCTTAGTTTCAATTATGGTTAAAAACCATCCTTTGTAATGCTCTTTTTTATCAAATTATTAGTCTTACTCCGCCCAGATCTTCAATCTTATAAGGGAAATGATCACCTGGTGAAGCAATGAACATAAAGTTGATTGGAATATTCCATTCTTTTGATAGTGTATTGATGAGTTCAGGACCAAAGTGATCATCTAACTCAATAAAATCGATCTTGATCATGGGGTATTCTCTATCAATGACATTAATATCATTCCTAAATTGTTCAGTGATTGCAATTCCGTTTCTAATTGCGGTCACTATTTTCAATTTTTTTGTGTGTTCATTATTTTGAATGTAGAGCATGACCTTGTTTAAGGTTTCTACACCATCATCCTTTGTGAAATAAACAAATTCCTGAGAATTAATATCATTAATGACCGAGAGTATTTTCTTGTCTGTCTTCAAAACTAATTTTCTAAAAGGATCAAAAACAGAGTGGATTAAATTCAATAGGACTTTTAGCAATACAGTCCGGTTCAGCATTATCAGAATCAATACAATGAATGGAACAAAATATTCAAGGAAGACAGATAAATTACTTGGCACTCCTACTTTTGGTTCCATTATTACATTTCCTACCAAAGCAACAATAACAGCCGTAATTGCAACCAATATTGAAAGCCATCCTGCTTTTTCAGGCCGAGGTAACGAATTGCGCTTTACTTTTAATAGTATGTTTCCTATTCCGAACAGTGCCATCACCAATAAAAAGGAAATGGTATAAACACCGGCCAATAACTTCACATCTCCTTTCGTTATTAGTAACACTGATACCGTTAAGAGCAAGAAAACAATAATAATACGATATGAACTTCCTTTTTTGTTTTTCTTTAAAAAATACTGTGGTAAAATACGATCAAGTGCCATACGTTCCAATAAACCTGAAACTCCAACAAAACTTGTAAGTACAGCTCCACTAAGTACCAAAAATGCATCAATAGCAATTAAGATTGCTAACCAATTACCACCTACGTGAGATGCCATTTCAATTAACAGCGTATTTTGATAGGCATCACTTTGTAATAGAGGTATTGCAAATAATGAAAGAGCAAACAACGCAGCTAAGGGATTAACAATACTCACTACGATCCACATATTTTTCAATGTTTTTGGAAATACTCCTTTTTGCTGTTCTTCTACAAAGTTGGCTGAACTTTCGAAACCAGAAACCCCTAACATTGAAGCTGCAAAACCAAGAAAAATAGCATTCGTTATACTTCCTCCTTTGGTTGGTAAGTGCCAGTTTTCTATAAATATTTCAATACCATTATTTAGAAGAAAGAAAATGATAAAAGCACTTAGTATAGCAAAAGATGCTAAATGGAAAAGGAAAATTGCTATAGCAACTTTGGCAGATTCTGAAACACCGCCAATAGTAAGAATACCAAAAAGGCTAAGTAATATGATGGTGGCAATGATTATAGGAATTGCAGGAATCAAATGATGGAGATAATGAATGGCCTCATTTGCAGAAATGACTGCTGTAGCCATATAAGACAATATCGTTAATGTGGCGGCAAAGGATGCCATAGATTTACTAGTCGTATTTAATAACGCATTATAGGCGCCACCGTTTAAGGGTAATGCGCCAACAACTTCTCCATATATTTTCCTAAATAGAAAAAGCACTAACGAAACAATAAGTAGTGTAATCCAAGCGTATTGTCCAGCAAAGGCAATGGCTAGCGCAGATACATATAATACAGATGAGCTTATATCATTTCCGCATATAGCTGTGGATGCTAATACAGATAACTTTTTATGTTCTTTCATTAGTTTTTCTTCATGCTCTTTAATAATTTTTTATTTGTCAGAAATGCAATTCTAAAAGTTCTTTTGAAATTGGGCACAACAATGGTATAGCAACATTGATGATATCCCACTTATATATCTAAGGTAATAATAGTTTCTTTATACTTCGTTCTTGTATGGTCTCAACTTACCAATCTGTACACCAATAAACAAACTACTTACGGGAAGTTATTTTACTACAACTTTTTCTAAGACAGTTTTTCCAGAAATATAATCTTCACCATAAAATAGAACATATTTGGCTTTAACATTGATGCCAAAAATTCCATTTTTAAGTTGTACGAACATTTTGTCTAAATACATCTTATGCTTATTAACAGTTACATAAATTTTAGCTCCTTCACTTACATCATAATTGAGATAAAAAAATAATCTTTTCCTTGAAGCAAGGCGAAATTTGAATAAATTGGGCTGTGACTCTAATAGAATCATTCCATAGGCGAATTTTCTTTGTATACCCGACAACGGTTTTTTTATGCCATTTTGAGTATAAACTATTCGATATTCATTAATAGGTTGAGACGGATCAATAATCTCTCCTTTTATATTTGCATCATACACGTAAGTATTATGGTTATTACTATGTTGAATGTAAAATAGCCGGGTAGGTTTTTTTGCTGGTTCGGGATAATCGTTTTGTGAAAATCCAGAACAAAAGCAAAAAAACATGAGAAAAAAAATAGCAATAATTTTCATCTTGATTAATGTTCTATTTCTAATTAATAATAGCCATATTTTAAGATATGGCTGCATTTCAATTATGCATAACGTTTAGTATAAAATGCGTTTTAATGTATTTTTACACATTATTGTAGTCAGTTATATATTTATCTGTATTCAGGATTTTCAAATTCCCAACGCTTTCCATCATCCCATTCTTTACGGGAATTCCCATAACTAGGATAACCATTATTTGTCTTTAACAGAGATGCCAGATGGAGTAAATTATAGGTCATAAATGTTGTATTTCTATTGCTGAAATCGCTTTCAAAACCAATAGGAGTTTTTAATTTTTTCACCCTTCCATTTCTTGTCTCCATAACTTGGGCCTGGCCCAACTTCACCTAACCATCCAGAATCTGCCTGGGGAGGAACAGAGTAACCTACATGTTGAAGCGAATATAATATACCCATTGCACAATGCTTTACTCCATCCTCATTTCCGGTAATTATACATCCACCTACTTTACCATAAAAAATGTACTGCCC
>Ga0105053_10005110_pt1 | contig 18862 bp, 20 predicted proteins | sample BON01_FD_78093 | JGI IMG/M metagenome (GOLD analysis project Ga0105053, IMG submission 78093) | Freshwater microbial communities from Lake Bonney liftoff mats and glacier meltwater in Antarctica - BON-01 | ecosystem: Environmental > Aquatic > Freshwater > Ice > Glacier meltwater | place: Lake...
AGGCAACGAGTCAGGCCCTTGCCACCCTGCCCCAGCCACAGATCGACATGCTGATCGAGATGGGGCTTGTTGAGGACCGGTCATGGACAGACTCAGGAGTCCGCCACCTTGAACTCATGCCTCTCTGGACGCTCAAAACCACCCACTACTGGACCCAGGTCTTCCCTGCCGGACGCGAGCTTGATGTCCGTCACCAGTACGCACCGGCGGTCGGCGGCTCGTCTGGCAGCATCTTCGGCGATCCGGCCATGGACAACGGCGAGTTCGCGAATGAGCAGGCCACCCGGTATTGCACGGACGACGCCTTCCAGGCCGGGGCGCGGCGTATGCGGTCGCGCGGCCTGCATCTGTCAGAGACCTGGGTCGACTACATCCTGACCACCGGGGCCAACTGGGCCGAGCCCATCGGCGATTTCCGGATAGTGATCGACAAGGGGTCGTCACGAAATCTGGTCAGCTTCTGCGGCGAAGGCGTCCGCAAGATCGGCTCGACCCGGTTCGAAATCCGGCGGCGCAATTTCACACCCACCCGTGACCTGTCGGTGCTAATCCTGACCGGTGAACGCATCGACGACTGAACCCTTCGACTCCGCCCGGGACCTGACAGACGCCCCACGCATCGGTGGCCGCCAGCCGCCGAAGGACGCCGCCACCCTGATCATGACCCGCGTCCGCAAGGGTGAGGTCGAGGTGCTGATGGGCCGCCGTGCGCCGGGTCATGTCTTCATGGCCGCCAAATGGGTCTTTCCCGGCGGGCGGGTCGACCGGTCTGATTTCAACGCCGGCTCTGCAAACGATCTGCCCGCGTCGGACACGGCCCGACTGACCCGCGAGGTCCCGGTGCGCCGCGCCCGCGCCCTCGCGCTGGCCGCCGTGCGAGAAACCTATGAGGAGACCGGCCTGCTGCTTGCCGCACCTGCGCCCACGGCGTCGGTCGCCGGACCCTGGCGCGAGTTCCGGGCCGTCGGTGCCCTGCCTGACCTTGCCGCCCTGTCCTATGTCGCCCGCGCCATCACGCCGCCGGGACGCACCCGGCGTTTCGACGCCCGTTTTTTCATGGCCGACGCCCGCGCCCTGCTGCATCCGGAACCAACCGCCGGCTCGGGTGAACTCGATGAGATTGCCTGGCTACCGCTGGCCGACACCCGGTCGCTGGACCTGCCGGCCATCACCCGCTTCGTGCTGGGTGAGGTGGGCGAGCGCCTGGCCCACCCGAACCGGCCCCTGCCCTATGTCCGCATGGTGCGCGGCCGGCATGTGATCGAACATCAGGACTGACGCGAACTGCTTGGGCACGGCACCGCGGCTGACTAAGCCCCCGACGCCGCCGCAGGCCGTGCGCGGCAGGCTTCCAGCCAGCGCGCCAGATGGGTCAGATCCTCGGGCGGCCGGTATTTGATCATCCGTGCGAAATCCAGCCCGACCACGGCGACGACATCGGCGATGGTGAACCGATCCGAAGCGATGAACTCATGCTCGGCCAGCCGCCGGTCGAGGGTCTTCATGAATTTCTCGGCCGCGACCCGGTTGTACTCGGCCAGTTGCGGCATCTGGACCGCCTCAAGCGCCGCCAGCGCCGGGTGCGAATGGCGCACGCTCAGCATGATGGGATTGGCCAGATAGAATTCGCAGCGGCGGGTCCACATCTCGGTGACCGCCTGTTCGCGCGCGTCACGACCGAACAGGTTGGGCTCAGGGTACAGGGCCTCCAGATAGCGGCAGATGGCTACCGATTCCGACACCGTGGTGCCGTCGTCCAGCTCCAGCGCTGGCACATGCGGCACCCCGACCCGGGTGCGATAATCGGGCGTCTTGTGTGCGCCGGCGAGGATATCGACCTCGATCAGGTCGACGTCCTGGATGCCCTTCTCGGCCATGACCCAGCGGACCCGACGCGGATTGGGCGCGCGGTGAGAGGTATAAAGCTTCATCAGAGCCTCCGTTGCTTTTCGAAACGCTACAGGCCGAAGATACGTCCCGGCAAGGCCCCGACCACACAGGCGGTCATCAGGGTGGCCAGAAAGCCGGCGAACAGCCCTTTCCAGACCAGGCCCAGAACCTCTTCGCGCCGCTCGGGCATCAGCACGCTCAATCCGGTCACCGTGATGCCGACCGAGCCGATGTTGGCGAAGCCGCACAGCGCATAGGTCATCAGGATGCGCGTCCGTTCGCTCATCTCGGCTACGGGCACCTTGCCCAGTTCGATGAAGGCGACGAACTCGGTCAGGGTCAGTTTGACACCCAGCAACCAGCCGGCCTTGCCCGCCTCGGACCACTCCACCCCGGTCAGCCAGGCCACCGGCATGAACAGCCAGCCCAGCAGCCGCTCGACCGTCACCGGACCATCGAACAGCCAGAACCCGCCCAGCATGACATTGACCAGGGCCACCAGGGCCACGAAGACGATCAGTACCGCCGAGATGTTCAGCACCACCATCAGACCATCGGACGTGCCCTTGACGATGGCGTCGATGGCGCTGTCGTATTTCAGCGCCGAGCCATAGTCGGCGGTCGCGCCACCCTGCCCCGGCGACTCGGGAATCATGATCCGGGCCAGCAGAACGCCTGCCGGAGCCGAGACGATTGAGGCCACCAGCACATGGCCCGCCGCATTCTGCATCACCGGCGCAAGGATCGCCGCATAGGCCACCATGGTCGAACCGGCGACGGTCGCCAGTCCCACAACCATCATCAGGAACAGTTCCGACCGGGTCAGCTTGTCCAGATAGGCGCGGATTACGATCGGACTCTCGATCATGCCGAGGAAGATATTGGCTGCCACCGCCAGCGCAGAGGCCCCGCCCAGCCCCATGGTCCGCTGGAACAGGAAGCCGAAGCCGTGGGTGATCCATTTGAGGATCTTCCAGTGCCACAGCAGCGCCGAAAGAGCCGAGATCACCAGAATCAGCGGCAACACCTGAAAGGCGAAGGTGAACAGCGCGCCCTGGTTCTGGACCGCATAGGGCTGGTCACCCCCGGCCAGATAGCCAAACACGAACTGGGTGCCCCGATTGGTCGCCACCGCCAGCCCGTCCACCGCCCCGGTGATCGCCGCCAGCACAGACTGCGACCCCGGAATGGCGAACAGCGCCAGCACCAGCGCGGTCTGCACCGCAATCGCCCCCAGCGTCAGCCGCCAGGGAAACGCCCTGCGGTTCTCCGACAGGGCCCAGCAGGCCCCGACGATGACGACCAGCCCCAACAGGCTCTGAAGGTTCAGGACACTGAACATGGACGGCTCCCCCGCATCTCCTCCTTGCTGCCGGAGAGCGCGCAGGCGCGCAAGCGGCTCAGTCAAGCTTGAGCAACCGGTCGGCACTCCAGGCCCCCGGTCCCCGCGCGATCAGATAGATCAGCGGTGCCAGCCACAGCAGGTGCGTCGGCCAACCGGCGGGCACGACGAACAACTGGATCACCACTGTCATGACCAACAGGCCAAAGGCGGCGGGTCGGGTCAGCAGGCCCAGCACGATCAGGATCGGCAGGCCGTGTTCGGCCCAGGTGGCCGCATAGGCCGCCATATCAGAAGGCAGCAGGGGTATGCGGTATTCCTCGGCAAAGAGGTAGAAGGTCGAGTCCTTGAGGGTCAGAAGCCCATCGACCTTGGTACGGCCCGCGAGGAAGAACGGAACCGCGATGCCGATCCGCATCAACAGGGCGATCGCGGCCTCCGGAACGAGGTCGGTGATCCAGGCGTGGAGTCGGGCAACGGGATTGTCGGCGGTTGAGATCATGGTTTGGGTCCTGGAACCGGAGAGGCGAAGATGCCGGCCTGGATGAGACCGGCGAACAGGGAGGGGACGTCAGGACGCCCGTCCGGGCGAGATTGCGCGGCCTGAGCGGCAGCAGACGCGATGGCCAGCGGCCGGCCCAGTCTGCAAGCCTGCAGAAAATCGTATTCTGCAGGCGAGAGGCGACGGGCTCGTACTTCCAGTCCCGGTCGCCAGATGACCAGCCCCTCGGTCGCCGGCTGCCACTCCAGACTGCCGTCCAGCTCGGGATAACGATGCGCCAGCCAGAGCGAGGGCACCGACCAGTCGAAGCGGAACAGGCTGAGCGACGGATGCAGGGGCAGGACCACGCCCGCCAGCGCCGGACCCAGACGCGCCGCCTGGTCTGACGCCAGCGGCGAAGCGTCCGGCGCCAGATGAGCCCTGGTCCAGGCCCGGTCCAGTCGAGCGACCGGCGCGAGATAGGGCAGACTCCGGGCGGGCCCGAACCGTTCCAGCCAGTCGGGAAAACTCTCGCCGAAGGTCGCCATGGCCGGATCGTCGCCGGGCGCAGCATCCGCAAAGGCATCGGCGGTGGCGCGAAACCATTCCTCACCGGTCAGTTCGCTCACGGTCGGATAGTTGGCCTGAAGGGCGTCGATCCGCGCCTTGAACGTGGTGTTGCGATAGACCGCCAGCGCCGCGCGTGATCGTTCGTCATCCGCCATCCCGGACCAAAGCGCGTCCGGACGACCATCGAGCGCGTCGGCGAAGGCGGCATGAAAGGCGGTCATGCGGCAAGCCTCGTCGCCTCGTCCAACTTCTGCGCGGCGCGGGCCTGTTCGGCCCGCAGTACGGCAAATTCTGGAACCGCTCCGTCGCGCTCGATCAGGGTCGGGCGGGCCCCGATGCGGTCAGTCAGGCGAGCGTGCAGCGCCCAGACGGCCTCTGACACCGGCGTGTCATGGCTGTCGATCAATAGCTGCTCGCCCCAGACGGGATCAGGCGTATGGCCGGCCAGATGGATTTCGCCGACCAGTCCGGCGGGGACCGCATCAATCCAGTCCTCGGCGGAAAAGCCCATGTTCGAGGCGCTGACATGGACATTGTTGACGTCGATCAGCAGACCGCATCCGGTGCGTCGCGCGACCTCGGCAAGGAAAGGGACCTCGTCCCAGTCATGGCCGGTCAGGGCGAGGTAGGCGGCGGGGTTCTCGGTCAGAATTCGTCGACCCAGCACACTCTGGGCCTCATCGATATTGTCGCAGACCAGCGCCAGCATCTCATCGTTGCGGGGAATGGGCAGAAGGTCGGGATGATAGACCCCGCCACGCCGTGACCAGGCCAGATGTTCGGAGACGACAAAGGGTTCGAACCGGTCGATCAGCGCCCGGAACCGCGCCAGGTGGGTACGATCCGGCCGCTCGTCTCCCGCAAGCGACAGGCCGACACCGTGAAGGGACAGGGGCCGCACCCGCCGGATTCGTTCCAGCCAGTGAAGTCTCGGCCCGCCTTCAGCCATGTAGTTTTCAGGATGGACCTCGAACCACAGGCCGGCCTGCGCGCCGACCGCAGGACAGACCTCGGCCTCGGCATAATGCCGGGGCTTGAGACTCAATCCGGCGGTCGGCGCGCAGGCCACGACTCAGCGGGCCGGAATCGGTGCCAGCGAGCCATTGCCCGCCGGGGTGCGGATGGTTGTGCAGGTCCCCCTGGCCACCAGCTTCCAGGCATTGCCCTGCCAGTCGCGGGTCGAGGTGCCGGCGCACGAGGTGCCCGGACCGGCGGCGCAGTCGTTCTGACCGGCACGGGACACGCCGTAGCATTTCTCCATCTCGGGACGGGCCTGCGTCTGGGCCAGGGCGGCGGTCGCGCCGAGGGCCAGGACAGCGCCGGCACCGATCACGATCTTGGTGGAGGTATTCATGCGTTCTCTCCTGAAGTTGACCGGTCTGGTATCGCCGGTCGGACAGCAGGGGGTTCGCCCGTCAGGAGGATGCGGTTACCGATCGGCGGCGAAAAAATCTCCGACGTCATTTCCTGACCGCTGTTGTAACCTCCGGGGTGCCGGGCACGAATGGGGAGACAACGTGGTCGACCGGGAAGCCCATCTCAAACGCCTGATGTTGTTGGGCCTGGACGGTGACGCCAGGGCCTGGCGCGCCCTGCTGTCCGATGTTCGGCCAGCCATCACCGCCTTTCTCAAGCGACGGCTCATCGGCTGCGAGGCCGATGCGGAGGATCTCGTGCAGGACTGTCTGATCGCCATCCATGCAAAACGGGCCACCTTCGACCGCACCATGCCTTTCACGGCCTGGGCCTATGCAATCGCGCGGTACAAGCTGATCGACCACCTGCGCCACCAAGGTCGCCGCGGGACCGTACCGCTGGAGGATTCGTTCGTCCTTTTGGCCGAGCATACCGTGGAGGACGGCGTCGTGCGCCGCGACCTGACCAGGGTGCTGTCCGTCCTTCCTGCGCGCCAGCGACGCCTGGTTGAGGATGTGCGGGTCGGCGGCTTCAGCGTCGCCGAGGCCGCTGCGCGAAACGGATTTACCGAGGGGGCCGCCAAGGTGAGTGTTCACCGCAGTATGAAGACGCTGACCGCCAGCGTGCAAAACCATGAAGACTGATGATCTGATCGAAGCCCTCGCCGCCGGAATTGAACCGGTCAGGCCTGCGCGACTTTCGCCCTGGATGGTCGGCGGAGCGCTGGCCGTCGCCGTTACGGTGGTGGTACTGATGTTCGGCATCCGGCCGGATCTGGCCGAGGTCGTCCAGGGTCCGACCTTCTGGGCCAAGGCCATCTATACCGGCGCGCTCGCCATTGCCTCACTTTGGCTTGTCACCCGGCTGGGACGGCCCGGCGCGTCCATAGGGATGGCTGGATGGTCCGTGATGGCCATTGTGGGCCTGGCGGGCCTGATAGGCGCGATCGAATTGCTCCTGTTGCCGCCTGAGGCGCGGGTTGATGACTGGCTGGGCTTCAACTGGAAGGTCTGCGCCATCAACATCCTCAAGGTTTCGGCCTTCACCGCCCCGCTGATCTTCCTCGCCGCTAGCCGGCTGGCCCCCACCCGTCCTTTGCAGGCCGGTGCCGCTACGGGCCTGTTGACCGGCGCCGTCGCCGCAACCGCCTATGGCCTGTACTGTCCCGAGGCCACCGCTGCCTTCGTGGCGACCTGGTACACCCTGGGCATGGCCTTGGCCGCAGGGTTGGGAGCCGTCATCGGGCGTTTCGCGCTGCGCTGGTAGGGCGCGAGCAGGCACCGTCATGGTCTGAGGCGGTGAGTTGAAACGGGGTTGATAATGCGAATGCTTCGCATTATTGGACACTCTCCAGTTCCTCCTCTGCGATTGTCGATCCATCCCATGCGTAGCCTGCTCGCCTCCACCGCCATCCTGCTGGCGCTTCCTACCCTCGCTGCGGCCCAAGAGAGCGCCGCAGAACTGAGCCCGATCCTCGTCACTGGGCGGAGCCAGGGCTATGTCGCGGTCAACTCTGTGACGGCGACCAGGACAGACACCGCCCTGCTGAACGTGCCGCAGAGCGTCATTGTGGTGACACGCCCGCAACTGGACGATCAGGCGTTGCGTAGCCTCGGCGAAGTTCTGCGCTATGTACCGGGAACCTCGGTGGGTCAGGGCGAAGGCAATCGCGACCAGATCACCCTGCGCGGCCAGAACACCACGGCCGACTTCTTCCTCGACGGCGTACGCGACGACACCCAGTATTTCCGCGGCCTCTACAATCTGGAGCGGGTCGAGATTCTCAAAGGACCCTATGCGCTGATCTTCGGTCGCGGCGGCGGCGGCGGCATCATCAATCGCGTCCAGAAAACGCCCAGTGCGGGCGGGGCCTTCGCCACCGGGCGGATCAGCGCCAACAGCTTCGGGGCCCGGGACGTATCGGCGGACGCCAACACCCCGATCAGCGACAGCGCCGCCTTCCGCATCAACGCCGTCCACGAGACCCTCGACAACCACCGGGACTTCTATTCCGGCAAACGGTACGCGGTGAATCCCCATGTCGCCGTAGATCTGGGCGCGGGCTGGCGCGCCGGCCTGTCCTGGGAATATGTCAATGATGATCGGGTCACCGATCGCGGGGTCCCGTCATTGAACGGAGTGCCCCTGACGGGCTATCGCGACCAGTTTTTCGGCGTGCCCGGCGTGAACCGCACCACGCTCGAGGCCAGTCTCGTCAAGCTGCGCGTCGACGGTGCCCTTGCGGACAATGTCGAGGTCTCGACCACGGTCCTCTATGGCGACTACGACAAGCTCTACACCAACGTCTACGCCAGCGGCCCCGCCGGTTCGCAGACGGGCACGGTTCCGCTGGCGGCCTATACCGACCCCACAACCCGCCAGAACCTGCTGATCCAGAGCAGTCTGGTCTGGGATGTGACTGCGGGCGGAATCGTCCACAGGGTCCTTTTCGGCCTCGAATACGGGGATCAGGACTCGGCAAACCAGCGTCGCGACGGTGTCCTGTCCAATCCGACCTTCAACCTGGCCAACCCCGTGTTTCCGACGGTCACCTTCCCGGCGCTCAACCGGGACACGGTCTCGAACGTCGTCTCGGTCTCGGCCTATGTTCAGGACCAGATCAGCCTGGGCGATCAGTTCCAGATCGTCGCCGGACTGCGCTACGACCGCTTCGACATCAGCGGCGTCGATCAACAGGCCAACCCGGATCGTCCTTTCGCCCGTGTCGATGACAAGGTCTCGCCGCGTCTGGGTCTGATCTACAAGCCGCAGCCCAATGTCTCGATCTACGGTAGCTACAGCCAGTCCTTCCTGCCGCGGTCAGGCGATCAGTTCCTGACCCTGTCGACCACCCAGCAGAACCTGGAACCGGAAGAATTCACCAATCACGAGATCGGTGCCAAATGGGACATCCGTCCCAATTTTAATCTCACAGCCGCCCTGTTCCGGCTGGACCGGACCAATGCGACCACGCCCGACCCGCTGAACCCGACCGTCACGATCAAAGTCGACGAAACCCGCACTGAGGGCGTGGAAATGTCGCTGACCGGTCGCGTCCGGCCCGATTGGCAGATGAGCGGCGGCTATTCATGGCTGGATGCGCGGCTTCAGGGCAATGACGCCGTCCGTCTGGCCCAGACGCCGCGACAACAATTCAGCCTGTGGAACCGCTTCGACCTCAGCCGCCGGCTGGGCCTCGGTCTGGGCGTCATCCACCAGTCAAGCCAGTTCGCAGCCATCCGGACCTCGGCCGCTGCCACCCGTCTGCCCGCCTTCACCCGCGTCGACGCCGCCGTCTTCTACCGGGTCAGCGACACCGTCCAGCTCCAGCTGAACGTCGAGAACCTGTTCGACACGACCTATTTCCCGGACGCGCACAACAACGCCAACATCTCCACCGGCGCGCCACGGAACGCGCGACTGACGCTGGGTGTCCGGTTCTAAACCCCTTCACCCCGCTGAGTTGGCTGGCTGGCTCGATGCTTTTTGGGCCCAGGTCCGGCTGTCGGAAGATTCATCACAAAGCACACAACGAAGTCACGAAGGACACGACGGGACCGAGGCCGTTTCAAGATCGGCAGCGTCTTTCCCGGGTCGTGAGATCGCGGCGTTCGCCGCCTTGATCCCATCGAGGCTCTGGCGTCGGTCTGGGGTCCTCAAGCGGATTCGGCTCTGTCAGCCTCTCAGGACTCGTTGTGCCCTTCGTGACTTCGTTGTGTGCGTTGTGATGAACCCGCTTTCGACCGGGCAGGCGAGCAGAAGGGGCGTCACCTCAAGGGGCGATGGCCCCCGGATCCATCGACATTCGCCATCCCGATCGCGATGCGCGAGCAGAATCAGGAATTTATTCCTCTCGCTCCCTCGACCGACGCTGACTTCGTCCCATTTGCCGGGGTGGTGCGGTCGGTCGATCTCGCCTCGGTCTTTGACAATCGAACGACGAACGTGGCGGATTCAGCGGCGTCCGGGCGAGGAAATTTCCGATAATCTGGCACGGTTTTGCCTGAACCAACCGGCTCAGGATTCATAAGCGACATGATTCACAACGTCTTTTTGACGTCAGAAGGTTGGCACGGTTGGCACCCCGAATTTCGAAAACCGTGCCACCGATGGCGCGCGGGACGGAATGTCGCTTCGGCCTAAACCCGTCTGACCAGCCGGCCGTAGTCTTCCATCAGACCCAGGCTGAGGGTGCCGGGGGTGAATCTATATTCGCCGATCTCGCTCACCGGCGTCACCTCGGCGGCCGTGCCGGTGACGAAACACTCGCTGAAGGTCGCCAGCTCCTCGGGGCGGATGTGACGCACGACCACCTCTATCCCCTTGGCCGCCGCCATCTCGATGACGGTCTGGCGGGTGATGCCATCCAGGATCGCGTCGACCGGCGGCGTATGCAGCACGCCGTCCTGGACGAAGAAGACATTGGCCCCGGTCGCCTCGGCGACATAGCCGCGCCAGTCCAGCATCATGGCGTCGGCATAGCCGCGCTTCTCGGCGGCCGTCTTGGACATGGTGCAGATCATGTACAGACCCGCAGCCTTGGCCGCCGTGGGGGCGGTCATCGGGTCGGGTCGGCGCCATTTGGCCCACTCCATCCGGATGCCTTTCGCCTTGGTCTCGGCGTCGAAATAGCTGGGCCATTCCCAGACCGCGATGGCGACGTGGGTCTTGTTATGCAGGGTCGAGACGCTGACCTGTTCCGGGCCGCGATAGGCAACCGGACGGACGTAGCAGTCCGACAACCCCATCTTCTCGCAGGTCGCCTTGCAGGCGGCGTCGATCTCGGCCACGCTGTAGGGAAGGTCGAAATCAAGCAGGTTTGCAGAACGCTTCAGACGTTCGCTATGCGGGGTCAGCTTGAAGATTTCACCACCGTACATACGCTCCCCCTCGAACACCGACGATCCGTAATGAAGGGCATGGGTCAGAACGTGCGTTTTCGCCTCCCTCCAGGGCACGAAATCGCCGTCCATCCAGATCCAGCCGTCACGATCGTCGAAAGGAACGAAGGCCATTGAAGAACATCTCCCGCGCAGATCACCGGGTTAGACCCGCCGGAACCGCTCAGGTCAACGCCTCGACCGCGAGCGATCCTCGTTCCAGTGGTCGGTCAGGTCCGGTCGCCGGCGCGGGCGCCGGTCGCCATCTGCTGGTCGTCGATGACGATGACCGCATCCGCGAACTACTCAAGGAATTCCTCGCCCGCGAAGGCTATCGCGTCACCGGCGCGGCCCACGCCGCCGCCGCCAAACGCCTGATGGAACTGATTGAATTCGACCTGGTGGTGCTGGATGTGATGATGCCCGGCGAGAGCGGCTTCGACCTGACCACCTGGGTCCGGTCGAAGGCCGAGACGTCCAGTACACCCGTCCTGCTGCTGACCGCGCGCGGCGACCCCGACGACCGGATCGAGGGCCTGTCGCGCGGGGCGGACGACTATATGTCCAAACCGTTTGACCCGCGCGAGCTGGCCCTACGGATCGACGCCATACTGCGACGCACCGGCGGAAAACCGCTGACGCCGCGCGAGATCAAACTGGGGCCGGCAGTGTTCGACATGGAACGGCTGGAACTGATGCGCGACGGCAAATTGCAGCGCCTGACCGAGGCCGAAGCCCAGTTGCTCAAGACCCTGGCCATCCACGCCCACTCGGCCGTGGAGCGGATAAGCCTGTCGCCGGACACCGCCGACATCACCGGTCGCGCCGTCGATGTGCAGGTCACCCGCCTGCGCCGCAAGCTGGAGGCGGACCCCAAGAACCCGCGCTACCTCCAGACCGTGCGCGGCGTCGGCTATATGCTGGCGCCGGACTGATGGCACACAGTCCTCCCCCCACGGGGGAGGGGGACCGCGAAGCGGTGGAGGGGGCCCGCCCCAGGCACCGTTTCCCGATCCTGCCCCCTCCACCATCCTTCGGATGGTTCCCCTCCCCCGTGGTGGGGGGACCATCATGAGGCTGCTTCCCGCCAGCCTGTGGCCAAGGTTCCTGAAGCGGCAGATGCCCACCTCGCTGTGGGGCCGGTCGCTGCTGATCATCGTCCTGCCGGTACTGGTCATGCAGGTGGCTGTCACCTGGGCCTTCTTCGATATGCACTGGCAGACCGTGACCGCCCGACTGTCCGACGGCCTGGCCGGCGACATCGCCTGGGCCGCCGAGAGCTGGCGCGATGACCCGACACCAGAGAATCTGGCCGTCATCTCCGAGCGGGCCCAGCGGTCGATGTCCCTGTCCATAGCCCTGCAAGAGGGCATGACCCTGCCCGAGGAGGCGCGGCGCGGCCCGATCGGCGTCGTCGACCGCACCCTTGAGAAGGCCCTGGCCACCCGGATCGATCAGCCGGTCTGGTTCGACACAACCCGCTACCCTGCCTACGTCGATATCCGGGTGCAGCAGCCGCAGGGCGTTCTGCGGATCATCGCCCCCCGCGAGCGCGCTGTGGCGACCCAAGCCCACATCTTCGTGCTGTGGCTGACCATCGCCACCGTCCTGCTGATGAGTGTCGCCATCCTGTTCATCCGCAACCAGGTCCGCGCCATCGAGCGACTGGCCGATGCCGCAGAGGCCTTCGGAAGGGGCGAGACCGATGAACAGTTCAAGCCGCACGGTGCTCGAGAGGTCCGCGCCGCCGCCAACGCCTTCCTGGCCATGCGCGAGCGAATCCAGCGCCACATCGACCAGCGCACCGCCCTTTTGGCCTCGGTCAGCCATGACCTGCGCACGCCCCTGACCCGGCTGCGGCTCGAACTCGCCCTGGCCCCACCGTTCAAGCGCGCCTCGGCCATGCAGGGTGATCTCGATGAGATGGAGCATATGATCGACGAATACCTCGCCTTCGCTCGCGGCGAGGCCGGCGAGCCGGCCCAGGCCGTGTCAATTCCTGACCTGCTCAAGATCGCCGCCGAGGATGCCCGTCGCGCCGGTGCCCAGGTCGAGATCATTGCCCCCGCCGACCTGTCCGCCATCCTGCGCCCATTGGCCTTCAAGCGAGCCCTGACCAATCTGGCCGGCAATGCCGCCGCCCATGGAGAACACATCCGCCTCAGCGCCCGCTCCCTGCCCTCCGGCGGACTGGAGGTCGTGATCGAGGACGATGGTCCCGGCATTCCGGAGGATATGCACGAGGAGGCCTTCCGGCCGTTTTCCAGGCTGGACGCCTCGCGCAACCAGAACCGCAAGGGCGTCGGTCTGGGCCTCGCCATCGCCCGCGACGTGGCCCGGGGCCATGGCGGGGACATCACTCTCGAACGCAGCGACCTCGGCGGCCTGCGAGCCCTGATCCGACTGCCGGGCTGATCACATTTGAGCGCAACCTCTGGCTAAGCGAAACCTCAAGGCGCACCTTCAACCCTCAAAGGATTTAAGGAAGATATCATGCGCAAACTCGCATTCCTTGCTCCACTCGCCGTCGTTCTGGCCGTGGGCACAGCGCCGGCCATGGCAGAGCCGGCCTCGATCAGTGTCACCGTCGGCCCCGATCTCCAGCAAAAAGCAGAATATCTGGGCGCCCGCGAAGTGCAGGAGCAGACAGACCGGCTGGCCGCCGTGGTCGAACGCGCCCTCGCCCGCGACAACGCCCTCGACGGAGCCCAGATCGACCTGGTCCTGACCGACCTGAAGCCCAACCGCCCGACTTTTCAGCAGTTGATCGACCGCCCCGGTCTGGACGGTCACCGCAGTATTTCGATCGGCGGCGCGACCATCGAAGGCCAGATCATCACCGCAGACGGTCGTACCCTGCCGGTCCGGTACGACTGGTATTCCACCAGTCTGGCGGATGTGTATGGCTTCGACACTTGGCACGACGCAAACCGGGCCTATCGTCGGTTGGCCGACAACCTCGCTGACGGTCGCTACGTCAGACCCTAATAGCTGCGCGCCCGGGCGACGGCAGCCCTGACGGCCGTTTCGGCGGCTCGCTCGGCCTCGCCGCTGGCCGCCATGGCGTCCAGCCCAGCGCGCGTCGTACCGCCCGGCGAGGCGATCCGTGCGATCAGCGTTTCCAGGCTATCCCCGGTCTCGACCCCGGCCCCGGCCGACCGCAGAGCGCCGCGCGCCAATCGCGTGGCCGCATCGGCTGACAATCCCTCGGCCTCGCCGGCCCGGGCCAACGCAGCGGCGAAGGCATAGATGAAGGCGGGTGCCGATCCCGCCGTAGCGGTGGCCGCATCGATCTGGGCTTCGTTCTCAAGGTCCACGACATCCGCCATGATGGAGAACAGCGCCCGCGCCGATTCCCTGACGCCGGCGTCGGCGGACCATAGGGCGGCGATCCCGCGGCCCTGAGCCACCGCCGTCGTCGGCATCACCCGCGCAACGGCCCGGCCCGTTGCAGCCTGTATATCCGCTGCGGCGACGCCCGCCATGACCGAGACCACGACCGCATCGGGGTTCAACGTATCCGGAAGCGCCGCGACCGCATCGCGCCACATCGCCGGCTTGACCGCCAGAACCAAGATCCGCACCGCCGCGAGAGCGGAGGGGTCAGGATTGATCCGTGCCCCCCGGGCCCGGGCGGTCTCGGCGGCGGGCTTTGAGGACGGCGTCAGAACGATCAGGTCGCCCGGATCGACCGTCCCTGTCATCAGCCAGCCTTCGAGTATGGACGAGCCCAGCCGGCCGCATCCCACAAGCACCACAGCGCCCGAATGATCCCTGTTCGCCATGATGGCTGTTCCTTGTGAAGCCGCTCGACCGTCAAGCATCGCGGCCCGGATAACATGTCCGCCGTGCTATCGCAGCGCCTGCCTTCGGCAAAACAACTCAGGCCGAGCCGACAGTCTCGAACAGGCAGGCGTCAATCGCCTCTTGCGGCTTCTTGTTGCCGCAGATCATGAAGTCGAAGGCGGGATAGTAGCGATCCGCCGCCTCAACCGCAGCGTCGATCATCGAAGCCGCCTGGGCCAGGGTCGGACGTTCGCCCATCGGCAGGGCCAGCGAGTGACGGAAGACGATCTCGCCGTCCTCGGCCCAGACCTCGAAATGGCCCATCCAGGTGCGCTGGTTGATAAGACTGACCAGTTCATAGGCGGCGGCGCGGCGGCTTTTGCGGGCCTGCAAGTCCAGCGCGCAACACAGTTGCAGGCAGTCGCCCTCTGGCCGCCAGGCGAACCAGAGCTCATAATCCTTCCAGTCCCCGGCCAGGGCAAAGGCCAGATCGCCTTCATCCGTGCGGTCAAATGGCAGGTTTTCGGCCACCAAGACGTGTTCCACGACATCCAGAGGGTCGTAGGGCACATCGACTTCTTCAGGCCGCACAATATCCATCAGGCACTCTCCGGGCGCGACTCACGCCCTGTCATCCGACGGTAGGCGGGTTCACAGATTCGGCTCAACCGGCTGCGTCCTGCGGGGGAACCGATGCTGTGGACGTTCCCGTGGCAGGCTTTTTTGCCGTCTTCGCAGGCGATTTCAGCGCCGCAACCTCGGCGCGCAGGGCGGCGATTTCGGCCTTGAGGGCATCAAACTCGTCGCGGCGGACCAGATCCATATCGGCCGCAAAACGATCTGCCTGCGAACGGAAGGCGGTCTTGGCCTCTTCTCCCGCCGCCTGGGCCAGGCCCATGGCCCCCGTCGTCAGCTTGGCGAACTCGTCGAGAATGGGGTTGCGCGTTTGCATGGAACTCTCCGGCTCGCACTGGCGAGCGTCGTTAAGGAAGCTTCACCCGATATGGTGAACGAAACCTTGCTGTCGAGGCGACCGATGGCGTGATTTGGGCGCCGGGGCGCAGTTGCTGAAATTTCAGGGACGGGAATGACGACGCTTGCTAAACCTCGGCCAGCAAAACGCCGTCAGGAGTCCTCGTGCCCTTTCCCGAATTCGACCCGGTGATCTTCAGCATCGGCCCGCTGGATGTCCGCTGGTACGCCCTGGCCTATATCGGGGGCATTATCCTGGGCTGGTGGTATGCCGCGCGTCTGATCAAGAACGCCGCCCTCTGGGCACCGGGCAAGCCGCCACTGACGATGCCGCAGCTGGACGATCTGATCCTGTGGATCACCCTCGGCATCATCCTGGGCGGCCGCTTCGGCTACGCCCTCTTCTACAAGCCGGAACTTTACAGCGCCCTGTTCACCGGCGCGGACTGGGGCGAACGACTGGGTCTGTTGCGGCTATGGGACGGCGGCATGTCCTTCCATGGCGGCATGATAGGGACCACCCTGGCTGTCCTGATCTTTGCTTGGCGCAACAAATTGGTCGCGCTCAGCATCGGTGACATGGCCTTGGCCGCCGCGCCCTTCGGTCTTTTCTTCGGTCGCATCGCCAATTTCATCAACGGTGAGTTGTGGGGTCGCGAGACCACGGTTCCTTGGGCGATCAAATTCTGCAACGCCCGCATTGAGTCCCTCTACGGGCTCTGCCCCGCCGGCGACGTCGCGCGCCATCCCAGCCAGCTCTACGAGGCGGGACTTGAGGGCCTCACCCTGTTCGTCCTGCTCTGGCTAGCCGTGTACAAGGCCAGGCTGCTGGGCAAACCCGGCTATGTCACCGGACTGTTCCTGTTCGGCTATGGGCTGGCGCGGGCGTCGCTGGAGAATTTCCGTCAGCCCGATTTCGGTATGGAAAACCTGCCCTTCGGCCTGACCATGGGCATGATGCTGTCGATCCCGATGATGCTGCTCGGAGCCTGGTTGATATGGCGCGCCTGGAACCGGCCGCCGGTCGTCGCCTGACGCCCGATGACCCTGAAAGACCGTCTGGCGCGCGAGATCGCCCTCACCGGCCCGATGACGGTGGCGGACTATGTCGCCCGCTGCCTGCATGACCCCGAAGGCGGCTATTACGCCACCCGCCCGGCCATCGGCGCGACCGGGGACTTCGTCACCGCGCCGATGATCAGCCAGATGTTCGGCGAACTGATCGGGCTTTGGGCGGTCGAGCTGTGGCGACGGCTGGGAGCCCCCGAACGGGTGCGGCTGGTCGAGGTCGGACCCGGCGACGGGACCCTGATGGCCGACGCCCTGCGCGCCGCGCGGCTGGACCCGGAGTTCCTGCGGGCCGTCGATCTGATCCTGATCGAGCCCAGCCCGCCCCTGCGCGAGGCGCAAGGCCGGATGCTGGCCGACAGCGACCTCCATCCCCGCTGGGTCGCCTCGCTGGACCGGGTCGAGACCGACGCCCCGGTGATCCTGATCGCTAATGAGGTGCTGGACTGCCTGCCTGCCCGGCAGTTCGTCAAGACCGACGACGGCTGGGCCGAGCGCCGCGTAGGCGTCACCGACGATGGCGAACTGACCTTCGGCCTGGTCAGGATCACCGACGGCTTCCAGCGCCCGGAATTCCTGGTCGAGCCCGGCCAGACGGTCGAGATTTCAGACCAGCAGGCCGCCTTCGGACGGGACGTGGGTGCCCTGATCCACGCCGCCGGCGGCGCGGCCCTGCTGATCGACTATGGCCGGGCCCGGCCCGAGGCCGGTGACACGCTCCAAGGGCTGCGCCGCCATCAGAAGGTCGACCCACTGGAGACCCCGGGCGAGGTGGACCTGACCCAATGGGCCGACTTCCCCACAGTGCTCGAGGCCGCCCTCCACGCCGGGGCGGACGTGACCGGCACCTTGGGCCAAGGCGAGTTCCTGAACCTGCTCGGCATCGAGGCCCGCGCCGACCGGCTGAAGGCAGGACGCCCCGACGCCGCCCCGGTGATCGACCGTCAACTGGCCCGGCTGACCGCCGACGGCCAGATGGGGACCCTGTTCAAGGCCTGCGCGATCTTCTCGCCTCGCTCTCTGGTCGTGCCGGGTTTCGAATTTTGAGCCCGTCATCCTCGGGCTTGACCCGAGGATGACGGGCAGAAGGAAATGCGTTCACCGATGACCCTCACCCCCCTCACCCATCCACTGCTGGACCGCGCCGGCGTCAGGCATGGCTTTTTCACTCGCGTCGGTGGGGTCTCGACCGGCCTGTATGAGGGGCTGAACACCGGTGTCGGCTCACAGGACGACCCTGCCGCCGTGGCCGAGAACCGCCGCCGGATCGCCGAACATCTGGGCGGCATCCCCGACGATTTCGCTGCCTGCTACCAGACGCATTCGGCCATCGCCCGCGTCGCCGAGGCCGGCTGGAAGGGCGAGCGGCCCGAGGGCGACGCCACGGTTACGGCTACGCCGGACGTCCTGTGCGCGGTCCTGACCGCCGACTGTGCCCCGATCCTGTTGGCCGATACCGTGGCCGGGGTGGTCGGGGCCGCCCATGCGGGCTGGAAGGGGGCGCTGGACGGTATCGTCCGCTCCACGGTCGCGGCGATGCAGACCCTCGGCGCCGACCCCCGCCGTATGGTCGCCGTCGTCGGCCCCTGTATCGCCCAGGCCAGCTATGAGGTCGGGGCCGACTTCCAGGACCAGTTCGACCACCACGCCCCCGACAGCGCCCGCTTCTTCGCCCCGGGCGGAACCGCAGACAAACGCCTGTTCGACCTGCCCGGCTTCGTGCTGTGGCGGCTGGAGCAGGCTGGAGTAGCAGATGCGGCCTGGACCGGCCACGACACGCGCACAGACGCCGTGCGGTTCTATTCCAACCGGCGGGCGTATCTGAACGGAGAAGCCGACTTCGGCCGGCTGATGAGCGCGATCAGCCTCTGAGTCCCTTCTCCCCCAAGAGGAGAAGGACGTCCTTACCCCGCCATCGCCAGCTCAGGTACGCGCGCCACTTCGCGCCATGCCCGGGGATTGGCCAGCAGTTCGCGGACCAGCAAGTTGTTGATGGCATGGCCCGCCTTGACGCCTTCATAGCGGCCCAACAGGGGCGCACCTAGCACATAGAGGTCGCCGATGGCGTCCAGCGCCTTGTGCCGGACGAACTCGCGTTCCATCCGCAGCCCGCCCGAGTTCAAAATCTGGTCGCCGTCGATGACGACGCAGTTCTCGAGGCTGCCGCCGCGCGCCAGACCGGCGGCGCGCAGGGCCTCGACCTCATGGGCAAAGCCGAAGGTGCGGGCGGCCATGATCTCGGTGCGGAAGGTTTGCTCGTCGACGACGAAATCCACCACCTGATTGCCGATCACCGGGGTGTCGAAATCAATCTCGAACCGCATCTCGTAGCGGTCGCAGGGCAGCAGGGCGGCAGTCTTGTCGCCGTCCTGAACCCGGATTGGCTCAAGAATTTCGATATAGCGAACCGGGGCCGACTGGCGGCGAAAGCCGGCGCGGTCCAGCAGCTGGACGAAC
>Ga0105053_10005119_pt1 | contig 18833 bp, 18 predicted proteins | sample BON01_FD_78093 | JGI IMG/M metagenome (GOLD analysis project Ga0105053, IMG submission 78093) | Freshwater microbial communities from Lake Bonney liftoff mats and glacier meltwater in Antarctica - BON-01 | ecosystem: Environmental > Aquatic > Freshwater > Ice > Glacier meltwater | place: Lake...
AAGTGTCGGTATTGTTCTTCATGGCGTGATCTCCTTGGCGGTTGCTGCCGCCGGTTGGGTGGGTTCAGTTCACCCGGAGATTACGCCACCTTCATATTTCCACCACCTTCGCGACACGACCCTGGAAGGAACCGGACGGCTGGTGTTCTCGATCCAGACATACCTGAACGGCAGCCTGCAGCGAGAGTGGCTGGAGAGCGAAGCAGCGCCGATGGAAAATCTGCTGCCAGAAATCGTTGGATCATTGATCGCTGCCGGTGCCGTTTTGACGGAGATGCGGCGCAAGCGGGAGGAGGCAGAGCGGCAGCGTCAAATCGTGGAGCGACAGCGCGCAGAAGAGCTTGAACGGCAGAGGCTGGAGGACAATCGCTGGCAGCGCTTCGCTGAATTGGTGGATGCCTGGCGCTCGGCGCAGATGGCACGCGAGTTCATTGCCCTCTTGAAAGCGATGCCGCCGGAAGGCCAGGAGGCGATCGCGGGTCGATCTGTCTCTGAATGGCTCGAATGGGCGGAGGGTCGGATCGAGAAATCCGACCCCTTGGCCACAGGTGCGAAGGGTGTGTTCGAGGACATTGCCGGCGTCACCGCAAAGACGTACCGAGGGTAGCTTCTGACGTTCAATTTCAAGCACCACTGGCGCCCGTCGCCCGATGAATGAGTGCGGGGCCTGGAGCCGCACCGCGCCTTCATCATGTGGCTGTTCCTGAGGCGTGAAGGCCCGCGCTTCAAGATACGCTGATCGCCCTTGAATAGGCCCGCGCCGATCTCGCCCGCAGGCGGCAACGCCGGCGATCCTGGCAGGCCGGACTCGACCCCGAGCGCCTGGTCTTCGTCGACGAAACCTGGATCAGGACCAACATGGCGCCGCTGCGCGGCTGGGGCCCAAGGGCAAGCGCCTGCGCGGCTTGCCGCCCATGGCCACTGGCGCACGCTGACCATCCTGGGTGCGCTACGCTTGGATCGGCTCACCGCGCTCTGCGTTTTCGACGAACCGATCAACGGTCAATGCTTCCAAGCCTATGTTGAGCAACAGCTCCTGCCGGGCTCGAACCCGGCGACATCGTCGTGATAGACAATCTCGGCTTCCACAAGTCGACGGCCATCCTCAAGATGATCCGCGCCGCTGGTGCCAGGCTCTGGTTCCTGCCGACCTACTCACCCGATCTCACCACGATCGAACAGGCCTTCGCTAAGATCAAACACTGGATGCGCACGGCACAAAGGCGAACCGTCGAGGACACCTGGCGCCACATCGGACACCTCGTCGCAACCATCGATCACCTCGAATGTCGCAGCTACTTCATCAACGGCTGCTACACTTCCCCGTGCACGTGAAACGCTCTAGCCGAGTTGCCCGTGGCGTTCGAGGACGCGCATCAGGACGAGGTTTGCCTGGGTGAAATTCTCCCGTTGATCTCGGATGTGGTAGGCCCATTTGGCACCGTGGAAGAGATTGTTGCGGAAACGCCAGACAATCATCACCAGCGCCAGCTTCCGGTCACGAGGATCATTGTTCGTACCCTCGATCACCGCCTGCACAAGATCGGGATGGTCTGCGGGGCGAAGTCCGAGATGAGGGAAATGGTAGGTGAGAGCGCCATCGGCAAAATAGCGATTCCGGAAATAGGCGAGTTCGGCGTCATAGTCGTCCGCGTCGAGCGTGCCCGCTGCCGTCCACGCGTCCACCATCTCGCGAATGCGATCGGCGCGGGCTTGGTTTTCCAAGACCTGCGCTTCGAAGAGGCTCCAGAGAAAGGCGAAGTCGAAGATTGCGCGACGGTCTAGTTCAGGCAGGTCGCGATACCCAGGCGCATGAGCTTCAAGCCAGCGCTCACTCATCTAGACTCTTCCTTTTGAAGACATATTTCAAGAAACCATTAAATTTATCAAAATAATTCTCCTTTTGATATTCTCATATATTCCGATTTTATCTGTCTCTATTAAATAGAACAACATCAGGAAACCTTTTCGCGCAGCCAAGAGGAAAGGCCTGCGTCGAGCACCATGCGAGAGAGCTTGTGCGGGCCAATGAGAATGACGTGAGCGGGCCAACCTTCCTCGGGGAGATCGCCGGTGTGCCAAACGAAGAACATTCGATCATATGCTTCTGCTTGCGTAAGGCGGCTCGCATAATCGGCCAGCCCGGCGGCCGTCGCATGGGATTTGACCTGGACGAACGCACGCTCGGCAGTGCTCGGCAGGACGAGTTCCAAATCGACGGTCTTCTGCGTGCGCCCCACCTGGCTGACGCGGCGCCAGCCGCTGGTCGAGAAAACGAGATCAACGAGAAGTTCGAAGTCTTGCCATGTGAGCAGGCGCATGAGGCCAACGATCGCCGCCATTAGCGCGCATTCTGCCTCTTCGGCGGCGGCAACTTCCGGAGAAAGCTGATCGTTCAGCTTGCGAAGTAGATAATCACCGGCTCGGACGTCGCAGATCGTCCCTCGGAACATCTGGACCTTCAGGAGCCTGCCCGAAAGCCGGTCAGCTGAAAGGACGCTGCCGCCGATGCTGGTGCTATGCCATCCGTCCATGGTTGTGCGGCGATGGCTGCGGTCATCGAGCAGTTCGACATACCCGGAAGGGCGGCACCAATAGAGCAAGCCGCCAACAAAGGTGATGAAGATGGATTGTTCGTCGGCCTCATAGTAGGCGCGAATCTGGTTGACGTCGCGGGTCGCTGCGCCAGCGTCACCTCGTATGATTTTCATCGCGTCCCAGACGCCCTGCCAATCACCGCTGACGCAAAGTTCGTGCGGCGCTTCGCGATAGCCGAAGCGAAGTACGCCATCGCGCAGGCTTTCCGCCTCCCAGTCACCGCCACGACCGAGTTTGATGTAGTAGAGGCGTGACGCCGAGACTGCGGGTTGCTGGAGCGTCATCGGATCAGGCCCCGTCCTGGGCCTGGCCGGGCGTCGCTACTATCACGGAGTCGAAGCCGAAGACTGCCGGTACCTTCTCGCCCTTGACGGGCTGGCGTCCGGTCAGGTGTTCGACCGTGAAGCGGGGGCGACCGTGACGGACGGGGTCGGGCGCGCCCGGATTTGGAAACGGCGGGAGGGAGAGCGGTTTGCCATCGACGCATTTGTCCTGAGATATCGAGGGCAGGAAGACCTGCAGCACCTCATTGCCATAGGCGAAGGTAAAGAAGGCATATGGGACCGTGTCGACGCCGGCACGCCGCCGCATGAGGATCAGGACAAGAAGATCATTACGCATCGGCCCTGGAAAAAAGGTGCGAAACACCGGGAACTCGGCGACGAAATTTCGCGAGTGATCCGTGTCGCGGATCCAGTCGTAGGTCTCCCGGAAATGCGGGGTCTCGCCGTCGGGGATCAGGGTGAGCCCGATCTTGATGAGGCCCTTTAGAGCCGCGACGGGAATGTAGGTGTCGCGGTGCAGTTCAAAGCGGAGCTGCTTTGCCACTTCGTCCACCTCGAAAAACGGATCGTCCTCGTATTCCTTCAGCTGGAAGCCCGCGTCGGAATGCTCGACCCGCCAGCCCTGGCCAGGGCCCGGCTTCTTGATCGTCGGCACGCCGTTCCGGCCTTTGATGCGGGACAGCGTGCGCATCGGCTTGGACCAGTTGCCAAGATGGTTCTCGATCCCCTCGCCGAACAGGTGGTTGCAGGCGTAGCATTCGTAATTGCTGAAGAGGCCAGTGTTGCCAAAGGCGGCCGGCAGGGCGTGCGCCTCGTCTTTGAACGTGACCTCGGGTTCGTCTTTGCCGCAGAAGCGGCAACGCTTGGGGTGGTCGGCGCTGCCCAGCATCAACTTAGTGCCTGGCTGAAGGAGGATGGGCTCGGCGACTGCATAGTGCTTGTCGTAGAAGGCAGCGGCGGCGAGTGTGGCGGGGTCAAGGATAGGTCCGGTCATGGGTCGATCGCTCCTTAGGCGCGACGCAACATCCGCTCGACGCGGACGCGCTGATAGCCGTTGACGTGGACCTGCTGGCGGAGCTGGCGCACGTCCCGGACGCCGAAGGCGATGGCGGCCTTCAGCGGGCTCGCAAACGTGGCGTAATAGGTCCAGCGCGCGCCGGACGGCAGCGAGGGGTTCTGACGGCGGTCGGCAATGACGATATCGCGCGGATCGCGGTCTCCTTCGCACTGCGGCCACCGCGACGCCTGAGATCGGGCCATGGGAGCGTCCGTCTACTGCGCGAGGACGCTCTGTAGGGTCCACAGCTTGATCGAATCATCGCCCACGAAAACGCGTATCAGGATGAACGGATAGCCCGACTGCACGAGCGAGTAGGGCAGGTGCTGGATCGGGACACATCTCCTCGAGTTGACCAGAGCCATCATGTGTTGCTCATCGCCTGCTGCCTCTTGGTAGAATTCCGAGATATCAGCTTCAGTCAGGCAGCCCATCACCGGCCGAGCTACAACACCATCCGCGGCGTACGCTGGTTCCTGCAAAACGCCCCAGAACGTGAGGGCGACTGCAATTGCAGCCGCGACAGGTCTTAATCTCATTGTCAGCCCCCTGCTGGCCTTTGCAGAGCAATGGCCAGCAAGAGTAACGCCCTACGCCGCGCGCTGCCAGTATCCCGTCCATCGGGTAGTGTCTCAGTTTGAAAATGAGCGGAGTTGACGCCATCTCGGCTGTACGGCCCAGGCCATCGAGGATGACGTATCAAACGACCGCAGTGTCATCCTCCAGCCCGATAGCATCACGTAGTTCTATCGTGCAGATGCCGTCACGTGACGCCAATTTTCTGCCTTATAGGTTATGTAGAATCGCCTCCTGGGCCGTGCAAATGTTTGCAACGAGAACGGGCCGGTGTTCGTTGTCAACAGCGGTGCACTTACCTTGACGCCACCGTCAATGTGTGATACGAAGTGCTGCCTTGCGTCGTACAAGGAATCACCTTTTGGTGTTAAGCCATTGATATGATGGCAAACCAGTTCCATATTGGAAGCTGTACGCAGAAGGTTGGTTCACACTTTATTTCTTGAGTCAACCCCCGGAGATTGCTGGTAATCCACATGCTGATCGGCAATCCTTCGTTGCGGAATCGGGCATTGCCGGGCTGCCCTGGAAGCTTGGCGCAAAGGGAGATGTGCACCCATGCCGAAAGGTCCACGGGGCGAGACTCGACCCGCCGACACCGTAGGGTGCGCTGTTATGGTGGGGCGTATCGCCACTGGCGAGATTGTCGAGTTCACCAAAGAGAAGTCTGGTCGCGTACGTAGCGGCCGAGCCGGTGCGAAGGCACGCGCCGAGTCGCTATCGAGGGAAGAACGTACAGAAATAGCGAAAAAAGCCGCAAGTGCGCGGTGGGAGTAAGAGAGATGAACAAGAGAGAGCTCACATTCGAATTGATCGGTCATGAGACCGAGGATGGTCGTATCTATATCGACAGTCCCAACCTGGAGGGGTTTCATTTCGTCTTGGGGGCGGATGAAGACCCAAGCGAGGCTATGTTGCCAACCTTGAGGACTTTTATGGAGCTGTATATCCAGGCCGAGATTCAGAACATTCGGCCTGTCGAGACGCTTCGGCAATATAGGCAATCCCGGATGGATCTTCCGAGGGGGATGGCTCGGTCGCGAGCCTACCCGTTCCTTGCAGAAGTTGCGGCGTCGTGAAGAAACTCGAGAAGGTCCCGGCAAGTGAGATGAGGTCCATCCTGGAAAGGATGGGCCTCGAGCTTATGGAAGGTGCGAACAATACCCGCGCCGAGATTTGGCTGGAGAAATCGGGCCATCCTCACGTGTTGCCATATTTCACGCCGAATGATGCCAACTATTTCGTAAAAGAGGCGGTTGACGATCTTATCGAGAAGCTAACTTCGTAATTGAACAAAATGCTTGATAAAGCATAAAAGCGACCTTATATCAGAGGCATGAACAAGCTGCCTCTCGCCAAGCGCGTCCAAATCCTCCACATGCTGTGCGAGGGTTCCTCTATGCGCTCGATCTCCCGCGTTGCAGGTGTTTCGATCAACACCGTTACCAAACTGCTGGTTGACGCGGGGAGCGCCTGTCAGGCGTACCACGATGAGCGCGTGCGCGGTTTGCGCAGCGAGCGCGTCCAGTGCGATGAAATCTGGTCCTTCTGCTATGCCAAGGCTCGCAACGTCCAGGCTGCCAAGGGTGCGCCGGAAGAAGCTGGCGACGTGTGGACCTGGACGGCGCTGGATGCCGATAGCAAGCTGATCGTCTCGTGGCTGGCCGGTGGCCGTGACGCAGGTTACGCGCACGAGTTCATGCAGGACGTTGCCGACCGCATCGACAGCCGCGTCCAGTTAACGACAGACGGCCATAAGCCCTACCTGGAGGCCGTTGAAGGTGCCTTCGGTGCCAATGTGGACTATGCCCAGCTTGTGAAGCTGTACGGGCAAGCCCCGGAAGGCCAGCGCCGCTACAGCCCGCCTGTGTGCCTCGGCGCTCGCAAGAACGCGGTCGAAGGTAAGCCCGATCCCAAACACGTCTCGACCTCCTACGTCGAGCGCCAGAACCTCACGATGCGGATGGCGATGCGCCGCTTCACGCGCCTCACGAACGGTTTCAGCAAGAAGCTGGAGAACCACACTCACGCGCTGGCGCTCTACTTCGTCTGGTACAACTTCTGCCGCATCCACAAGACGACCAAGGTCACGCCTGCCATGGCTGCCGGTGTCACGGACACCTTGCGCGATGTGGAGTGGATCGTTTCGCTGATCGATGAAGCGGCCCCGCAGCCCGGTCCGCGCAGTCCCTACAAAAAGCGCAGCGCCGAAAATTCAAACTGAGACACTACCGTCCATCGTTACTGATGGACGCAGCGCGCCGTTTCGGTTCTTTTCTCATAAGCGATCGCAGATGTGGTCCCCTTGGGCGATCAGTTAGCCGCGGACCGCTGTCGTCGTTATAGGGGTGAATTCAACGTCGCGCGCAAAGGGAGGACAAAACTGGAGTATCTTCAAAAACCAATACCTGTGCGCATGCCTTCGCTAAGCTCTCAGCTTTGAAAAAATCAGTCCCAACATATGCAGCAGGCGGGGCTAAGGCAGCGCTCAATGGCTTCGAATACCAGCTCGACGTCTCGGTGCTGGCAGCTCTGCGGTTGATGTTGATTGCGAAATCAGCAACTCAGATCACTCTCGAACCCGCCAACGAGGAAGACTTGGAGTCGGACCTCGAACCAGCTGCGCCGGGGCGGGTTCAATCTAGCGCGAGTATGGCGGAGGGCTACAGGCTCGTCGTACAGGTGAAGCTTCGCAACAGTGGCCCTTGGTCGATCAGCGATTTCGATGCGCTGCTCAAGCACGGTACGACCCGCAAGCCGGCCAGGCACCATCTTGATGACCCTGGCACGCGCTACCTGCTGATCACTAACGCCGATGTAGCCGGGGTGGCTCGCAACCTTCTGGTCCGCGGCTTGGAAGAATGGCCGGAAGAGCAAATCTTTCCCGCTAGCCTGTCAGCCACCTTGCCCCATAAGCCGGAGGGTCGGATCGCCATCTGGGGCGTTCTCACCGAGCGTCTCTTGGATTTGGAGATAAACGACATCCTCGCTTCTCTTCTGCGGGTGCCCCAGAGCCAGCAAGCCAAATGTCGTACGCGGCTACGGGACGAGGCTCGGCAGCGAATTCGTCGGACGAGCCCCAGCGTGTGGACGCAGGAAGACCTGCTGAACGTCATCCTCGACTGTGACGGTTATCTGGCGAGCGCACCTCAACTCGAAGCATTCGTGCCACCGGCAAACTATCAAGACCTAAGCGATCTGCTCGAACGGCGGAACGCCCTTGTCATTGCCGGACCTTCAGGCACGGGCAAGACACTGACGGCGGTGGCGCTCGTCGATCAGGCGCGGCAGCGTCCTTCCGCCCCTGAAATCATCCAGGTCAACGTCAACAACGGACCGTCGAGCATGCGGACGCTGACCGACACCGGCCCGAAGCTCTTCTATGTCGAGGATCCGTGGGGGCAGTACAGCTTGCGGGGTGGCGCCGACGTCTGGACCGAGCAACTGCCTAGGCTGCTGCGTGAGGCGCACGCTGGACACCAGTACGTCATCACCTCTCGTGCCGACATGCTTGGTCAGGCCAAGGCCGACGAGGGTCTCAAGCGCTGGACTGTCGTGCTTGACGCGGACCAATATCGGCATGGCGAACTCGCGAACATCTACGACAAGCGCCTGGAACAGCTGGCTACGGATCTTCAGGCCAAGGCATTGGATTTCCGGACAGATGCCTTGAATGCGCTTGAAACGCCGTACGAAGTCGACCTGTTCTTTAGCAATATGGCAGACGGCCCAGAGCCAGATGAAGTCGATCCTGCCTTCTTCCGACGAATCCTCGCGCTTGCCCATCGCGACGCTGTGGAAGACGTGGTCGTTTCTTATCTGAATGCCAGCGATCAGCTCGGCTGGTCGGCAATCATCTGGGCGCTGCTTGCGGCGAGATCGCAGTTCGACCGCAGCCAATTGGCCAGCCTCAGCCGGCAACTGCGGACTACCGACCCAACTTTTTTCGATGGTCTGGAGAAGCTGGTGAACCGCCTCATCGCCACGCGCCATCTGCGTCAGCCCGGACAGACCATCAGCTTTTCGCATCCGAGCGTCCGCGCCGGTTTCGAGGTCTTCATCAAGGAGAATTGGGCGCGGAGCGAGGCGGCCTTGGCGTCCATGATTTCCGCCTTAACTCAACTCGGCGGTTCCAAACGAGAATGGGCGCTCAAGACCGCCGCCCGTTCGATCAGGGCGATCGCCAATCTCGTCGCCGGTGCCGAAAACCTTGATGCGGAGTTTGAAGCCGATAGCGCCAGTCGCGCTACGATCGACTTGTGGTTGGAAGAGGGTCTGATCGATCCGCGGGCCGATTTCCGACCGATGCTGCAGCTGGCATCGGACGTCGGCACTCGGACGTCGACCCCATCCGAACTTGCGCGCTGGTTCATCCAGGGTGTGCGACGCGGCGCTCAGTTCTTCCTCAAGAACTGGCAGCCACCTACCTTCGACGACACCTGGTATGCGAAGGTTTCGGGCGATCCTAGGTCGTTCATTATCGCTGATCGCTTTGTTCGTGAGCAGTTGCCGGAGGGCCGGGATGGTTTCGGCGCCAGCTTTCCAAACGAGCTCGATCGGATCGCAGCCGGCCTCACGCCGGCCTATCTCGCGGCGGCGCGTAAGATGGTCGCCTCGGGCTTCGACAGAAATATCGACGCGGTGGCGGCTGGCGCGGTGCGGGACCTCGATTGCTATGAAGAGGTGCTTGAGGGAGCACTCGATGAACTTGCGGCTCTTCAGCGATCCTATCAGCGGGCGGGCAAGGACCAATGGCGCGCGATCGCAGATGGGGAATGCGATGCAGCTGTTGAGGAAAGCTACCAATCACAGCACGAAGACGATGGCTATGCCGCCAGTGTTTTCGTAAATGTCTATGTGAAACAAGTCAGGACACTCAGCCGCTGGAGGACGTTGGCAGAACACCCCCGGTCCGCCGAGCTGGGCCGCGCATGGGCGGATGATGTCGCGCGAGCGGGCGAATCGGTCTCGCTGGAGGAACTTCGGGCCGTCATCGCTGTCACGCGGTCCAGCAATGACGAAGACCGTGCATGGGAGGCAGCGCGCGAGCATTGGCAAGCCTCGCTTTCCTCTGACCTTGAACAGCGGATCCTTTCGCATCCAAGTGACGAGAATTTGCGCGGTGCGCTCGCCTATTGTGCCTTGATCAAAGCGCCGGCCACACTTGCGATGTGCTTCGAGCGATTGGCCATCACCCCTGCACCTTTCGTGCATCTTGTGGTGGACACAAAGGGCGCACAGCGCCGGGCTTCTAGTAAGACGCGCGCACGACTAGTTCGGCGGCTCTTGGCGTTGCTTCCGAGTGCGGCGGTCGAGATATTCGAGGCCCTATCCATCAACGGCAAGCCTCCATCGGCTGTCAGCAAGCCGACCCTTTCCTTGCTGGACCTAGCGGCAGAAACGGCAACGCCCTTCGTACTCAACAAGATCGTGCCGATGATGATCGCCGGCGGTGCCGTCCCGTCGTCGGCCATTCGCCGTTGGCTTATCGAGACAACGGATCATCGACTCGCAAAGGCAGCCGCCGAGGCGGCCATCTGCATCCAAGACGACGCGCTGGTATGGCTCGCGCTTGAACATGTTCGAGCAGACGCTCGCGAGGTGGCGGTCACCTATCTTTCGCGGGCGCTACCAGATCCGCTACCGTCGCGCCTGCTGGGCCTCTCGTCCGATCCGGGCAGTCGCGTCCGGCGGGCCGTAGTTCGCATTCTTGCGACCAGACCGCATACTGAGCATCAGATCGTACTTCTGCGCCTCATCGATGATGATTGGTCGGACGTCGATGCCTATCAAAACGAACCACCGTCATACCCCATTGCACGTGAAGCAGTTGTGGGCCTAGCGGCCTATGGCCGCCTTACGGACGAAATTGGGGAGGCCTTGTTGTTTCGGGCCGAGCGGACGGACGACCGCTCGCTGGGCATAGCGGCACTCAACACCGCAGCACAGAGCTGTAGTTCCACCATACGGAAGAAAGTCTGGGCTTTATCCTTCATCGACCAGCCCCGCTGGGTCCGCGTCGACGCCATCAACGCCTTGATTGGAGCCGATGTGGTCGAGAGCGAGATTGTCGATTCGATTACCCCCGAGCTGCTCATGCGATTGGCACCGCCGTTGGCTGCGTCGGCCTGCATTCTGCTAGCGACACATGGTCCGGTAGAAGCCGCGGTCGCGGCAATGGAGCGGATTGCGTGCTCGACCAAGCGTCGCGCGCTGTTGCTGCTAGGCGTCTGTGGCCTCGCCGACCGCGACCGCCCAGCCGCGCTCGGACTACTGGGGTTGCTCGGGCCAGATCACCCCGCGCGGCGCCTGGTCGATCTCGACGATGGCGAACGGCTACCGAAAACAGTGCTCGACGATCTCGGCCATATTCGCTTTCGAAGGGCCGCCCATGACTGGCTTGAAGACAAAATCGAAAAGGATTGAGTCCTGTCGGCCCGACTCTGTGAGGGCCCGCCACAAGGCGATGTATTTCGCTGAGGAGGCTGCCGACCGATCTCATATCCACTACGCGGCGGCAGTGAATGGCGGCTTGCAGATTGTCCCAGCCGGCGACGGCGCCAAAGCCCTCGCAGAAGACTACGGGCGGATGGTCGACGATGGGTTCCTCCTTGAGGAAGCCGAACCGTTCGATGTGCTCATGGCGCGCTGCGCAGAAATAGCCGCAAGGGTCAACGCGGTGACAAGTGAATCGGGGGGAAACTGATGAGGATCAAAGGGGTCGAAATCGAAAACTTCCCACAGTGACGTGACCCCCTGATTTTCCTCCATCCTCGATTAGAGTCCGGCCCTGACAGAAGGACGGACGAGATGAAGCGAACGAGGTTTTCAGAAGAGCAGATCATTGGTGCGTGCCTATCCGGTTGACGCAGACACCCACTAAACCTGGTGGTGAGAAATCCGATGGAGCGAAATCGCGACACAAGATGTGGGGCTTGTATGTGGCAACCGGATAGGCACGCATTGGTGTGCTGAAGGAGGCTGAGGCGGGCGCGAAGACCGCTGACCTGGCCCGTCGGCACGGTGTGTCCGAAGCGACGATCTATAACTGGAAGTCGAGGTATGGCGGGCTGGAGGTCTCCGAGGCCCGTCGACTGAAGGGACTGGAAGACGAGAACGCGAAGCTCAAGCGGCTGCTGGCTGATGCCATGCTCGACAAGGCTGCGCTGAAGGATCTCCTGGCAAAAAAGTTCTGACGCCCGCCGCGAAGCGGGAAGCTGTCGCTCATCTCCGGAACTGCCACGGGATGAGCGAGCGGCGGGCGTGCCATGTCATCGATGCCGATCGCAAGAGCGTGCGTTACCGTTCCACGCGCGCCGACGATGCAGAGCTCAGGGAGAAGTTGCGCACATTGGCCAACCAGCGTCGGCGGTTCCCCTTAGCGAAGAGGGCGAGCGAGCGCTGGACGGAGGGATTGAAGGAGAGGCAAATTTCCTTGGTGGAGCGCTGCTGATCCCAAACGAAGCGGCGCTGCACATCGTCAGCAATGGCCTCGTGCCGACAGCACAAGGCCTGTACGGGGTCAGCCGCCCGATGCTTACCTATCGGCTCCGGATCAGCGGCGCTCATACGATCTACCGACGGAAGGCGGGCCTTCCGGTCAGGTGAAGACTCCGTAGATTCTCGTACGAACGGCGGCGCCTGTCGCGGCGATCACGGGTGGTAGCCTGTCGCGGTTACGCGCCCGGAAAATCTCTTCGAGACTTTGAAGTCCACCGGGCCGTTTCCGGTGTCGGCTTCTGGTGTGAGATCCAGGTTGTTGGCCTTGCAGTAGGCGTGGGCGACTGCGAAGAACAGCCGCTGCGCCGCCTTCTCGGGACGTGGATCGCCCGCATGGTAGAGTTCTTCCGAAAAGCCGCCTGTCCTCGATCAGAAAGCTGAACTGCTCGATTATACGCAGTTGATCGCCCTGGACCGCTTCAATGACGGACACACCCCCTTAGCCACGAAACACGGCGTCAAGGGCGCGGAGTTTGAGAATATGCTGGTGATCGTCGGTCGAGGGTGGAACATGTATAGTCATGCCGCTTTCTCCTGCCGGGCTCGAATATCGGCGATCCACGTCGCCAGTGCGTCGATCTCGCTCTCGATCACCGACGGCGCGGGCAAGCGGGGATTGATCTCGCCGGGCTGGCTGTGGAGCAGTGCTGAACAGCGGCCGAAGGCTTCGCGCATCACCGTGCAGTCGGCGCCGGAGAGGATGGTGAGCTTGATCAGGCCAGTCGTATCGACCTTGCGGGACAGGCGACGGATCACCGGCCCGACCACCTCTTCCACTGCGCGCTCCCAGCTGGTGCGAAGCTGGTCTTGGAAGGATGTCACCTCCCACTGCCATTTCGCCTGGTCGCCGCGTTCGTGATGGATCTTCACATTATCGAGGTGCGCCTTCATGCCGTCGATCACCTTGTCGAGGGGCATGACGTTGGCGGGCGGATCCTGATGGCAGAAGCCGGCATGATCGGCGCCGCGGCTGATCAGCCGGTAGGACACGGGCGTTGCCGCCCGGTCCTTGGTCGCCCGGCAAGCTTCGTCGAGCAGCAACAGGAACGCCATGTCATGAGTGAAGACGATTACCTGGCGGCTCTCACCCGCTTCGGCCAGACGTGCGGCGACCCGATCGCGGTGCAGGTGGTCGAGCGAGGACACTGGGTCGTCGAACACGATCGCGGACTGTGCGTCGATGGTCGACAGCTCGGCGAGGAAGGCGGCGAGCGCAACGCAGCGATGCTCGCCTTCGCTCAGAACCTTGCCAACGGGTTCGGTCGGCTTGTTGATGAGACGCACCTGGAAGAAGGGGACGCCTGCCGTGGTCTTCGCCTGCTGAAGCTCAATGGCTAGGCCGGCTACGCCGAGGTTGTCGACCTCGATCGCAAAGCGGCCGCGCAGACGATTGGTGACGAGGGCCTGGGCGATGCGGGCGCTCTGCGTCGTGATCTTGTTCGTGGCCGTATCCTTTCCGGCCTTTTCTAGCGCCTCGATGGCTTTCAGACGCTCGATCTGAGCGAGCACGTCGGCCTTCACGACATCCAGCCATTTGCGGTCGGCCAGGCCGTTGCGTTCGGCGACAAGGGCGGCGCGTTGCGGGGAGTCCGCCTCCGATTGCAGGCCTTCGATCCGGGTGGCGATCCCGTCGAGCACGCCATGCAACCCGTCAACCGAGACGGCGGCCTCCGGCGGCAACGTCGGCAGAACCTCGCGGGCATGGGTTCGAAGCACCGCCCGCAGCCGCCAGGACAGTTGGACGATCTGCCGGTGAAGGGCCTGCGACAGTTCGCTCTCGCCGATATCGTCGCGGATCAGCGCGACGAAGGCCGGCAGATCTTCGATGGGGAAGACCTGCGACGATAGCTGCTCTACGAGGTCGTCGTAGGCGTCCGCGGCCGCCTCTTCGCGACGCTTGCTTTCGTCTTGGACGAAGGCTTCGAAGCTGGTGAGCCGCTTGGCACCGTCCTCGCTGAGTGGCTGCTGGCAAAGCACACAATGAGCGTCGGGACCCGTCACCGGGAAGGGCTGTTTGGGATAGGCCGCCTCCCGCGAATAGGCGCGGGCTGCTTCCCACAAGGCCTTCCAAATGTCCGAGCCGATGTCCGACAGCGGCTCTTCGGCGAAGAGATCGGCGGATGCGGATGCGGATGCGGCGCGTGCCGTAGCGAGACGGCTGTGGGCTTCGTGGAGCGCGGTCCGGTTCTGGTCGCTGGCGGTAGCGATCAATCGCTCAATCTGGTCGATAACCGCCTTGATGCGGGCTTCCTGGGTTCGGAGCTGACGGACGGTCCGGGCGGGATCGCCGGCGAGATCGGCGATGAGGGTCTGTAGCCGGGCTTCTTCCTGCGCGTTCAGGCCCGCCAGCTTCTCGATAACGTCGGGCTTGGTCTTGCCGGACAGAGTCGCGATCGCCTTGCCGACCGCTGTGTCCGGCGAGCATTCGGGTTTCGACAGGACGGCCGGCGTCTGCTGTTTCAGCGTCTGGATCTCGGCCGACAGCTTGGCCTTCACCTCCTGGCACGCCTGCGCAAGGCCGGCGAGAATGCGCAGGGGAAGCGGGGTGTAGGCGAGATCGTTGGTGCTCTCAACATGAACGCTGGCCGTGCGCGAGTCGAAGACGCTGACGGCCGATAGCATCGGGTCGGCTGATCCGCCCTGGCTCCACGTCGCGCTGCGCTTCTGGCCGCCGATGAAGTAGTCGACACTGGCTGTTGGCACACCGCTAGAGCCGGCATAGATGTTTGGCAGGATGGCGTCGCCTTTTGGAGAGCGCGCCCGGCAGAGCTGCTTGAGAACGCGGGCGTATCCGGATTTGCCGGAGCCGTTGTCGCCATAGACCACTGTGAGACCGGTCTTGCCGAAGGACAGCCGCTCACCCGGCGCAAGAGCGTTGACGTTCGACAGGCCATGCAGGGCACCCAGGCTGACAACGGCATGGCTCGCGGCGGGGTCGCGGATATGGCTGGTGTCCAGCAGAGCGGCCGGGTTGTCGTCCTTGCAGACGGCGACGAGCGCGGTGATGTCGGCGGGTTCGAGCTTGGTCTGGCCGCAAAGCCGGCGCAGGGCATCACGCTGCCAGCCGGGCAGGTCGGCCGACCACTTCAGGATATCGGCAAGGGCAGCGGCCTCGTTCGAGAGGTCATTATTGTTCTGTTCGTCCATCGCTAGGACTTCCCCCATTTGACCACGCTGCGTCTGTCAGCGCCTCCATTGGTCATGGCGTACTCCGTTCATGCCGTGTTGTAGTCATACCGGCGCCTCGCAAGCCGACCAACGACATGTGGAATGCCACTTGGTCTTAGAGCAGATTTCACGACATCCCGTACATATAGTGAGATTCATGCAATGGGCCGACATATCTGGTGTACGGTTGTATGAGACTATGCATCACGTATATGAGCCAGGCATGCCCAACCGCAAGAAGAACAAACCGCTGAAGCGCGTCACCGTTACGGTAGATCCTGACGACTACGGGGCAATGGATCAGCTCGCGCGGCGCAGCGATGTAAGCACATCGTGGCTGATTCGCCGGTCGATGCGCGAGTTTTTGCAGCGCCACCGCGACGATCGCCCGATCGATGTACGGCCGGGGCGGGAGGTCGCCTGATGGCCGTATTGTCTTCTATCCAGCAAGCGTCGCTGCCAGGTCTTTGCCCGGTGGCGGATGCTGTCGCCCTTCTCGCCGCCGCCGGGATCGAGCAGCGCGGCGCGATCTTTACAAGGCGCGAAGTGGTTGAGTTCATTCTCGATCTTGCCGGCTATACGGCCGACCGTCCGCTTTACAGCTGCCGCGTTCTGGAGCCGTCCTTCGGTGATGGAGATTTTTTACAGATTGTGATCGAGCGCCTGCTGGCAAGCTGGCAACAAGGCGATCCGACCGGTGATGCGATCACGGTGCTGTCTCAATGCATACGCGGCGTTGAGCTACACGAGTCATCGTTCGGGGCCACGCACAGCAAGGTGATTGCCGCGCTCCGGGAGGCCGGTATCGACGCGGAGGCCGCAGAACAACTTGCCGACACATGGCTCGTGCGGGGCGATTACCTGCTGACCGATCTGCCCGGCACGTTCGATTTTGTTGTCGGCAATCCGCCCTATGTGCGACAGGAGCTAATCCCCGACGCTCTGATTGCAGAGTACCGCGCACGCTACCGCACCGTGTTCGACCGCGCCGACATCTATATCCCCTTCATCGAACGCTCCCTGACCCTGCTGGCCGACGGCGGCACGCTCGGCTTTATCTGCGCCGACCGCTGGATGAAAAACCGCTACGGTGGGCCGCTGCGCCAGATGGTGGCTGACGGCTATCACCTGAAAGCCTATGTCGATATGACCGATACCCCGGCTTTTCATGCCGAAGTTATTGCCTATCCGGCGATCACGGTCATCACGAAGGAAAAGCCGGGTAAGACGCGGGTCGCGCAACGTCCGGCCATCGACAAGGCCATTCTCGACGCCCTTGCAGTGCAGCTTTTGGCCGAAAACGCGCCTGCGCCTGACGGGCCGGTCAAGGAAATGGCCGGTGTCGCCGCTGGCACCCAGCCCTGGATCCTGGAATCACCTGACCAACTCATGCTCATCCGCAGGCTGGAACGGGATTTCCCTGCCATCGAAGATGCCGGATGCAAAGTTGGGATTGGCGTGGCGACAGGTGCGGACAAAGCCTTTATCGGCCCGTTCGATGAACTCGACGTGGAGGGCGACCGCAAGTTGCCACTGGCCATGACCCGCGACATTGATAGCGGCGAAGTCAGGTGGCGCGGCCTGGGCGTGGTCAATCCGTTTGCCGATAGCGGCGGTCTCGTCGATCTGAACGATTACCCCCGCCTGAAAGCCTATCTGGAAGCGCGCAAGAATCAGATCGCCAAACGACACGTCGCACAGAAAGCGCCGGTCAACTGGTACCGGACGATCGACCGGATCTATCCGGCGCTTGCCCGAAGACCCAAGCTGCTGATCCCCGACATCAAGGGCGACGCGCATATTGTCTATGAAGACGGGCGCCTGTACCCGCACCACAATCTCTATTTCATCATTTCAGACGAGTGGGATCTGATGGCGCTGCGTGCCGTGCTGCGCTCAGGCATAGCCAAGCTCTTCGTGTCGATCTACGCGACCCGTATGCGCGGCGGGTATCTACGTTTTCAGGCACAGTATCTCCGGCGCATCCGCCTGCCGCGCTGGCAGGACGTTTCCGCCACCCAGCAAGCCGAGTTGGTCGAAGCGGCGGCGCGCAATGATGTTGACGCCTGCAACAACGCCGTCGCCAAACTCTATGGCCTGTCAAAAGAAGAACGTGCCGCCATTGGCGGTAACGGCGAATAGGGGGATTCATGGCCATTGACCTTGCCGACTACGAACGAAAGGCCCGTGAAGCTGTTCAGGCGTTTTGGGGGAATCGCGAAAAAGCGCGTCAGAAGCAAATTGAGGCCGGCAAGGCCGATCAGGGCGAACGCGCCGGCGTCACTGGCGGCAAGAACATGGATGGCTTTATCGCCTTGGTTATCGACATCGTGCGGGCCAACGGGCTGGATCATGCCGATATCCACCAGATGCGCCGCGTGCTGACATTGCCGGGCTACTTCCGGCCCACGAAGCTGTGGGACCTTCTGGTTATCAATGAAGGCCGCCTGATTGCGGCGCTTGAATTCAAGAGTCAGGTCGGCCCGTCCTTCGGTAACAATTTCAATAACCGGTCGGAAGAAGCGATCGGCACGGCGCATGATCTGTGGACGGCTTACAGGGAAGGGGCTTTTGGTGAGCAGTCGCGCCCTTTCGTCGGCTGGCTGATGCTACTTGAGGACGCGCCAGCATCGCGTTCACCCGTGCGAGATAGCTCGCCTCATTTCCCGGTGTTCAAGGAGTTTCAGGGTGCCTCATATGCCGAGCGCTATAGCGTGCTTTGCAGGAAGCTGGTTCATGAGCAACTTTACACGACAGCCGCTATCTTGACATCGCCGCGCTCGGCTTCGGCGGACGGCGCTTATGCCGAACTGAGTGACTTGACTGGACTGCGCACATTCATCACCGAACTCGCCGGTCATGTCGCAGCGGAAGCGGCCAGGTCATGATCGTCGTGCTGTACTCTTTGGCCCTTGTGCCGAGCGCAACATGGTTTCGCGCAGAAGGCTACCTAGCGGATCAATGCGGCGCCAAGTCGAACCGGATGCATACCGGAGAAAGGTTTTTCGTTGAGAATCAGGCATATTGAAATCAGGAACTTTCGTGGCATCAAATCCCTTTCATGGCATGTAAAGGGCGATTTCTGCTGCATCATTGGGCCGGGCGACACCTGCAAGACCACGATCCTGACAGCGCTTGATTACGCCCTTTCGCCCCGCACATCGCTCTCATTCGAAGATTCGGACTTCTTCAATCTGGATGTCGATCAGGACATCGTCATCCAGGTCACGCTGACCGATTGGGACGAAGCCCAGCCCGCCGTCCGCAAGTTCTTTAAGGAAAGCAAATTCGCACAGCATAAGTGCGGCCTCAGCGAAGTTGGGCCGCTGACTGAGCCGCGAGAGGGCGGTATGGTAGCTGTTTCCGTATCCCTGTGCATCGATAGGAATCTTGAACCCAAGTGGTTTGTCGTCAAAGGACGCGATGAAGGGGAGGCCACCGAAAGAAAGCCGCTCTATGCCGTCGACCGCGACGCCTTAGGCTTGAGCCGCGTTGATACCTATTCCGACTTTCATTTTACCTGGGGCCGCAACACGCTTTTGACGCGCCTTAGCGCCGACAACGAGGGAAATCTCGGCGCCGTGCTTTCCGGCCTGGCCCGCGAGATGCGTCAGGGAGACATCTCGGGCCATCAGAGCATCGCTGAGTGC
>Ga0105053_10005133_pt1 | contig 18791 bp, 14 predicted proteins | sample BON01_FD_78093 | JGI IMG/M metagenome (GOLD analysis project Ga0105053, IMG submission 78093) | Freshwater microbial communities from Lake Bonney liftoff mats and glacier meltwater in Antarctica - BON-01 | ecosystem: Environmental > Aquatic > Freshwater > Ice > Glacier meltwater | place: Lake...
AATCAGTCGCGATCAGACAACAGCCAGGTCTGACCTTATTTTTAAAATTATGTGCCTGTTTCGATGGGTAAGAAAGCAACTATCTCATTATCAGAACCTAAAAATAGTAGGGTAGAGTATTCAATAACAACATTTTCTTAACTTAAACTAAATCGTACATGAGGAAAAATTTACTGTTGAGCCTCTTATTGGTGTGCTCGACTTGGGTGTTCTCCTATGCCCAAGACAGAAAAGTTACCGGTAAAGTTACGGCTACTGAAGACGGTAGTGGCTTACCGGGTGTGTCAGTGGTTGTGAAAGGTAGTACGTCGGGTACAAATACTGATTCCGACGGAAATTACTCCATCAACCTTCCAACGGGGAACGTTTCGTTGGTTTTTAGCTTCGTGGGTACTCTAACCCAGGAGATTCAAGTAGGCAACCGTTCGATTGTAAACGTACAGCTTGCATCAGATACCAAGAACCTGCAAGAAGTTGTTGTGACGGCGATTGGTATACAGCGCGAGAAGAGAGGCTTAGGATACGCGGTGGTAGGGCTCGATGCCGAGGATCTTGCCCAGCGCTCTGAGCCGGATCCCCTGCGGGCACTTTCGGGAAAAATGCCCGGTGTGAACATTACTGGTGGTGGTGGAGCTCCTGGTCAGGCTACAAAAATCAACATTCGTGGTTTTAACTCTTTGACTGGTAATACTCAGCCTCTATTTGTTGTGGACGGTATTCCTTTTGATAACTCGGTGAATGCCGGCGGATCAGGCGGATTTGCATCTAACACCGGCGCCTCAAACCGGGCTTATGACATTGACCCTAACAATATTGAGTCGGTGTCCGTATTGAAAGGTGCAGCTGCGGCGGCATTGTATGGCTCACGTGCGGTAAACGGAGTAATCCTGATTACGACCAAAGCAGGTAGTAAGAAAGCGCGTAAAGGACTAGAAGTAACCTACAACTCATCATACAACGAAGAAACTGTTTCTGCACTACCTGATTACCAGGACGTATACATGCAGGGTTCAAACCAAAACTATAACGGTGGTTTCATCGGTAACTGGGGTGCTCCTTTCCCCGGCGAAGTAGATCGTATCAACCAAGAGGTGTATGGTGGGCGTTCACGCTATACCAAAACAAATAGTTTGTACGCCTTCGGACCTAACAAAGGAAAGCCTTATCCAGACGGAACGGCTGAGATTCCTTTGAGAGCTCGTCCTAACTTTTGTGCTGCTTTTCCTTCACTTTGTGATGAATTTGGTAACGGAGTTCCCATTGATTTGGTTCCCCACGATGTCGTAGGTGGTTTCCTACGTAAGGGTAGCCTCATCGAAAACGGCTTGAACATTAGTTCAACCGGCGATAAGACAAGCCTGAACGCGTCGCTTTCACGTATGACCAACAAAGGAGTTGTGCCTACGCAGGAAGGTTCACGTACTTCATTAAGCTTTGGTGGTACTGCTCAATTGACTAACGGTATAAATATTAGTGGTAACGTAAACTACGTAAACACTACTACAAGTAACCCACCACTTGGCGCGGGTTATTATACTGATTACGGCGGATTTGGAAACGAAGGTTCTATCTTTGGTCGTCTTTTTTATCTACCACGTAACTTTAAACTAAACGAATACCCATTTGAGTACCCACTGACCGGCGAGAACCTATTCTATCGTCCTTTGGATAACCCACTGTGGTCTGTAAAGTATAACCGTTCCAATAGCACCGTAAACCGGGCTTACGGAAACATGACCTTGTCTTATGACATTGCGCCTTGGTTAAGCTTTTTAGTAAAAGGTGGTATCAATACCTATACCGATCAACGCAGCCGTTTCCAGGCCAAAGGTGGTGTATCTTCTCCGCTTGGATTTGTACGTAAAGATACCTACGGATTTACCGAAATGGACTACAACGCTCTGTTCACTATTACGAAGGATTTCGGCGATAACTTCTCATTCCGTGCTATTGTGGGAGGTAACGCCAACCAACGTAGTACTACCCGATTGGTAGTTACAGGAACGGACATTATTTCTCGTGGCTTGAACAATGCTGATGCGACGGCTACTCAGATTGTGGGTGAGGATTCTCGTACTTTGCGTCGCTTGTACGGAGTTTACGCTGATATGCAGTTTGGATTTAAGAACTACCTGTACTTAGGTCTAACTGGCCGTAACGATTGGTCTTCTACGCTTCCAGTAAGTAATCAGAGCTATTTCTATCCAGCAGCTACTTTGTCTTTTGTGCTCTCAGAAGCACTTAACTTACCCGCCATCATTGATAACGCCAAGGTACGCGCTGCTTATGGTAAGGTGGGATCAGATACTAGTCCTTACAGTATCTTCAACGTGTACCCACTAGGAACGGCTTATCGTAACTATGCTGGTCAGACATTTTACAACGCTACGGCAAGTAATACACTTAACAACGCCGAGCTACGTCCGGAGTTTAAGTCTGAACTAGAAGTAGGTATGGAGGTTCAGTTGTTAAAAAACCGCATTGGTATTGATTTGACTTGGTTTAGCTCTGACGCCAAGGATCAGATTGTATCTCAGCGGATTGCTTCTTCTTCGGGATATAACAACAAGGTTGTAAACGCCGGATGGATCAATAATAAAGGATGGGAACTTGGTTTGAGTTTGGTTCCACTTCGTTTGAACAATGGCTTCGAGTGGAATAGTAATGTTGCCTTTACCCGCATTCGTACGTTGGTTAAGGATGCCGGTCCTCAGGGTGAAATCTTCTTAGGTGGTACTGGTCTATCAGCATTAGGTACAATTCACCGGACGGGAGAGCAATATGGTCAGATCTTCGGAACGCAAAACGCTCGTGACGACAATGGTAACCTGTTGATCAACCGTGATACCGGTCTCCCTTTCAGCTTGCCGTCTGCACAGATCATCGGTAACCCAAACCCTGATTTTACTCTGGGCTTGACTAACACGTTCTCGTACAAAGGATTTAGCCTGACTGCTTTGATCGACTGGCGTCAGGGTGGTGATATGTACTCGGCGACTGCTGCATCACTGTTGCTACGTGGACAGTTAGCTAATTCTGTTGACCGTGAAGGTCTGCGTGTCATTCCAGGAGTTTACGGTAGTCCGGCAACCTACGCACCCGTATTGGGTGGGGACGGACAACCGGTTAAGAACACTACTGGTATTACTTCTTTCGACTACCACTTTTCAAACGGTTTTGGTGCTTACGGACAGGATGAAGTTAACGTATACGACATCACCACGATTCGTCTGCGCGAACTGTCCGCCGGTTATTCGGTACCTAAGCGTTTCCTGACCAAGACTCCATTTGGTTCTGCTCGTATGAGTGTTTCTGGTCGTAACCTGTTATGGAAAGCTCCTAACATGTTGAAGGGTCTAAATTTTGACCCCGAAACTCTATCTTCATTCCCTGATTCAAACATTCAAGGATTTGACTTAGGCGCACAGCCAACGACAAAGCGTCTGGGAATTAACCTCACGTTGACATTCTAAGTTGACCCAAAATTTTTCAAAAAATTGATTCTAACAGATATGAATATACTTAGAAAAACCTACAAATGGCTCCTTACCATGGTAATGCTGGTTACCTTGGGAAGCTGCAGCCTATTTGACCTGGATATCAACACCGACCCCAATAACCCATCGAGTGCTAACTTTGCACTGCTTTTACCATCCGTTGAGTTGGGAGGAGTGGGCTTCTTTGAGGGTTTAAACCAAAATACCCACGGTTTTATGGGTTGGCTGGCAAGTGCTGATACCTACGATCTGACTTTTACTTCCTACAACGGAACCTGGAACGGTTTTTATTCAGGTCCAATGAAGGATCTGGAAGAGATTATTGTAGCGGCTGAAGCACAAGGAAACACCCGTTATCTGGGCGTTGGACAAGTACTAAAAGCTTACTTCTTCAGTAATTTTGTGGACATGTTCGGCGAGGTACCTTACACCGAAGCGTTTGCTGGTGGGTATGCCTCGGCTAATATTAATGCTAAATTCGACGATGATAAAGATATCTACGCAGCTTTGATCAAGCTATGTGACGATGCGGTAGTAAATCTTAATAAAACTTCACCCATCGCTATTTCTGGCGACCTATTTTACAACGGTAACGTTGCCCGTTGGCGTAAACTTGCTAAAACCGTTAAGTTGCGTCTGCTGATGAACTCTCGTCTGGACAACCCAAGTGCGGCGGCTCAGATAAAGGTAATTCTCGATGAAGGTGATTATATCACTACCGCGGCGGATGATTTCCAGTTCAAGTACAACCGTTTGGCTGTACCCGATGGACGTCACCCTTGGTATCAATCGTCTTATGTGTCAGCAAATAACGCGTTTACCTACATTTTACATCAGCCGATGTTTGAGATGCTTCGTGACGATGACCCACGTCGACCTTTCTACTTCAAGCGTCAAACTAGCTTTACCTTGAATCCTGAAGATCCTACGGATGCATCGACAATTCCTTGCTCACAGTTAGCCGGTTGTACGTATGCATACATGGCGCTTAACCCAACAGTAATTAAGGAGTTGTACACTGATAAAGGAAAGGCTTACACTGCTACGGACCGCGCTTTCCTTTCTGGTTTCTTTGGTCGTGATCGTGGTGATATCTCCGGTGTTCCTGCTGATGTAGATATTCGCACTGTTCCTGGTACCTATCCTGCGGCTGGCTTCTATGACAACGCTGCTAGTCGTTCAGGTAATAGAGGTGCAGCGGGTGCAGGTGATGGTATTTCACCAATTATCACAAGCTGGATGACAAAGTTCTACCAAATTGAGGCAATTCTTGCGCTGGGAATTGCCGGTGATGCACGTGCAATTTTTGAAAAAGCAATGCGTGAGCAAATGGCCAAAGTAGTAGCGCTTGGTCTATCATCTGATCCAAACGCGGTAGCTCCTACCGCAGAAGCTGTTGATACGTACGTCAACTTGATTCTGGCAAGATACGATGATGCCCCCAACAACAATCAGAAGTTAAATGTGGCGTTGAAGCAGGCATGGTACTGTAACTATGGCAATGGTATGGAAATGTACAACGCATTCCGCCGTACCGGTTACCCAAGCGATGTGCAAATTCCTGTTCAACGTATCCGGAACTTCCCACTACGTTTGCCGCAGCCTGCTCAGGAGACCTCTTTGAACAAGAGTGCTCCCCAAACGCCTCCGGCATTTGACAGCCCCGCTGCTGCTATCTTCTGGGACAAGTTGAAATTTAAATTCCAATAATAAACTACGGAATCGATTATGAAAAATATGAACAAAATAGTTTTCCTGGCGTTAATATTGGGTTTTGGATTTATGGTATCCTGTGAAGACCCAAGCCTCAGCCCTAACCTCGTAGCCGAAGGAAGTGCCAGTGGATTTGGTAGTTTTCTGGTTGGAGGTAAGCCACAAAAAGATCCTTTTGATTTGACAAGGGGTGATTCACAGAAACGGGGCAGTGATTTCTTTCAGACTACCAAAGCTTTTACTTCTATTCCGGCATCTTTGTATTGGGCTTCTTTTGACAAGAAAGTAAAGGTGAACAAGATTGAACTTTACGTTCGGATGACGGAAAACTACGTGGATAAAGATGGTAACAAGGTATTTGCAAGGCACGGTGGTTCGGGTCAGTTAATGGCTACCTTAACTCCCGCTCAAATGTACGATGCCAATAACTTTACGATCGATAAAACGAAAGTATATGACCTGATTAAGTCTGCTAAGTTTGACTACGGTACTGGCGGAGGAAGTGTTGATGTATTCGGTGCGGCCTCTGGCCGGACTACTGCGGATCCCTTCTTAGGCAATCGCAATGTCCCCTTCAATAACCGGTCAATAGCAATCACGGGAGACGACATCGAAGTGAAGTGGAAGCTTTACGGAGAAAATGGTCTTGTGTATGATAGTTGGAGCCCTTCGGTATGCGAGGAGTTCGTAGGTACCAATTGCCGTGTAGTATTACGTGTGCGTTAATACCAGTCGATGTACTAATTGAATACCAGAAAGCGGGTCGAAAGACTCGCTTTTTTGGTTATATTTAGGTAAAGCGAAAATGAAAGACTAATGTTTTTGTATTCTAAGCCCGTTCAAGTGGGTGGGATTTTGCTGGTGTTGTGTATCAATTTAACTTCCAAAAGCACAGCACAGCAAACCACCTACCAAGCTGATGTCGCCCCGATCATCAGGGCGCACTGTATTGAGTGTCATCAGAAGGGCGGTATTGGTCCCTTTGCGTTGACTTCTTACGAGGATGTGGCCAAGAGAGCAAAGTTTATCGGGAAGGTGACCCAAAGCCGTTATATGCCACCGTTTCGGGCCGACCGCACGTTTCAGGAATACGCCAACGAGCGTGGACTTTCTGAAACCGAAATTGCTACGATTCAGCAGTGGGTTCAGGAAGGAGCTGTGGAAGGGAAAGCCGAAAAGAAAAAAATCGGTAAGAAAGCAAAATCAGAAGCAGCAGGGGCTGTTGAAAAGGTAACCCCATGGAAGGAGTGGACTATGCTTTCCCCCTACGAAATCAAGGGTGATGGTAAGGAAGACTTTCGTTACTTCAACATTCCGACGAACCTTGAAAAGGATATCTACGTAAAAGCTATTGAATTTAGGGTTGATAATCGTAAGGTACTTCATCACAGTCGGATAATGACCGACACGACCCAAAAAATGAGAGCTATTGATGGAATGGCAGGATCTGACCCGCGTATCAAAGCATTTCAAAAGATACCACTCGAAGAAGAATTTTTATACGGCTGGGTGCCTGGTAATGACCGTATTGAGTTTCCTGCCGGAACGGCCAAGAAAATCAGGAAGGGAACTGACCTGCTATTCAACATGCACTACGCACCGTCGCCAATCAAGGAAAAAGATCAGTCCGCTGTACGGTTTTACCTCACTGATTCAGCCGCAGTTGATCGCGAAGTTAAAACCCTCACGCTCACTGAAAATGATATCACCAATCAGCCTTTTGTACTTCCGGCCGAAAGTAAACCTACTTTTTACATTAGTTATGGTCCAACCCAGCAGAATATATCGTTGATTTCGGTTTTACCCCACATGCATGTGTTAGGAAAAACGTTCCGGTCCTTTGCGATTACACCCGGCGGAGAACTAGTACCACTCGTGAAAATAGACCAATGGGATTTTAACTGGCAGATGACCTACCAATTTAAGAAGCTATTGCACCTTCCTGAGGGGTCAACGATTATTGTGGAGGCAAGCTATGATAATACTTCGCAGAACCCGGAGAATCCATTTCAACCGGCCCGACAGGTTACCTACGGATGGAATTCAACGGATGAAATGATGAACCTAGTGATCTATTATGTAGGCTACAAGGAGGGTGACGAAAATAAAGAACAGTAAGATAAAACCAAAATGTGGGCCAAAGGGGTAGTGAGAGATACATTCCCTCACTACCTCTTTGGCCCATTTCTTACTTTTTAATTTTTCTTGCGCGCTTCTACCACCACTGCACCAATAACGAGGGCAAGTAGCAATATAGAGCTAATTAAATCGATGGTATGACCCACGCTAACCGATACGGGGTCGAACCGGAAAATAATTGTGTGTTTCCCCGCGGGCACGCGAAGGGCGCGCAATACGTAATCTGCCCGTAGTAATGGTACCGGCTTAGTGTCGATGGTTACCTTCCAATCGTCTCGAACATTGTAGTAAATTTCGGAAAATACCGCAACTTGATCACTACCGGCCGAGCTTTCGTACACCAGCTCGTCGGGCTTATAGCTGGTCAACTGGATAGAATTAGCGGAATCTGGCTGAATGGCTAAACCTTGCAAAGTCTGCGCAAAACGTTGGTCGATAACGGCTTCTTTACCAGGTTGGATAGAATCGAGGGCCTTCATTTCGGCATTGGCGTTTGGTACTAGGGTGTACTTATCCACAAACCACGCATGCCCTAACGCATCAGGATTTTGTTGTACGGCTGGGTTACCTTGTTGATCCTTCGTAATGATATACTTGGTGTTGAGCATATTCAGAATACCCGGATTTGGATTCGGCTTGGCAATCTGATTTTCGATCAATTCCTGATATCGGCGCAGCTTTGCCCCGTGGTAGCCGCCAATTGACTTGTGAAAATAAGACGCCTCGGCGTTGTTGAAAGTATTTCGAAGTACATCCAAAACCCGATAATCAGGATCGGGATCGCGCAAAATTTGCTCATCCGCGGCGCTCGGACTAAGGGTTGCCTGCACAGCTTGCTTACTGACGAAATCATCGTTATTGAGGTAGCGCTTACTAACCCCAAACATATCAATGATCATCAGAAGGAGGAAGGATATATACAGTACGATCGGTTTGATTTTTTCTTTCAACCAAAGCCAGATAAGCCCGGCGAACAAAAGGATAAAAAATGCACTACGAAGGGCGTCACTCCGCATCATACCCGTACGATCCTTGACAATTGCCTGCATAATCTCTTGGGCAAAGGCCGGGTCTTGACTACTTTGCGAAATGCTTTCCTGGAACTGGGCATCGTTTGCACCCCGAAAATCGAAAAACAGGGTTGGTAGTAAAGCGAACACCACGCAGAGTCCGGCGGTTAGCCCCAGGCTAATGAAGAAGGGCCGGAAAATATCTTTAAATGACCACTTTTTCAGGGATAGATCTCGGAGGGTGGCAATGGCCATGATTACCATGAGTAGTTGGGCCAACGAAAGCACCATGGTTACTGCCCTGAACTTATTGAACATGGGGAAATAATCAAAAAAGAGGTAGTTAATCGCGGCCAGATTTTTACCCCAGGCCCATACCACGTAAAGAAGTGTAACACCAGCTACCCACCATTTTAAGGGTCCTTTGACAATAAAAAGACCGAGTATAAACAAGAAGAAAATAATGGCCCCGGCGTAGGCCGGCCCGGCGGTACTATATTGAGTACCCCAATACAGCGGGAGTGCCTGCACGAAATTTCCAGCGTTCCCGGCATCCACCCCACGATTCACGAGGGCTTTGTACGTTTCGGATTTGTTATCGAGTGATCCTTGCGAAGGACCACCGTACAAATGGGGAATGAGCAGGGTAAGAGTTTCGGCTATACCATAATTATATTGAAAGGCATAATCTTTATCCAGACCATCCTGATCGGGGCTAGCGGCCGCATCAGGGCTGAGCGAAAGTTCGGATTTTCCACGTATGGTTTCTTTAGTATAGTCATAAGCGTTCCAGAGCCGGGTAGTATGGGTACCAACGGCTACCAAGGCGGCAATTCCCAGACCCAACAGGGTCAGTACCAGCTTTTTGATCTGCCCGGTTTTTACGAGTGGAATACTCTCCAAAATAACCAGAATAAAGACCCCAATGCCAAGGTAGTAGGTGATTTGCAGATGGTTTCCGTACAGTTCGAGAGCAAAGAAGACCGCGGTAAGCGCGGCTCCGGTCAGCCAATTTTTACGAAAAGCGTGCAGAACCCCGGCGATTACGCCCGGAGCGTAGGCCAAAGCTACTATTTTTGAAATGTGCCCTGCTTCCAGGCTGGTAATAAGATAAGACCCAAAGGCGTAAGCTACTGCCCCTGACGCAGCCAACCAAAGGTTAGCACCTAGTACCAGAAATAGGATATAGGCCGAAATCATCGTCAGAAAAAATAAGCTAGCCGGTAGGGGCAAAGTGCTGTTCATGAGCCTCCCCAGCTTGGTGGAAATACTGGTAGGGTAATCGGTACCAATCAGGTAGGCAGGCATTCCTCCAAACATGCTATTGGTCCAAGACGACCATTCGCCGGTTTGTTCGTGGTACTGAACTACCTCCCGGGCGGCACTCCGGGCCTGAATATCATCGTATTGGTTTAACCGCTTTCCGTTGAGCACGGGGGATGCGTAGAGAAGGGATAGAACTGCAAAACCAACAATGGCGATCAGATGGGGCCATGTACGTTGCCAGGAAAATAAGTTTTTCATGAAAATTAAGATTCGGCTTGTTCGGAATGAATCGTTAACGCATCAATCTAGCAAGATGATATATACGTTAAATTTTGATTAACTGACACAAATATAGAAGTATTGATGTATGTTTGAACTATAAAAGAAGCGTCGCACCGCAGGGTTTTTATCTTAAAAAACCATATATAACCACCAATTTTCAGAAAATACCCAATAAATTTACGGGTGTAATGTCAAAAATTAAAATTTTCTGACATTGTGATATCATTTACGTAGTAGTAATAACTTAATAGTCATACATGAAAAGAATTGCAGTATTTACCTCCGGAGGAGATGCACCTGGTATGAACGCTTGTATCAGAGCCGTTGTACGAGGCGCTGTCTATCATGGAATTGAAGTGTTTGGGATCAGAAAAGGATATAATGGTATGATTACCGGCGATCTTTTTCAAATGTCTTCGCACTCAGTGAGTAACATTGTCCAGCGGGGAGGAACGATTCTTAAATCAGCAAGGAGTAAAGAGTTTATGACCGTTGAAGGGCGCCAAAAAGCATACGAGCAACTACAACGGTACGGTATAGAAGGATTGGTCGCCATTGGAGGAAACGGAACGTTTACGGGAGCGATGATATTTCAATCAGAGTTTGGAATACCTATCGTAGGCGCTCCGGGTACTATTGATAATGATCTGTACGGCACAGACTACACCATTGGCTACGATACCGCCGTAAATACCGCACTGGACGCCATTGACCGCATTCGAGATACGGCTAGCTCGCACGACCGTATCTTTTTTATTGAAGTAATGGGCCGCGACTCAGGATATATTGCGATTCAGTCGGGTATTGCCGGGGGAGCCGAGCTAGTCATGGTTCCGGAGGTACTAACGCCAATTTCGGAGGTGATTGAAACATTGCAACAAGGCTGGAAAAGATCAAAATCATCTTCCATTGTGGTAGTAGCCGAGGGGGACGAAGAAGGGAATGCCGCCCATATTGCCAAACAAATCAAAGAACAGGTAGACGGCGATGTGGACATCAGGGTTACGACTCTGGGGCATACTCAACGCGGTGGCTCCCCATCTGCTCAGGACCGTATCCTGGCTAGTCGCTTGGGCTTGGGTGCCTTGGAAGGATTACTCGCTGGTCAAAAAAATGTGATGGCGGGTATTATCAATAATGATCTGGTGTATACGCCCTTTGAGGATACGATTCGGCTACCAAAGCCAATCAATGAAGATCTCCTTCGAATGGTACGTATTTTAAGTATTTAAGGCGAAATACTCCTTCATTTTATAAAAGTTATTTAGACTGTTTGGGTTGACAAAATGTCAATTCAAACAGCTTTGAGTGTATTCAGCAATAGCCCGCAATTTTGTACATGAGGTAGCCCACCCATTCTCTCCAAAGAAGATGGGAGTAGCCAAATACATTCGGGTCCGGCCTAATGTAATCGCGTAGGGTAGGTTTGAAAGAACCACTGTAACTATCAGCGGGGAAAATATCTGTGGTGATACCTACTTCCTCGAAACATCCAATGGCTCTACGCAGGTGAAACGAGGAGGTAATAAGCACATACTTGCCGTTTGGGAATTGTTTCTTCAAAATCAGGGATGAGTTAACGGCATTTTGGCGGGTATTGCGCGACTCACCCTCTAAAATTATATCCTCTGCGGGTACTCCCCACTGGATAAGCGTTCGTTTTACTAAGGCACCATCATCGAGTTGCAACTGCATGATATGAGGCATGTCGGCTCCGCTGATCAAAAACTTTTTAATTTTTCCAGCTTTATAAAGCAGATAAGCCTGAAAAAAACGGTCGGCATGGACCCCCATGGATGGGTGGTCAATTTCTGGGCCTGAGATACTCATCATTCCCCCGGTGAGTATAATCCCTACGTCGTAGGTTGTTTGTACCTCAGAGATATTCTTAACGTCGTAGCTCCACCACTCAAATGCTTTGGTCACCAGATACTTATTGGTGAGCAGTACCATAAGCATAAAAGTGGCAAGAATAGCCCGACGTGCTTTGGTACGGTTTCTGGTAAAGAACGCATATAGTAGTAACATACCCACGAAGCTGATGGGCATTAGGAAGAAATCGACGGTTTTGCTGAGAAAAAAGAACATTATAGGTACGATGGTAAACGATTGTATCGTTTTGAGGTTAGATTTGCCAAGGGACTTTCTACATAGATCAGTAAAAGTATGAAAAAAGGTTTTATTAGTACATTGTGTATATTAGTAGCCATGGCTTCGGGCTGTCAGGCGCAAGCGCAAGGATACCGGATTGAGGCTACCCTCACGGGCTTGAAGGACACAACTTGTATTCTGGGACACTATAATTATAGTAATCAGCAATTCCTTGCTAAGGATACCGCCCGGGTGAATGGGCAGGGGAAAATGGTGTTTGAAGGGCCTCAGAATTTATCTGGTGGACTATACTTAATTTTGTTACCGGGTAATCAGCGCTGGGTTGAAGTGGTGTACTCGGGTGAAGAAACTAACTTTTCACTCAAAACAGATACCAGTTCTATTGTGACGAGTATGGTGGTGTCAGGTTCAGCCGAAAACCAGCTTTTCTATAACTACCAGAAGGCAATCCGTAGTACAATGCGGGATATCGAGGCGCTCAACACCGAGAAACTAATAAAAAAGGACGCGGTGACGGCTAATCTGGTGGACAAAAAATTGATCGCTGCTCAGGATAAGTTCAGCACCTTTCGGAAGAGCTTTCTCTTGGATAATACTGCGACTTTTACCGCCAAACTACTGAAAGCATCCATTGAGCCCGAAATACCAGAGGCGCCGACTTTGACCAACGGTAAGAAAGACTCTTTGTGGGTGTTTAATTACTATAAAACACACTACTGGGATAACTTTGATTTAACGGATTCCCGGTTATTAAAAGCTCCTTTTATCCAGCCTAAGCTGGAACGTTACATTAAGAGTCTGGTAGTTCAGGTGGCCGATTCTATTACCAAAGATGTGGATGCTCTGGTTCAGAAAACCGCTAAAAACAAAGAATTAAAGTCTTACATTATTTACTACGTGACCAGCGAGTACGAAAACCCCAAAGTAGTAGGTACGGAAGGTGTGTTTGTTCATATGGCCGAGAAATATTACCTAACGGGTCAGATGGAGGTGTCGGAAGATGCTAAGAAGCGAATCAGAGAGCGGGTAAATAGCATGAAACCGGTGTTGGTGGATAAAATAATGCCCGACCTGGCACTTTCTGATCTTAACCGGAAACCCCTGAGTATTCATGGAATAAAATCAGATTATACGGTAGTGTTTTTCTATTCTCCTACTTGTGGGCACTGCAAAGAAGCGGCACCTATACTGAAAGAATTTTATGACAAGAATAAAGACAAAGGACTGAAAGTATTAGCCGTAGCGACCGAACAAAGCCCGGAATGGAAAAAGTATGTTCAAGATTATAAATTGGAAGAGCTTCTACATGGATATGATTTTACCCAACAGACTGACTACCGGTTAAAGTACGATGTGTTCGCAACGCCAACGGTCTACGTGCTTGATAAGAACAAGAAAATCATTGCCCGGCGAATGCCCGTGGAACAGCTGGATGATTTTTACAATTTTTATCTGAAAAATCATCCTCTGGAGGTGGTTAAAAGTGCTTCGGTTGGTAAAATAGGGAAGTAAATACTAATTAGACATAAAAACGAGGCTATGGTACTTCCATAGCCTCGTTTTGCGTAAAATAATGGGAGAAGAATAGCTTAATATTTGTCGTAGAAACTTTTGAGATTGCTGGTTAGCTGGCCGTAAATAGGCTTACTGAATTCGACAAAAAGTTGCTGGGGAGCAGGCGGCATAAGCTCTCTGACCGTAGAAATTCGCTTTTGGTCGGCGCTCAGTGCTCGTTCATCCCCGTTAAAATTACCCCATTCACAAACCCAGCTAAACTCTCCGGGGATTTTATCCTGATAAATGATCCTCTTGGTAGAAAAGTCACGAATCTGCATATCAAGTAAGCCACCAGAAAGTACCGTCTTACGGCTTTTTGTCAACTTAGCGGTTACCGTGTTGAACACCTCAACTTTCTTTCCATCGACGGTGGCTTCGCCTACCTTCACGCTATCCTTACTGGTCACTACTTCGGTTTTAGTTTCAATAAGGGTTTGCCCAATCGCAAAGTCATCAAATTGTAACGTCACTACGTGGTCGGGGCGTACCTTCTGATCGGTGGCTTCGCTGGGGGTGTAGAACTGCACAAATTTGTTGAGTCGACGATTACTTTGCAGAAACTCATTTACGCGGTCCTGGAAGTACTCATTACTGAGCTGATAGGTGCGCGATGTTACCAGTACTTGTTCCACCACTACTTTAAAAGAGGCTTCATTATAGGCTTCGTCTAGTTTCTGATCGACATTCCTGAAATTAGGTATCTGTTGGCTTGCTATTTCAAAATGATTAAAGGCCAATCGGGCGTTTTCGCGTCCTCCCTGGTTGAGTCGGGCCTCGCCAGCGTTGTATCTGACCGTGGCTGCTTCTTGTCGGGCCTCTTCTTCCTGATCAAAATAGCTCTTGGCATCAACCAGTCGTTGGCATGGGGTACACCCATCAATGGCATTGTACAACGTATTCAATTGAGAATAGATATCGGCAGTGCGTTCAAATTTGAAGGGATCAGTAGAGGCTTCATTGCGCCGGAGATCTTCTAGGTGCTGCTGAACAGCCATTGGGTAGGCTTCTTTCAGGATATTGGCAGAGGAGGAGCGGGCGTTATCATTGAGGCGGGAAACCGCGAGGACAACAGATTCATCGTAATCACCACGTTTCAGTGATTTTTTTGCGGATTTACAGGAGTCAAGGCCAAGCATAACAATGATTGCCAAAAAACTGTATCGAGCGAAGTTTTTCATGGTTTAAATAGAAATTATGGGAAGGCTCAACGAGACCTAAATGTCAAATTTCTTAAAAAATCACTTCATTTTCGAACGCTTTACTAAATAAGATGTAAGAATAGGGTCAAAACCTTCAGCTATATCGGCTTCAATGAAGTCAATTTTATACTGGCCACATTTGAGTTTCAGGTCCTGATAAAACTTCTTGACGTACTGTTGATACTGATTCCGGACTTGGTGCGGCTGTACTTTAACTTTTTCGCCTGTTTCCAGATCAACAAATTCGTAGGGGCGGTCTTCGAAGGCAAAGTCTTCTTCCGTTTTGCGGTCAGTAACGTGAAAAAGCAGTACCTCGTGCAGATTGTGACGAAGGTGCTGCAGGGCAGAGAATAGCTGATCGGCCTGTTCGAGGTCATCAAACATATCACTGAAAAGTACCACCAGCGAGCGTTTATGAATTTTTTGGGCGATGATGTGGATGATCTCGGCAACCGAAGTCTTACGAAGTGGCTGAGGCTTTTTCAGAAGATTTTCTAGTTCAAGAACGATCTTATGAATGTGCGATGGCGTTGACTTTACTTGGGTCTGTATTTCTATTTTATCGGAGAAGGTAGTCAGACTAACGGCGTCTTTTTGCCTTTGGAGCAAATGGGCTAGACTGGCCGCCGCCATGATACTAAACGTGATTTTTCCGTAGTTTTCCTCAGGGTAGTACATCGACGATGATGTGTCGATCAGTAAATGGCAGCGAAGGTTTGTTTCTTCTTCGTAGCGCTTTACAAAAAGCTTATCGGTTTTGGCAAAGACCTTCCAATCCATGTGCCGGGTACTTTCCCCGGTATTATACAGCCTATGCTCCGCAAACTCTACGGAGAATCCGTGAAAGGGTGATTTGTGAAGACCCGTGATAAAACCTTCCACAAGTTGCCGGGCCAGAAAATCCAGGTTTCCAAACTCACGTACTTTCGATAAATCCAGCGGGCGTTTACTCATGACTTCTACTTAATGATAATGAATGTGATCCACCCTCTAAGATAAGAACAACCGGGAAGTAATTAAAAATAATTAGCGAGGCTTCGTTTGTTCAGGCTGGGGATCAAGCATCACCAGACCATCTACGCCAATTACTTTTACCATTACCTTGGCTACTCCGCTGGCTACCATACCTATTTCTTTGGCGGCCGATTTACTAAGATCAATAACTCGGCTTTTTGTATAAGGACCTCGATCATTAACTCGTACGGTTACCTTTTTGTTATTAGCTAGGTTTGTGACCTCGAGAAGGGTATTGTAGGGAAGAGTGGGGTGGGCAGCAGTGAGCTCCTGATTGCTGAATATCTCTCCAAAGTAGGTTTTACGGCCATTAAACTTAGGAGCATAATAGGACGCTATCCCAACTTGTGGTTTTTCGAGATAAGCTCTTACTTCTTCAATAGAAGGCTTGGATAAGCTTATCATCAAGAAAATGAGGAACGATTGAATGCTCATACCTTATGGTTTAGGTGAAACAGGAAGCCAGATACTTCTATATTCTACCACTAGAACTCTGGCTTTTTACTAACTTCTATGGGTATCAATGCGCACAAATATAACGGAAGGCCCTTGTAAGTAGGTATTAATTATACTTTTAGTGCAAATTATTTATTACATTATATAATTTTAACCCTAAATAAGAGGGGAATGATCTGATAACTTTTTGCAGAGAGCAATAAACTTTCTATTTTAGCGTTCGATTTAACCATAAATTGCTACACACAGTGGAAGACAGAGAGAAAATCTACTCAAAACGAGTCAGGGCAGGAAAACGTACCTATTTTTTTGATGTTCGCTCGACGCGTTCCAATGATTACTACCTAACGATTACCGAAAGTCGACGTCATCCTCAGGGCGATGGGTTTACGTACGAGAAACATAAGATATTCTTATACAAAGAAGATTTTAACAAGTTTATCGAAGCTTTGCAGGAATCGGTTAATCACGTTAAAACCGAATTGATACCTGAGTTTGACTTTACTCAGTATGACGCCAAAGCCGAAGAGCTCGACGAAATAATCGGAACGGAGTTAAAGTGGGAGTAGGTTAGAGTCATACTACTTACAAATATTTAGTGTCTTCGGGATATCCTTCCGAAGGCTTTTTAGTTTTTAGCCCACTATGTAGTAATTTTGCGATTCCGTTTGGTGCGAGCCTCGGGTGAGCATACAAACGGGGACCGTGTAAGGTGTATTTGAAAATTGTAAATAATAAATAGAAAATGAGTCTCCAATGTGGAATTGTAGGATTACCAAATGTAGGGAAATCCACGCTATTTAATGCCATTTCGAGTGGTAAGGCAGAAGCCGCCAACTATCCTTTTTGTACCATAGAGCCCAACGTGGGCGTAGTGACGGTACCGGACGAACGCCTTGAAATTCTTACGAGCCTGGTCAAACCCCAGAAGGTAATTCCAACAATTATGGAGTTTGTTGATATTGCTGGGTTGGTAAAAGGTGCTAGTCAGGGTGCAGGGTTGGGTAATAAATTCCTGGCCAATATTCGTGAAGTGGATGCTATTGTGCACGTAGTTCGTTGTTTTCAGGACGAAAATGTGGTACACGTAGAAGGACGGGTAAATCCTGTGTTTGATAAGGAGATTATTGACATCGAGTTACAGTTGAAAGACTTGGAATCAGTCATTAAAAAAATTCAAAAAGTAGATAAAGCGGCAAGGACTGGCGACGCCAAGGCGAAAGCTGAACTTGCTATATTGAAGCAATACCAAGATGCGTTGGAAGCTGGAAAAAGCGCTCGTAGTTTGCCTTTTACGGAGGAAGAACGCGAAGCAGCCGTTGGAGATATTCAATTGCTGACCATCAAGCCGGTACTGTACGTGGCCAACGTAGACGAGGCCAGTATGCTGACCGGAAACGAGTACTCCGAAAAGCTACGGGAGGCCGTAAAAGAGGAAGGTGCGGAAGTAATTGTACTTTGTGCAGCCATCGAGGAGCAGATTGCTGAAATCGAGGATCCCGATGAACATGAGATGTTTTTGGGTGAGTATGGCTTGAAAGAGTCCGGATTGAGCAAGCTGATCAAGGAATCATATGCACTATTGAATCTTATTACGTATTTCACGGCGGGTGTAAAAGAAGTACGCGCTTGGACTATTCAGCGGGGCTGGAAGGCACCGCAAGCGGCCGGAGTAATTCATTCAGACTTTGAGAAAGGGTTTATCCGGGCGGAAGTAATTAAAATACCAGATTACGTGCAGTATAAAACCGAAGCTGGGGTAAAGGAAGTGGGTAAAATGGCCGTGGAAGGGAAGGAGTATACCGTAAAAGACGGTGATATCATGCACTTCCGCTTCAACGTATAAATGCGAGGTAGGCATTTAGATAACAAATCAGGGCGTGAGGAAAAATTCTCACGCCCTGATTTGTTATTATCAGTAGGTAGAAAAGTTGCCTGGGAGGTAATCGTCCTCCGGCATTATATCCCTACCATGAAGTAGAGCTTTGTAGGTGTGGGCCATTTGGATAATGTCATCTACCACGCAGTGGGCTTTTTGCATGAAGAGGGCATTCTGGCCTTGTTGGATCAACTGGCCAAAAAGGTCCCTGAGAATAAGTAGTTCTTCGACGTGGACGGAAAAGTCCTGGATAACAAACATCTGAAACCCCGGATCTTCCTTTTGCGGAAAGTAAAGCACTAAGTGAAAGTCTTTATCCATAAAGAATGAACGAACACAGCTTTCCTCGAAATCCGTGGGCATTTCGTTATGGTCGGTGAGACAATCAATGATCTCCGTTTCCTCCTGGGTAACGAGCAGATTTGGGGTTATATAAAAATTATTACTGTAATTTTTCATAGCAAATTCAACGTTCAAACTATATCTGAATTGACGAAAGCTAAACCAGTATATGTTTAATTATAATGCTCAAACAGTAACAATTGGTACTGGGCATTTAATCTATGGTAAACATTAATGGCTTCATTAACAGGAGGTCCTCCAAGGGGTAGATTTGGTTCACGAGCCCCTGTTTCATAGCCGGGGATACCTTTTTGTACTTGGTTTG
>Ga0105053_10005136_pt1 | contig 18776 bp, 16 predicted proteins | sample BON01_FD_78093 | JGI IMG/M metagenome (GOLD analysis project Ga0105053, IMG submission 78093) | Freshwater microbial communities from Lake Bonney liftoff mats and glacier meltwater in Antarctica - BON-01 | ecosystem: Environmental > Aquatic > Freshwater > Ice > Glacier meltwater | place: Lake...
AGCTCGCAAGATTAACGTCTCGGCCGAAGCGACCCCTCATCACCTCGCATTAACCGATGCGGCCCTCGGCACTTACGACACGCATTTCAAGATGAACCCGCCGTTGCGCACCGAAGAGGATCGGCAAGCACTGATCGAAGGGCTCAAGGATGGCACGCTCGATATCATCGCGACTGATCATGCGCCGCACACGAATTACGAAAAGGATATGGAGTTCGATTATGCTCCGAATGGTATTCTTGGACTCGAAACCTCCCTCCCCGTGACGTTGGGTGTGCTGGTTCGCGAAGCGAAAATGAAGCTGCCTCGCGTTATCGATTTAATGACGCGCCGGCCGGCAAAGTTGTTTAATCTTCCTGCGGGAACGCTCGCGATCGATGCCGCCGCCGATATTTGTCTCTTCGATCCGAAAGAAAAGTGGGTCTACGATGCGCCAGCAGGATTCAGTAAATCCGGCAACTCTCCGTGGGATGGCGAAACGCTCACTGGCCGAATCAAAACCACTATCGTCAACGGTCGCGTAGTTTTCAACGGCAAGCAGATCGTTTGAGTCGCGTGCAGTTGACGTTGCGCCGACGGTAATTTTCCGCCGCACTCGTGGCAATGCCTTCAGATTATTCCGCCGTTATAATTTCCGTCGAGCTGCTCCTTATTCTGAGCGGCTGCTATTTATTGTGGAAATATGGTCTCACCAAAACCGCTCGTGAGCAGGCATCTGCCGCGAAGCAGGTGTTTCCTGAATGGGAGATTAGCCTGACCAGTTTTCTGCTGTTTATTTGGATGATTTTTTGCGGAGGGCTACTGGGGCAGTCGCTGCTCTCGCTGTTTATCAATCGGGAGGAAATGAGCAATGCCGATACACTCGTCACTGCCGGCGCAGCATTCCACGGCGGCATGCTCCTTGGAATCATCCTCTTCAAGTATTTCTTCGATCGGCTTCCATCCCGCCACCCGCAAGCATCCTCGTGGTTTCGAAAACTCACGCTCGGAGTTATAACCCTCCTAATCGTGCTCCCCTCCCTCACCGCTGTCGGCCTCGTCTGGCAGCAATCACTTGAATGGATGGGTGTGGCGATCGAGCAGCAGGATCTGGTCGGAATTTTCGCAGATGAAGACTCACCCGCACTGCTCATTCTTATGACTTTGCTCGCGATCACGCTTGCTCCCGTGACCGAAGAACTGATTTTTCGCGGCGGAATTTTCCGATTTATGCGCACCCGCACCCCACGTTGGGTCGCCCTGCTGGTGCCCGCCCTACTCTTCGGCGCCTTGCACGCCAACCTCGCAAGTTTCGTCCCACTCGTGGCGCTGGGTATCATCTTGTCCCTGGCCTACGAACGCACCGGTAGCATCGTTGTGCCGATCGTGGCTCATGGTCTGTTCAACCTTCACACAATCGTATTGATCTTGAGCGGCGTGACCGCGTGATACCATGTCGCTGTTCACGCGCAAACGATCGGATTCCGTCGCGTCCCTTGGGGAGCAATCCTTGATTGCGACCATTCGGCAATGGTTGGGCTCGGCGGCGCCAGAATCTCCTATGGGCATGGGCGATGATTGCGCGCAATTACCTCCCACGTCGAAGCGGCAACTGGTCACCGTGGATCCCGTGGTCTACGGCAGACACTTTGACGATAGCATCGCGCCACGTCATGTCGGAGAAAAGCTGCTGAAGCGTAATTTGAGTGACATCGCCGCCATGGGCGGACAACCCACCGCCGCCGTCATCGCGTTAACCCTGGATCCACGCACCAAGCTCGCGTGGTTGGAACTATTCTACCGAGGCCTCGCTGCCTGTGCGCGCAAATACGAGGTCAAGATAGTCGGCGGCGATGTTGCCCAGGCCGAAAATCATTTTTCAGCTAGCCTCACCATGCTCGGAACGGCGACCTCGAAGCGCGTGCTCACGCGTCAAGGTGCCCAGATTGGTGATTCGCTCTACGTTACCGGTCGTCTTGGTGGCAGTCTCGCCAGTGGGCGTCACTATCGATTTAAACCACGACTGATCGAAGGGGCGTGGTTGGTAAAACAAAGCAACGTGGTGGCGATGATGGATCTCAGCGATGGTCTCGGAAAAGATCTACGATCACTCACACCGAATGGAGCGCGGGCGCGACTTGATCAAAACTCGCTACCTTTGAATAAGGGGTGCGATGTGCGCGCAGCCCTGAGTGACGGAGAAGACTACGAACTTCTCTTCGCCGTCTCAGCCCAAACCAAACACGTCATCTTTCAGCGCAAATGGCGGCAGCAATTCCCCCGCGTGCCCCTCACCCGTATCGGCGAATTGGTTTCCGCCGACGACGCCGACGAACCCTCGCTCAACTTGGAATGCTATTTTGGTTATGAGCATCTCCGCTAAACTGCGTCTGGGCGTGACGACTGCCTCTGCCGAAGAGACCGAAATCCTCGCGGCTGAATTTGCGGCCGAAATACCGCCCGATACGACGCTCGCACTGCACGGCGATCTCGGCGTCGGCAAAACCACTTTCGTGCGTGGTCTCGCCCGCGGACTGGGCATCACCAGCAATGTCACCAGCCCGACGTTTTCGATCTACACCCTCTATCGCGGCGCGCGCACCCTCGTGCATCTCGACGCCTACCGATTGGAAAGCCCCCAGGAAATTGACGATCTACTTTTGGAAGATTTCTTGACCACGCCTTATTGCCTAGCGATTGAGTGGCCCGAGAAGATCGCCTCCTGGGTGCCCCCAACTGCGCTACACCTCGATCTCGGCATCACTCCAGACCAGAAGCATACGATCACGTTGCAAAGCTAGGACACTGGTAGAATTACGGCGACATAGTCGCCGTTGAATCGAGCTACTTTTCGCCCGCCTTGTTCCAGCCAAGCGTGCAGCGACGCTCGCGCCTTGCCGTGTCGCTTTAAGGTTCGGATCAACTTAGCCCAATCCGCCTCGGGGATACCTTCACAATGCGCAGTGAAGTCGGCCTCAATCGGCAGTTCATAATCCATCTGATTCCGCTGGATCACCACCCGGCATTGCAACGCTTCGTCCAAAAGTGCCCAATGAAACCAAGTCCAGGCTGAGAGGATCGCGACCGCAGCAGCGCTTCCGCCAAACACCGTCGCCCGATGATTCACGTTAGCATCAAGCGGAGCTTCGAGCACAACCCCATCCCGGGCACAGTTGCGCACCCGAACTTCCATCGATGCGGAAATCGGGATATGCGCGTGCAAATACGCCTCAACATCAGTTGGCGCGCGTGATGGGCTCATCAGACTACCGCGAAATAGAACTCAGTCCGTCTTAGGAGGAGTCCCGTTGTCCTCAGAAACAACCGAATCGCTCTCAGTAGGGGCTGCAGCTTCCGGTTTTGTTTCCGTTTTAGTCACAGCAGGGGCCGGAGCTTCCGTCGCTGGAGTTGCTTCTTCCACTGGAGCGGCTTCTTCCACCGGAGTGGGTTTTACCGTGGGAGTAGGTTCTGCTACCGGAGCAAGTTCTGCGGAGGAAATAGGTTCTTCTGCAGCGCCGGGTTCTGCTGCGGGAGCAGGTTCTTCCGCAGTAGCGGGTTCTGCAACAGGAGCTTCCTTTTGAGCAGGCGGCTCGGTTTGCACATCCACAGGAGCCTCAGTTTTCTTGGCAGCTTTCTCGTTTGGTTTCTCAGGAAAGTTTTCAGGATCGTGTTCTTCAGCCACTTTCTTCTTCGCTTCCGGAATTGGAGGTGCCGCGAACAAACGCCCATCAATAAACTCGGTCACATAGCCTTCCATGACGAGCCAACGTAGATCGCCCTGCATACGGGTAAACTTAGCCTTCTGGGCATCCGTTACGACGACTTCAGGTGCAGTTTCACCTTCCTTGACCTCAGCGGGGCTTTCGATTCCCGCAAACTTCGAGGTCAATTCACTCACCTTAACCATCGGGTTGGCCTCGATGAAGGAAATTAATTCTCCAATGCTATCGGCAAACGTCTGTCCAGGCACCCGGAATTTCCGTTTCACCGCGCAGACGTAAGAAACGCCCTTCGAGCCTTTCTTGAAAATTGTGAAATGCTCGCGACGTAAACGACCGCGCAATCCATTGGCTGTATCCAAGGGGAAATAGCGTTGGCGATCCAAAGCACCTCTCACGGCGCGGCGAATCTCACTGTCAGGCATAGATTCGAGCAAACGACCTTGGAAACGAACCGTTTCGATCGTGCGACTAATCTGCTGCCGGGCATGGGTGAGCAGATGCAGTCGCGCATCTTCGATCGTATCGAAAGCAATCCCCGCGGGAGCTTCAGCCACCACCGGTTCTTCCGCTGCTGGCTCTGATTCTTCCGACTTCACCTCTTCTGCTGCGACCGGAGTTTCCTCGGTGGCCGTTGCTGTAGATGGGGGTTCCGAGGTCACCTCAGCAGTCGCTTCAACCGGAGTTTCTTCTGGAGCGGCTTCAACTTTGGCAACTGGAGGAGCTTCTTCAGAACGAGCTGGTTTCTTCGTCTCCTCTGTTTTTAAAGTAAAACGGACCACCTTCTTCATCTGGTCTGTCCATTGCGTCACCACTTCGGGATCGCGGACGGATTCGATGCGATTACGAAACACCTCAAGCGACATGCCCTTAATCTTTGTGGCGAAGTGCTGCTGCACGAATTGGTTGTAACGGTGATAATTCGGTGGGCCGAGTAATGCCCCCGTAATACCACATTTGTTGATCACCTGGAAATTACCCGTCGGTGCGTCCACTTCGACTTCTTCTGTCGAGAAGAACTTATCGAGATGGTTCGTCATCACATGATTGACGACTTCCTCTTCGGTATCAAACGGCATGCCGTCGGGCACAGAAATGTAGAATGGTTTCTTATCTTTGCCGCCGTCCTTATCGCTCCGCGTCAGCACGACGATGAATCGGTCTTCTTTTGCCACCACGGTCTTGGCGATTTCAAAGAGCTCGATCGTGCGGCATGAGCCACGAATCGTTTTTGCCAAGGCGTCGAAGCTAGTATCTTCGGGATAGAAACTCGCGGAAAAATAAGGGCTATCGTAGGGCCCTTGAAATTGCTGAACAGGACGACCACCTGCAGAGCGTCCCTCGCCACGAGCATCGCTCGGCGCATCGCGACGCGGACGTCGATCGGCACCGCCGCTTCGACGATCTCCACCAGCAGGGTTGCCCCCACCCTCCGGCTTGCGAAAGCCGCGACGGTCACGTCGCGGATCACCGCGATCATCACCACGCGGATGTTTAGCCCTCGACTGCTTATCAGACGGCGAGGATTTATCCTGCGTCCATTGCGTGCCGAAGCTGAAATCCTGCAGCTGGTTAAGGTCTAGTTTATTGAAATCCTTTTTAGGATTTTCTGGCGTAGCTTTGTCGTCCATGGAGGCGAAGCGGATGGGTCATATCCGCGGTAGTTTACTTGGTGTTCTAATCTGAGGTTAAGGTCGGCGAGAGTGTCCATGCTAGCACGGGCATGACGCAAGCGATTTTATACCGTCAAATTGCGGTTAATACACACGGGGAATTCGCGTGGTTACATGTCAATATCTGCGCTCCGCTGCATCAGGAAGAGGCGCACGATACTGATAGTCTGGTTCAACCTCCTGCCGACGCAGAATCCCACCGATCTCACGCCATGTCGCGACCAACCCCTTTGGCGATGGCGGCAAATCATGCTCGATCGCCTCATGAAGCCGTTTCAGATGATAACAAGGCACTGCCGCATACATATGATGCTCGGTGTGGAAATTCATCTGCCAATAGAGAAAACGGAGAACCGGACTGAGTATTATCGTGCGACAGCACAGCCGAAAATCGGGCACATTGTCCTGCAAGCCTACGTGCTGTGTGTTGTTACATAGAAAGAAAAGCCAACCGCCATAAAACGGCGCCAAGGTGGTTAGGACAGGTAACATCCACCAGCCCATCGCGACTGAAACTGCGATGATAAGTCCATGCCCAAGCAATAACGTGCGAGCCCAACGCACCGGAGGAATCCGCAGCTCAGGTTTTTCAGGCGGATAACAATAAAGCTCCCACGGAGTCTCCATTTTCCCGCGAGCAATCCGGAGAGTGTAAAGGAAAACCCACCAGCCCCCCTTGAGGTTGATGAATCCACCATGCAGAAAATCCCGTTTCAGGATTTTCACCGGCAGCATTACTTCCTGATCGTCGGGTGGATGCAACGTGTGGCGGTGATGACGTTGATGGCTTGAGATAAAAATCTCGAAATTGATCCAACCAAGAAATGAAACCACGCGCATGAAAAATGCATTGAGCGATTTCGTCTTAAACACCGTGCCGTGCTCAAGCTCGTGCATGCCATTGATATGAAAATTCGAGACCATGCCGTGCAAAAATATCAGCGGCACCGTCATCAGCCATGGCCATCCCTGACTCCACGAAAAGTAAGCCAAGCTACCAGTCGCGGCCACGATCAGCAAAAAGCCCCCCGTCTGCACCCAGCCGAGCCAATCGCTCCGCTTATGCAGTTGTTTAAACAGCTCGGTAGAGATCGGTGAACGATACCAATCAATCGCGGGAGGTGTTCGCTTTACGGCCATATCCCCTTGCGCGTAAATCCCCCTCTTCCTCAATGCAAGTGCGTTAATTAAATCCTGCTGCAGCGTCCCTAGAAAAACTGCCTCGCCGCGCCATCTGTTCACTCGGGAAATGCAGCAAGGCTGAGCCATGTGTCGCTCGCTCCGTCGAACCCTTTTCGGGTTCAAGTCGGCGTTTCACCTGTCCGGCTTGGTCAGATAAATCCGCAATCGGAAATCGCCATTTCTAATAGAAAGTGGTGCTCAGGAAGGGACTCGAACCCTTACACCTTTCGGCACACGCCCCTCAAGCGTGCGTGTCTACCAATTCCACCACCTGAGCATTAAATGAGAGGAAGGCGGACTAAGAGCAATCGCGGGCGGGTTGTAAAGCCCTGAAATAAACATTACCGTAAATCACTGCTTCGCGGCCAGTTCAGCGCCGATCCGCCAATGCGCGAGCCAGCTGTGCGGCGAAAAAAGGCCCGCGATAAATCAATCCGGTATAAAGCTGAATTAAGGTCGCCCCGGCATCCAATTTCTCCGATGCGCTCGCGGAATCGGTGATCCCACCCACCCCGATGATCGGCAATCGGCCATGGGTCGCGCGTGAGATGTAGTTAATGATCTGCGTGGAATGATCTCGCAGAGGCGCGCCGCTCAAGCCACCAGCCTGCCCAATATTCTCCAATGGTCCGGAACGATCCAAAGTCGTGTTAGTGGCGATGATCCCATCGAGTCCAAATTCTGCGATTACCTCGAGGACCATATCAATCTGCGCGTATGTCAGGTCCGGAGCAATTTTCAGTAAGAGCGGTTTGCGGCTCTTCCCGGGGACTTCATGTCGCGCCCGATTAGCTTTGGAGACCGCTCCAAGCAGTTCACGCAACCGCCCCTCATCCTGTAATTTTCGGAGATCGGGTGTATTGGGACTGCTTACATTGAGCACGAGATAGTCCGCATGATCCGCCAGACGTGCAAAACTCCCTAGATAGTCGTTCACTGCCTGATCAAGAGTCGCTACTTTCGATTTCCCTAAATTGATACCGAGCGGGATCCGACGTTCGCCGGGCTTGGCCTGCGAAGCCAATCGAGCCGCGATGGCATCCGCTCCATCATTATTAAAGCCCATTCGGTTAATCACTGCCTCCTGCTTAGGAAAACGAAATGCTCGTGGGCGATCATTACCCGGCTGCCTCAGCATTGTCGCTGTGCCAATCTCTACATGACCAAAGCCCATCGCGGCTGCTGCTGGCCAGGCGCGAGCATTCTTATCGAACCCTGCGGCTAATCCCACCCGATTGGGGAATTTCAGCCCGAGGCATTCCACCGGCCGCGCGCCCATCCCCGATGAGGCTCCATTGACCTTTTCCAATAGTCGACACAACGGACTGATACGTCCCAACATTGCGAGGCTATCCACCGCAATTTCATGCGCGTGCTCGGCATCCAGCCGGAATAAAAACGGTCTAACTAGCCTCTCGTAAAAGTGCCCCATGGAGCGCGACAGTGAAACTGGTCTGAAAAAAATCAAGTGCGACGACGTTAAATGATTGCCGTGGGGTCATTTCGGGCCCGAAAAAGCACTTGCAACGTTAGAAATCTTTTCTGCTTGTTTTTTCATATCTCAATAACACGCTCCGCGAAAATCCCCAAGCATATATGGCCAAAGCTACAACTACTCTTGATTGGTGCCTCATCCGCCTCGGCGATGACCACAATTGGTGGATCACTGAAACCAGTGATCCCGTCCGCTGGGATGTTGATGGTCTCAGCATTATTGACCCGCGCCAAGTAGACCACCTCATCGAGGTAGTCGAGCCTCTTCGGGACTACGGATTCGATCAGGATCTTTTCGAGGGCGCCTTTATCCTCTTCCGCATCGAAAAGGAAGTAGGAAAGGGAAACGTGCGCCTCAAGCGCGTGAAGGACTCCGTCTTCGATTCCGATGATAAGCTCTTCGCGTTAGCCGATACCCTCGATGAGGAAAACGGACCCTACGCCGATCTGCTCGATCACCTCACTCGCTGCCGCGTAAAAATGCTCAACGATGTCATCGATTTTGAAAGCAAGCTCACCGTAGATGAGGTTGAAGACGAACTTCGCGAAGCCCAAAACGCTGACTTTATCGAAGGCAACGCTGTCCATACCTTCAACGAGCTCAACAGCATTCTCGATTACGTGCCCGAAGGTTATGAAACCGACGAGGACAACGAGGACAAAGATCCCGACGACGAAGATGAAGACATCCCTGATCTAGACGCCGAGGAAGAAGAGAAACTCAAAAACGACCAATCTCTTAAGTGGGATGGCGACGAGGATGATGATGATGAGGCCTCCGAAGAAAGTAAACCGAAAGAGCCCAAGCGCCCTGAAGGGCACAGCAAGAAGCGCAGCTAAACTGCTATTCTAATTTTATAAAACGGTCATCTGGCCGTTTTTTTTCAACCATCAAGTGGACAACTCGCTAAACTATCCGGCCATATCCGGAAAGGTTGCCTTTTTTTACGAGATTCATCTGATTGGATATGTATGGTTTCTAATCTACGTGTTCGCATCTTCCCCCTCATCGCCGCTTGGCTCGTGTTTCTGACGGCTTGCAGCACCGACGAGATTAGCGGAATCAATCCGACTATACCCGCCGCAAACACCGCTGCTCAACTGCGCGCCGGAGACAGCCTCACCGTTTCAGTTCAAAGCGTGCCGGAGCCCAATAATAACTCCGTGCAAATCGACGGAGAAGGATTCATCTCCCTGCCCTACATCGGCACCGTGCTAGCGGCTGGCGCGACCACGGGTGAACTCGCGCATCGCATCCGCCAAACTTACATCGACGGCGATATTTATCGCGCCCTCGACGTTTCGGTCACCGTCACTGAGCGCTACGTTTACGTTGGCGGTGAAGTGACTCGCCCGGGGCGCATCCTCTGGACCCCTCATCTCACGCTGACCAAAGCCATCCAATCCGCCGGAGGATTCACTCTCTACGCCAAGGAAAGTCGCGTCACGCTCGCACGTGATCAGGATGCCTACGATATCAACGTGACTCTCGCGCAAAAGAATCCCGCGCAAGATGTGCTGCTCATGCCGGGTGATTCGATTCAAGTGCCCCGCTCTCCTTTTTAGGTGCAGTGACTTTCCCTGCCATGTTTATCCTCGGCAGTTCGCTTTCGGTTCTCTGCTTTGAAATCATCGCGGCAGCGGTGATTATCGCAGTGATCGCCATCACCCGGCATGCTTACCGCGACAATACCAATCGTGCACGCAAGGTGACCATGCGCGTATTTCTAGTCTATTTGATCTGGCTCGGCATCCTCTTGGCATTGGTTAAAAGCGGCCAGATGCAGAACCTCCCGATGCAGGGAATACCCATCTTCTTCGGCTCAGTGCTGATCATCAGTGTCGTGGCTGGACTTTCCCGATATGGCGGCCACTTAGCTATCCAGACGCCGCTGGCTGCTTTGATTGCCTTTCACGCTTTTCGTCTCCCATTGGAACTCGTTCTTCACAACTGGACTGAGCGCGGCACGATCCCCACGACCATGATATGGACTGGCCAAAACTGGGATATTATAGCTGGCGCACTCGCCTTTGCAATTTGGCCCGTTGCTAAAAATCGCGCAGTAGCCTGGGGATTCAATATCATCGGGTCGCTCTTGCTGCTTAACGTTCTGCGAGTCGCCCTGTTATCCAGTTCCTTACCGTTCGGTTGGGATACGCAGCCACCGCTGCAGCTTTTTGAACATGCCCCTTATTTTCTAATCGGCCCCGTGTTGATCGGAGGCGCGATCACCGGACATATTATCCTCACACGCGCTTTGCTCCGCAAAACCTAACGCGTCTCGCGCTTAGAACCTCCTCAGCGCTCGCAAGCGAGCAGCCTACCCATTCACCTGCCTGACGCGCCACGCGAACCTCTGGGTCAATCTTTCACTGTGCCCACGATTCGGCTACAAAAGACGCGGCTCGATTGATGTAGCCAATCTGGCCGCTGCGACAATTGGGTCGACCTTGGCCCACTTATTTAAGCAGCTTCGCCATCTCTTTGGCGAAGTAAGTCAGAATCAAATCCGCACCCGACCGCTTGATCGCGAGCAGTGATTCGTGCCGAACCTTCTCATAATCGAGCCAGCCCAATTTCGCGGCGGCGTGAATTTGAGAGTATTCGCCTGACACCTGATAGGCCGCGACCGGTTTGTCTGAAAAATCGCGAATCTCCCGAATGATATCCAAATAAGCTCCGGCCGGTTTCACCATGATGATATCGGCGCCCTCTTCTAAATCGAGTGTTGCCTCTTCCAGGGCCTCGCGCCGATTCGCTGGGTTCAGCTGATAAGTCGCTTTGCTGAGCACATTGGTTCCGGCGGCTTTCGCACTACCGACCGCATCACGAAACGGACCGTAATAAGCCGAATTAAATTTCGCCGAGTAAGCCATGATGACCGTATTTTCAAAATCCTCGTCATCCAACGATTCCCGGATCGCACCGATCCGACCATCCATCATATCCGAGGGTGCTACGATATCGACACCCGCCTGTGCATGCAGGACCGCCATCTCGCAAAGAATGTTCACCGTGCGATCATTATCCACATCATCCTTCTCCGCAGTAAGGACCCCGTCGTGGCCATGGGTTGTGTAAGGATCGAGCGCGACATCCGTCGTGATCATCAAACCGGGCACCGCTTTTTTCACCGCACGCACCGCGCGCAAAATGAGACCATCTTCATCAAGGGCTCTCGTGCCTTCGGCATCCTTCAACTGCGCATCGAGTTTAGGGAACAGCGCCACCGCAGGCACTCCGAGCTTATGCAACGCGCGACACTCTTTCACCAGATCGCGGATATTCAGGCGACTCACCCCCGGCATCGAGTCAACCGGTTCAGGTGCGGTCTTCCCCTCAATCACAAAAAGCGGCGCGATAAAATCCGCAGGTCGCAATACGGTTTCTTCCACCATCGCACGAATCGTGGCATTCCGGCGCAACCGCCGAGGACGTTGAGGTAAATCTAGCTTGAAGTTGGAAGGCATAGGTAAAATGTTACTCGTTATTACGCACGCCATGCCCTTGGTCACCACACATTTTTGCACTCAAACGCGTCAAACTAACAGGACGCGAACTACGTGTTGCGGTTGTTGATCGGTCTCTTTGACCCACAATCGCCAGTGTCTCTGACACTGAGATGCAAAATCTCCCTTTCCGCTGAGGCGGAAAACCTGTTAGCCAACCTCTTTCCGTTTATTCATGGCCCTTAAGCTCTACGATTCTCTCACCCGCAGTCTGAAAGAACTTTCACTGTCGCACGCCGACGGCGTCTTCCGTTTCTATAATTGCGGCCCAACCGTTTACGCCCCTGCCCACATCGGCAATTTCCGCACGTTTATCGTCAACGATCTGATCCGCCGTGTGCTCGAGCTCGAGTTTGGCGCCGATAAGGTGAAACACGTTCGCAATCTCACCGATGTGGATGACCGCACCATCGGTCAGGCGAAAAAAGAACAACGGCCGCTCGCCGAAATCACTCAGAAGTGGACCGAGAAGTTTCACGCTGATTGCGCCGCGCTCAACTTGCTCCCTCCTCACGTCGAGCCCACTGCGACTGGCCACATCACAGAGCAGGTCAACATGATCGAAGTGCTCATGGAAAAGGGAAACGCCTACCGTGGCGCCGACGGTTCCGTTTACTTCAAACTCGATTCCTTTCCGGAATATGGAAGCCTATCCCGCATCAAGGAGCGTGAACTCAAAATCACCAACGAGACGGCCGATTCCGATCATAAGGATTCCGTTTCCGATTTCGCGCTGTGGAAAGCCTACAAACCGGAAGATGACGGCGATGTAAAATGGCCCAGCCCTCAAGGTGTCGGCGAAGGCCGACCCGGTTGGCACATCGAGTGCAGTGCGATGATCAAAAAGCATCTCGGCGAGACGATCGATCTGCATACGGGTGGCGTCGATCTACTCTTTCCTCATCACGAAAATGAGATCGCCCAGAGCCAATGCTGCAATGGCACCACCTTCGCGAATCAATGGTATCACAGCGAACATCTCCTCGTGAACGGCAAGAAAATGTCCAAGAGCAAAGGCACCTTCTACACCGTCGATGATATCGTCGCCAAAGGATACTCCCCCATGGCCCTGCGCTACGCTTTCCTCGCCGGCCATCCCCGCAAGCAACTTAACTTCACCCTCGATTCGCTTCATGCTGCCGAGAAGGCGATTAAGACCCTGCGCAACTACCGCGCGACGCTACCTGCGAACGGCGGCAATCCGGAAGTTTTCGCCAATGCCTACAAGTCACTCGACGACGATCTCAACACTCCCGGAGCTCTCGGTGCTATTTTCACGATCATGAATCGCGGAACAAAAGGCGTCGATCAGGCTATATTCGATCGCGTGATCTTTGCCTTAGGATTGGACCTCAGCGAAACCGTTGCTCCTGAGATCAGCATCCCCGACGATATCACCACCCTCGCCGAAAAACGCTGGGCCGCCAAGCAAGCCAAAGACTTCGCCACTGCCGATGCCCTCCGCGCCGAACTCACCACTGCCGGTTGGTCGATGCTCGATCGCAAAGACGGCTATTCACTCGAACCACTCAAAAAGTAACTGCGGTCGACAATCCAAAATCCGCATTCTAAAATCTAAAATTCCCATGCCCATGTCACCCTTAGAAGAAATCCGCCATTCGTGTTCGCACGTGTTGGCGACTGCTGTGCTCCGTCTGTTCCCTGACGCCAAACTTGATATTGGTCCTCCCACCGACACCGGCTTCTACTACGACTTCGATCTCGATAAGGCACTGACCACCGACGATCTCGAAAAGATTGAGGCCGAGATGAAGAAGATCGCGAAAGAGAACCAATCGTTCCGTCGCAAGGAGGTTACCCGAGAAGAAGCGGTCCAAATCATCACTGAGCGCGGACAAGAGCGTTACAAACTCGGCCGTCTCGCCGACATCCCCGAAGGCGAAGCCATTTCGTTTTATGAGAATGGCGAGTTCATGGATCTGTGTGCCGGCACCCACGTGCGCTACAGCGCCAAGCTCAAGGCGTTGAAGCTGCTCTCAATCGCAGGCGCCTATCACCGTGGCGACGAGAAGAATAAGCAGCTCCAGCGCATCTACGGCACCGCATTTGCGAAAAAAGATGAACTCGCCGAATACCTCGAACAACTCGAACAGGCCAAGGCGCGCGATCACCGCAAGATCGGCAAGGATCTGAAGCTGTTTCACATCGACGAAGATGTGGGCCAAGGCCTCATCCTCTGGACTCCCAACGGTTCAATCATTCGCCAGGAGTTGCAGAACTTCATCTCCGGCGAGCTCACCAAACAGGGCTACCAGCAGGTCTTCACTCCACACATCGGCAAGCTCGAGCTCTACAAGACTAGTGGGCACTTCCCTTACTACAAAGACTCGCAATTCCCTCCCATCGTTGAGCGTGAATTTCTGGAGCGCCTCAAAGGCGAAGGGTGCACTTGCGCGGACCTCTCCAATCGTATCGAGGCGGTTTCGCCCCATCTCGCAGCGGAGATCAATAAGCGCACCGGCACGAAGACAATCGCCGAATCGGACACGCTTCCTCAGGAGCAAATCGTCGACGGCTTCATGTTGAAGCCGATGAATTGCCCGCATCACATCAAGCTCTTCGATTCGCAGCCACACTCCTACCGCGATCTACCTGTGCGTCTCGCGGAGTTTGGCACCGTTTATCGCTGGGAACAATCCGGCGAACTCAGTGGCATGACTCGCGTGCGTGGTTTCACTCAAGATGACGCTCATCTCTTCTGCACCGAAGAACAGGTCGCGGAAGAACTCATCGGCTGCCTCTCACTGGTGAAAATCGTGCTCACTACTCTAGGCATGTCGGATTACCGCGTGCGCGTGGGTCTGCGTGATCCCGACTCAACAAAATACACCGGCGATTCCGCGAATTGGGATAAGGCGGAACAAGCCTGTCGCGATGCGGCAAAAACTCTCGAGGTGCCTTTCACCGAAGAGCCCGGCGAAGCTGCCTTCTACGGTCCGAAAATCGATTTCGTGGTCAAGGATGTGATTGGACGCGAGTGGCAACTCGGCACCGTGCAAGTCGATTACAACCTGCCCGTGCGCTTCGACCTCACCTACATCGGCTCAGACAACGAAAAGCATCGTCCCGTGATGATTCACCGCGCGCCATTCGGCTCGATGGAACGATTCTGTGGCGTGCTGATCGAACACTTCGGGGGCGACTTCCCGCTCTGGCTCGCGCCTGAGCAAGTGCGCGTGCTGCCAATCAGCGATAAGGTAATGGATTCCGCTGAAGACGTGCTGCGCCAACTCAAAGCGGCTGGCATCCGCGCCGGCATCGATAAGCATAGCGATAAACTCGGGGCAAAGATTCGTCGCGGCGAATTGGACAAGATTCCCTACACGCTCGTGCTGGGTGCGAAAGAAGCAGAGATCGCCAGCGTCTCCGTGCGATCACGCGCCAAAGGCGACGAGGGGGTGTTTAAAGTCACGGATCTGATTACGCGTTTCCAAAACGAAATATCAACCCGGTCACTTGCGAAGAAGACTGAAGCCAAGTAATGGTCTCATAACCTTAATCGTATGAGTAATTACCAATTCACTGATCAATTCCGCCTAATCTACGACAAAGCCGTAGACCAATATGCCAACGGCCAGCGCGGGGCTGAAACATTCTTCAACGAAGAAGAAAACACTTTCCTTTCCGCCAATGGCATCCATGCCCAGCACCTCTACGATTACGCTGAAGATGCGACCAATTACGGCGACCCTACTTATGATCGCGCTTTGGGAATTGAACTAGTCCGACGTGATTACTTCCTAAATATCCAAAATGGGGAAGCCAGCGACGTCGTCGCGGATGATTCCACCTGGCCGTCGAAAGGCGAAACAGTGCGAGGCATCGAATGGCTTCCTCGGATTCTCCCTAAGGCACGTGCTAAGCTGCGCGGCGAGTTACCCGCTTCGGTGATGTATTCCTGCGGAGGCGACCGACGATTCTTCACGACCAACGATATCGAACCCTCCGAGTTTCTCGCCCTGATCTGGCGTCACGGTGATGGAGATGATGAGGCGATTGGTGCATGGGTCGAACAGCGCGTGAAATCCAAGGCGTAATGTAGGTCGGATCGCCGTATCCCACCTTGGCTATATTTTCTAGGCCCGTTCCACCGAACGGGCCTTTTATTTCCGATCGTGTAGCCGAACGAGAGTCTGCGATAGTTTGGCTGCGTTACGACGCCAGGGATAACTCCCCCGATCACCTTACTGACGATCCTAAGGTCTAGCCCCGAAGCGTTTTCGTCTCGTGGAGACACCAACATCCCAGCCAGTCTGTTCCAGCCTTCCTGCCCTGTTCTCCATAGCCTAGGTAGATGAGGGCTTTCCCGTTAAAAAAGTCGGGATTCCCGATTTACAACAGCATACCTTGAACCCCACCTTCGGGTTCGATTTCGAGAAACGAGGCGTAGCGTTTCTCCCAATCGTCGAGTTTTTTGAGGTAATACTTCGGATCGTAGGGAGCCTCCATCGCATCGTAGCTATCGAGGGGGCGCGCACGTTGCCAATCGCTGGTCTGCCCCTTTTCGCGTGGTAGAATATAATAACTCACGCGATCCCCCATCTTCGGTTGTGGTGACATCTTGAGAGCGACTTCCAGTGAGGCGCGACGGGGCTTACCTCCCGCCGCAATATTGCGCTCATAGTTTTCCGGATTCTGGCTGAGCATCTCACTCTTCGCCAGTTGATCGATGGGGATCTTATAATCGGAAATCCTTTCACGGAAATTCTTCAATAAGTCCTCGGGCGCTTCAGTGACGGCACCCAGCAGATACTGAATGAGTCGGTCTGAGAGCTGCTTCAAATAAGGCTCGATTCCCCGCGATCGCAGCGCGCTTCCCCGTAGAGTAATTTTTCCACCATCGTAGAGCGCATAGTTCTTCGCTTTGTAGCAGAACATCGCGTCATACTTTCCGTCGTATTCTAGCTCGATCCCCTTCGGCAATACTTGGCCCATCTTCTCAAGGAGGGCTTCCGGCTTTTCAAAGTATTCTCCCGAAGACAGGTAGATCCCATCCGTATCCGCTTCGAGCAGCGTGCAACCGAGACGGTCGAATTCCTCGATCAGCGCCTGCAACAGTTCGCGACCCTGCTTTGTGACTTCGGCGGCAAGTTCGCCATCTCCAAACCGTGCGCCACTGAAGCCGAGGTAGCCGTAGAACGAATTGATCAGGATCTTAAACGTCGTTTGCCGCGCTTGGAATTCCGCGCGCAACGATTCGTCTTCCGAGGTCCGCGCGAGCTGCTTATATTTCAAGCGATACTCCCGGAGTTTACTCAGCAGCGGGATAAACACGCCCAGCGAATCACTCTTCGGATTGCGATTCATGTTGAGGAGGAAGCTTGGGTAAAGCGACGCCACATCAAAGTGGAGCACGTTCTTAAAAACTCCCTCTTGGAAGCTCTTCGTATAGCCGCCCTCAAAAGTCGACATCTCCTGCGGAAGCGCCACGGCCTGACGCGCATGATAATATTCCTCGAGAAACAGCAGATCCACTTTGGTGGACGTGCCGCGCAGACAGGCTTCCTGCAACGTGATAGGAAAGGCTTTTGCCTGCTCGAAATAGGTCGGTAATAACACATCCGCGACGCCCGCGGTTTCCCGCAAATCGTCCTTCAGGTAAGCACAGAACTTATCCCGATCTTCTCGATAACAGTCCGCGATTTTGCTCCCGGCGATGTAGGTGCGTTCGGCGCCCTGCTCGCTCGTCACTCCGAAATATACTGCGACTTCCTTGAGGCCATACGCGTTCATTTCACGTGTCGTAATATCGTAGAGCTGCACGAGCAAATAGGTATCCACCACCGTGCGCCCGGGCAGATCGCAACGGGGAAAATCAATCCAACGCTCCGCAATCTTCATGCGACTATTCCGAAAAGTCGCCTTCTGACTGAAGCGTCCCCATGCGCATGACACTTTTTGACGCCGACAACGCTGCCTCAGAAAATCCAAATCGAACTTAAAAATATTATGCCCTTCGATCACGTCGGGATCGAGCTCGGCCAGCACCGCATTGAGTTCCAGTAGCAACTCCTTTTCCGCTTCATCGGTTTCCTCGCGCAAGACCAGCAGACGATTCTCGTCACCCACCCGCAGCCCAATCGCCAACACGCGATCTCCCGCCACTTTAGCATCGCTAAATCCGCCATCTTCGGAACTCGTTTCGATATCCAACTGGCAGCGACGCACATCCGCAAAAAGCATCTCGCCAAACAACCGCTGCTTTTGCTGCAGTAAAAATTGAGCCTCCATGGGCCGCAGCACATCCGTCCATCCCGATTGCTTGGCCGCCTTAAGGAAGCCCTTGAAATTCTCCAATGAATCCGCGTGCCCGAGTAACGCCAACGGCCCATCGCCTGCCAGCTCCTCAAAAGTCATTCCGCTGATCGCTTCATCCGGCGGTTTTTCGCTTAACCAGAGAAAGGGTCGAAACTCCGCAGTCTCTTCGCGGCGCTTTCCATCTGCACCTGACCGAGCGACGTGAGCCCTGCCTTCATCATCAATCCAGACGCCACAAATTGAGTCGGTCATAAGCGGACCGTTTAGAACGGCTGCACATAAACCATGGCCAAGGCCAGGGCCGTGAGCCCGAGAGCTAAACGGATCCACAAGGAAACGTGATCGCGCTTGCGATAAGCGATTCCGGTCAACGCAGCGAGCCCGAGCCAGCAGACAATCTTCACGACTGGCCAAGCCCCTTGAAACTCATACATCGCCTGCCACATCCGAACTCCTGTGAGCAACAAGAGCAATCCAGCGATACCGCTCCACATGAGAGTCTTCTTACGCGTTTCGGGAGCGCCCGCACAGGCGTAGAAAATCGTGCCGACCGCAGCAACCGCGGAGAGCACATGAATAAGATGCAAGGCGTTGGATTCTTGAATACTCATATTGTTGAAAAATTAAATAACACCCCGCCTGTGCCGTATGCCTCAAGGGCTCAAGTCCTCTTTATGTATAGGTGGGCACCTCCTCCGCAGCGTTTGCTTTCCGATTTACGGCCTAGCAGCTTCCGCGACGTTCTTGGCTCCCGTAATGTAACAAAGGCGAAGAGCTGTTTAATAAAGCACCTCGAACACTGCAGGGTGTCGACTCGAAGCTAGCTCGCTCCGCACCCGCGTCAAATGCGAATGAGGATATTCAGATTGTTTGTCTAAATACGCGCCTCCGTATCGCGCCTTGGATCTTACCGAGATGTCTCGCGACGAATCAGACCACC
>Ga0105053_10005138_pt1 | contig 18772 bp, 8 predicted proteins | sample BON01_FD_78093 | JGI IMG/M metagenome (GOLD analysis project Ga0105053, IMG submission 78093) | Freshwater microbial communities from Lake Bonney liftoff mats and glacier meltwater in Antarctica - BON-01 | ecosystem: Environmental > Aquatic > Freshwater > Ice > Glacier meltwater | place: Lake...
CCTCGATCAGCGCGCGGCACGTGGCCAGCGCCAGGGTGGCCCACTCGCCCGCCTCCGGATCGTCGTCGGCCAGGCCGGCGAACCCCCCGCCGTCGGCCAGCGCCGACGCGCGCCGCTCGAGCGACGCCGCGCGGCGCCGCGCCGCGTCCGAGATCACGTCTGACAGGAAAGAGGCGACGGCGGCGGCGGGGAGGGCAGGGGCCTCCAGGAGCAGGCGCGCGAGGGCGCGGTCGGTCGGGGGCAGGCGCTCGCGCAGGCCCTCGAGCAGGGCCGCGAGCACGTCCTCGTAGGGGGTGCCGGACAGGTCGTCCTCGTCGCCCTCGCCGTCGCCGTCGTCCTCGTCGGTGTCCTGGCCGCCGCCGCCGCCGCCGCCGCCGTCCGTCGCCCCGTTGGTGGCGGCCGCAGCAGCAGCAGCAGCAACGGCAGGGGCGGCAGGGGCGGCCGCGTGATCCTCGTCCATGGCGTCGTCCCCGCCGGCCTTGGCCGCGACGAGCTTGGCCGAGACGGCCGCGGCCGCGGCCGCGGCCTGGGCCGCGGCGGCCTCCAGCGAGGCCGCGAGCGCGGCCTTGTCTGCAGTGGCGCCGGCCTTGTCGTCGGCGCCGTCCTTGTCGTCGGCGCCGTCCTTGTCGGCGGCGGCGGCGGCGGCGGCTCCGATCGCGCTAGAGTCCTCCGCCGCCTCCGCCCCCCGCCGCCGGCGCCGCCGCCGGCCCCGCCGCCGCGCGTGCGCCACGAACAGCGCGTACAGCCACCGCACCGCCAGGTCGTGCCCCCGGCGCCCGTGCCAGTCCTCCAGCGCGTGCACGAGCACGAGGTCTGCCGTGCCGTCGCTGGCGGGGGCCGCCGCCGCCAGCCTGCCCAGGACCACCTCCCGCAGGGCGGCGGCGCGGGGCCCGCCCGAGGCGCGCGCGCGGGCGCCGGCGGCCAGGACGCGCCGCACGGCGCCGCGGCGCAGGTCGCGCAGGGCCTCGAGGGCGGGGGCGGGGCCCGCGGGCGGCAAGGGACCGGGGGGCGCGGCGGCAGCCGAGGCCGAGGCGGCGTGCCGCTTGGCGGCCGGGCGGGCGGTGGCTGCGGCGGTCGAGGCGGTGGCGGCGGAGAGGGCGCCCGCCCCGGGCCCGCGCAGGAGGATGCCGCAGGCCGCGGCCGTTGCGTCCGCCGCCGCCATGGCGGCGTCCAGCTGCTCCTTGGTGGGGACGGGCAGCGGGGGGGCCGTGGTGGCGGCGGCGGCGGCGGCGGCGGCGGCGGCGCGGCGCGGGTCGCTCGCGGGCGGGGCAGCGGCGGCGGCGGCAAGCCCCTGCTGCTGCTGCTGCTGCTGCTGGCGCGTCGGCGGCGCGCCCCCGCCCGACGGCGGACCTTGAAACCCTCCCGCCGCCCCGGCGCGCCCGTAGGGCCCCGCCAGCGCGTGCGCCAGCGCGCGCGCCGCGCCCGGCCGGCCGCCCAGCAGCGGCGGCGGCGCGCCCGCCGCGCCCTGCGCGCGCGGGTCGGCCGGCGGCGGCGGGCGCTGCGGCAGAAAGGCAAAGCACCTCACGACGAGCTCGGCCAGCACGTGCGGCGCGAGCTGGTCGGCGACGGCCTCGACCGAGGCGCGCTGGCCCTGGGCCAGTAAAGAAGCGAGCAGATCCTGCAGCTGCGAAACCTGCTCGGCGAAGCCGTGCGGCTGCTGGTGCTGGTGCTGCTGGTGCTGGGGCGGCGGCGGCGGCGGCGGCGGCGGCCCGCCTCCGCACGGTTGCGGGCCCTGCGGCTGCTGCTGCTGCCACGCCCCTCCTCCCCCGGCTGCTGCTGCCGCTGCATACGGCGGGGGCGCCGCGCCCCTGTAGCCATAAGGCGGCGGCGGGGGTGGCGCGCCGTAGCCGCCATGCCACCCGCCAGGCGGCGGCTGCTGCTGAAAGGGCGGGGGCGGCGCGCCGTATGTGAAAAACGCCGGCGGCGCCCCGCCGTACGCGCCGCCGCCGCCGCCGCCCTCGCCGGTGCCGTACGCGCCGCCCGCCGCCGCCATGATGTTGGCCGCGGCGGCGGCGGCCGCGGCCGCTTCGGCGCCGGGCGGTGCGACGATGCCGGGCAGGCCGCCGTCCGCAAACGCCGCGGCGCCGCCGAAGTCCCCAGGCGGCAGCAGGCGCCGCCGCTTGGCCGCCGCCGCCTGCTCGTCCTCGCCCCCCCGCTCCTGCTGCTGCTCCTGCTGCGCGCGCAGCCGCGCCGCCTGCCGCTCTGCCTGCCTCAGGGCCTGGTCCGCCGCCTCGCCCGCGCCCATGGCGCGCAGGGCGTCCGCCGCGCGCTGCTGCCAAGCCCTGAGTGGCGCGTCGGGCGCGCCGCCGCCCGGCGCCGCCGCCGCCCGCAGCAGCTGCAGGAGCGCGTGCTTTAGCGTCCAGCCGACGCTGGCGGCCGCGGCGTCCGCGCACGCGCCCGCGGGCACGAGGCAGGCACCGCGCGACGCCAGGGACGTCAGGGCGGGCGCGGCCAGCGGCAGCAGCGAGGGGCGCGCGAGGGCGACGGCCGCAACGGCGCGGACGGCCGCGACGGCCACGGGGCCGTTGTTGTTGTCGTTGTTGCCGCCGTTGTTGTTGTTGGCGCCGTTCAAGGCGTCGCCTCCCGCCTCCCCAGGCGGACGCATCAGGCCGCACAGCGCCTCCAGCTGCGCCCGCGCCTCGGCCGCCAGCTCCGCCGCGTCCGGGAGCGAGGCCATGGCCGGGCCCGCGCCGGAAAGCGCCAGCTGCTGCGCGGCAGAGGCGCCCGGCGGCGGCGGCGCGGGCGCGGCCTCGGCCGAGAAGGCGAGCGCGACCTGCTCGGCCAGCTTGACGGCGGCGAGGCGGGCGGACGGGTCGGCGTCGGCGGAGGCGGCGAGGGCGCACCCGCGGGTCTGGAGGTCGCGCACGGCCGCCCAGGCGGCGGCTGCGGGGGTGCTTTCGTCGTCGCCTCCGCCTCCGCCGCCGTCAGTGCCGTTTTCGATGGCGGCTACGGCCGCTCCATTGGCGCCTCCGCCTGTCACCGCCGCCGCGTGTGCCGCCAGTCCCACGCGCACGAGCGTGTGCGCCGACTGCAGCGCCGTGCGCACGACCGCCGCGGCCGGGTCCGCGGCCAGGCCGGACAGGCCCTGCGCCGCGCTCAGGAGGGCGCGCGGCGCGAGCGGCCGCGCGGCGGCGGCGGCGCCGCAGAACGCGGCGAGCCACCGGCGCACCGAGGCCGCCTGCTCCGCCTGTAAGGGGAGCAGCTCGGGCAGGAAGTGCTCGAGCAGCTCCGGGTCCTTGCGCAGCAGCAGCTCGTGCAGCGAGTCCAGGTGGCGCGTCTTGGTCGCGGCGTCCGGCGCGACCTTGGAAGAGTTGATCGCGTCGACGATCGCGTCGGCGTTGTTGCTCGAGAGGGCGGCGCCCTGGCCCGCCGCCAGGGGCTGGTGCTGCTGCTGATAGTCCTGCTGCATCTTCGCGTCCCGACGGCGTCTCTCTGCGGCAGGGGCGGGATCGACGTCCGCTCAAGAGGACGCGGATCAGGTGGGGTCCCCCCGAGACCCGCGCCTCCTCCGTCGCCTTGTTCTACCGCGCTCGAGTCATGTGGTTGTTGTTGAGACGGGTTGGTTGGGTCATTCGTTTCGATCTCCGAGCATTTTTAACGGGGTTCTATGTCGTTCGAGGCTGGTGGAACTGTTTTGTGCGCGCCCGCGACGGCGACGGCGACGAGTGAACTGCCGCTGCTCAGCCGCTGAATGAAAAGAACCATCACTTATCAATCCACCAGCACCCCCCAGTTTTCCCTCAGCCACGCCAGGATCTCCTCGCCGCTGTCCCACCGCACCACCGCCGCCGCCGTCGCCACCTTGCCCCCCGCCAGCAGCCCGCACAAGGCCATGCCCCGGCGCGCAAACACGACGTCCCCCGGCGCGAGTGCGGCGGCCGGGCACGCGTCGTTGCCGCCGTCGCCGACATACGCGACCCTCGGCGGCGCCGCGGCTCCGTGGGTCTTCTCCGCCGCGATGGCGCGCATGCGCTTGGCCTTGCACAGGTTGGGCGGGCAGTTGGGGCAGCCGTGGCCGGGCCCCGCGCGCGGCTCGTGCGGGGAGACGACGAGGCGCGCCCCCTGGCGGCCGCCCCCCGGCTCGGCGGCGGCGGCGATCGAGGCCGGGTTGGTGTGCACGCCCGCGCCGGAGAACAGGCGAGCCGCGTCGAGACCGTGCGCCTCGAGCGTCCAGTCGATGAAGAGCGTGTTGGAGTCTGAGATCACGCCCGCGGAGACGGCGGAAGCCGAGGCGGAGGGCGACGACGTTGCTGCCGCCGTTGCTGCTGCTGCCGTCCGCTCGACCGCCGCCAGCAGCGCGCCGAATCCCGGGGTCAAGGGAATCGACTGGAGGGCGGCGCGCAGGTCCGACGGCGCCACGCCCTGCTCGTGCGCGTAGTCGAATATGCGCTGCATGTAGGCCGTCCAGCCGTCGCTGGCGCACTTTCGCAGGGAGCGGGGAAGGCGGTGCCTCGCAGAGACGAGGAGGGCGTCATTGGCGTCGGCGTCGCCGGCGTTGGCGTCGGCGTTGGCGTTGTCGTCGGCGGCGGCGGTCTCTGTTCGTCCTCCCGCCAGCGGCAGCGCCCGCAGGATCCACGTGTCGGTGTTGCCGTCGCACACCGTGTGGTCAAAGTCGAACAGGAGGAGCACGGGACGCCCTTCCTCGATTGATTGTCTCGTCGCCATGATGATCGACGCTTGACGCCGGATCGCGAGGCGGGGGCTTCTCCGCGCAATGGTGGGGGTGCCGCTACTGCAGAGAAGACGGCGCGTCGTCCTCGTGGATAGCAAGCGCAGGGCCATCGAGGAACAGGCGAGGAGTGACGACCGCTGTCAACGTATTTGGCGCCGCTCAAAAGCAAAAGACGCGGCGCCTGTCGCCGTTTGTCGAATCGAGCGAGCGAGCGAGCGGCCGCCGGTCGTCCTCTTGCCGCTCTACATGTCGCGGCCGCCCCCTCACGCACGCCACAATCAATTCGACGGCGACGTTGCCTCATCCAAACTTTCGGGACCACACCACCTTTCAGAGACGACAACAGAGGGACCGTTTCCATTGCACCCACGGGCGCACAATTTTTCGAGAGAGACGTGTTTTTAAATCAAGGGTCTCTCCCTCTCCCCCTCGTGCGCGCCACGCGCCCCCGCCACCCATCCGCGCAGCCCCACACAATGGCGTCTGACGCACCGGCGGCCGCCGCTGGCGCTGCCGGCGGCGCGCCCTCTGCCGTCGAGGAGGAGCAGGAGCCCGAGCAGACCCCCGCCCAGCTCGCGGCGCAGGAGGCGATGCGCGCAAAGATGCGCGCCATCATGGCCATCAACAACGACGCCTCGCTCTCGGACGAGGAGAAGTCGCGCCGCCGCCAGGACGTCATGATGGGCAAGTGGGCGGGCCCGGCCGCGGGCAAGGAGAACCGCGCCGGTGGTGAGTCCCTTTTTTCTTTTTTCTTCCACGCGCGATTTTTTTGAAACGTCGCGCGTGCCCCACGCCGCCACCGCCGCCCTAGTTCAAATGTTGCGTGAGTCTTGGCGGGGAGGGGGGTAGCTTGGGACCCTTGCTGCGTGCGTGCTTGCTATCCCCCCCCGCCCCCTCACTCACCTACGAAGGGTCGTCGTCTCGCTCACTCAAACCCGCTCACCGGACCAAAAAACTGTTCCACAAAATTGCGAACAAACAAGCAGACGGCGCCGGCGCCGGCGCGGCCGGCCAGAAGAAGGACCCCGTCAACCCGGCCCTCCTCGACGACGCGCTCAAGTGCACCATCTGCTTCGACCTGTGCGAGCGCCCCGTCACCGCCCCCTGCCAGCACAACTACTGCCTCGCCTGCTTCAAGTCGTGGGCGGCAAAGACCGCCGCGAAAGCGCGCTGCTGCCCGACCTGCCGCGCGCCCGTGCCCGCCAAGTTCGTCGACAACCCGCGCATCAACACCGCCCTGACCGCCGCCATCCGCCTCGCCAAGCAGGGCGCGGCCGACGCGGCCGCGGGCGCCGCGCGCGCGGCGGTGCAGGCCGCGCGCGTGCCGGACAAGGACCGGCCGGACGAGGCGTTCACGACCGACCGGGCGGTGCGCGCGGGCCGCGCCAACGCGGCCAGCGGCCGAATCATGGTGACCTGCCCGGGCGACCACTTCGGCCCGATCCTGCCCGAGCACGACCCGGACCGCGGCCTGGGCGTGCGCGTGGGCGACTGGTGGCGCGACCGCCTCGACTGCCGCCAGTGGGGCGCCCACTTCCCGCACGTGGCCGGCATCGCGGGCCAGAGCGGCGTCGGCGCGCAGAGCGTGGTGCTGTCCGGCGGCTACGAGGACGACCGCGACGAGGGCGAGTGGTTCCTGTACACGGGTAGCGGGGGGCGCGACCTGTCCGGCAACAAGCGCACCTCCAAGGTGCAGTCGCACGACCAGGAGTTCACAAACATGAACAAGGCGCTGCAGCTGAGCTGCAGCCGCGGCCTGCCCGTGCGCGTGGTCCGCTCCTTCAAGGAGCGCCGCTCCTCTTACGCCCCCGGGATCGAGACGCCCGTGCGCTACGACGGCCTCTACCGCATCCTCCGCTGCTGGCGCAAGCAGGGCGCGCAGGGCAAGCTCGTGTGCCGCTACTTGTTTGTTCGCTGCGACAACGCGCCGGCGCCGTGGTCCTCGGGCGACCAGGGCGACGGCCCCGCGCCCGAGGAGCTGCCGGCCGAGGCGCTGGCCGAGATGCGCGGCGCGGCCGGCGGCAAGGCGTACAGCATGGAGCCGGGCCCCTTCTGGGACTACGACGCCGACAAGGGCGCGTGGGGGTGGGCCAAGCCGCCGCCGGCCAGCGGCAAGGCCGGCGGCGCGGCGGCGGCGGCGGGCGGAGAGGCGCGGCGGCTGCGCAAGCAGGCGTCGTCGCACGAGAGGCTGCTGCGCGACTTTGGCTGCGGCATCTGCAAGAAACTCATGTCCGGCCCCGTGTCCACGCCCTGCGGCCACAACTTCTGCCACGGGTGCTTGGACGCGCGCTACGCCGCCGCCGAGGCCGCCGCCGCCACCTCGGCGGCCAAGGCGGCCGCCGTGCGCGACCGCCCCGCGCGCCACCGCCGCGTTCCCAAGCCCTGCCCGTCGTGCAAGGCCGACCTGTGCGACTTTTTGGCGTCCGGCGGCGCGCGCGTGAACAACGAGATGGAGACGCTGATCGCGCGGCTGCAGCAGGCGGCGGAGCAGGCGCGGCGTGAGGCGAAGGAGCTGGGCAAGGGGGAGGAGGGCGGCGGCGGCGGCGGCGCCGAGGAGGAGGAGGAGGGCGCGGCGGCGGCGGGCGAGGGAGAGGAGGAGGAGGAGGAGGAGGAGGGGGACGAGGCCGGCGAGGAGGGCGGCGGCAAGGCCGAGCCCATGGAGGAGGAGGAGACCGCGGCGCAGCAGGAGGACGCGGGCGCGGACAAGCCCTCGGACGACGCCGCGCCCGACGCCAAGGCGGCGCCGTCGGCGGCGGTGGCGGTGGCGGCGGCAGCGGCGGCGGTGGCGGCCGCGCCCTCGGCCGCCGCGCCCTCTGCCGCCGCCGGCCGCTACGCGTCCGAGCTGGCGCAGCTGCGCGCGGCCTACCCGGACTTTGACGAGTCGCTGATGCTCGGCATGCTCGAGGACCAGGGCGGCGACATCGAGGAGGTGCGCGCGTACCTGCGGCGCATCAAGAGCCAGCTGTCGCGCTCGTCCAAGCCGGCGGCGGGGGCGAAGGCGGCGGCGGCGGCCGAGGGCGCGGCGGGCGCGGCGGTCGCGGCGGCGGCGGCCGACAAGCCGCCCGCCGCGGCCTCGCCCGCGCGCGCGCCGGCAGCGGCGGTCTCCGCGACGGCCGCGCCCGGCCCCCCGACCACGGGCAAGAAGAAGCGCGGCCGCCCCAGCAAGGCCGACAAGGCGGCGGCGGCGGCGGCCGCAAAAACGGCGGCGGCGGCGGCGGCCAAGCGCCCGCGCGGCGCCGCCGGCGCGGCGGCGGGCGACGGCGGGCCGGCCGGGGCGGAGCAGGAGGACGAGGACGCCGGCGACGTGGGGGCGGCGGCCGACAAGGCCGTCGCCGCGTGATGCTGTGATGGTTTGCTCTGCGGCCATCGCACATCAAACAAACAAACGAGCCAGCCGACGCCGCCGCCGCCGACTGGAGACGATGAACGCACAAACAGCAGCGCGCGCTCGGGCGACGCCTTTTTTTTTTCTCGCCATTCTTTCATTCTTGACGCATCCGCACACACGCACGCACAACGCCTACGTTTGTTACACACGCGCAAGACAACAAACGATAAAAACACACGCCGACACTCTGTCTAAAAGTAGTCCAGGTCGGCGAGCGCGTCCAGGCCGCCGTCGTCCGCCGGCGGCGCCCGCTGGCGCTGCAGCGGCGGCGGCGCCCCCTTTTTCAGCCCAGAGGGGCGCCGCGGCACAATGGCGGCGGCGGGCCTGGCCGTTGTCGCCTTGGCGGGCGCCGCCTGCCGCAGCTCCTCCTCCCACCCGGGCTCGAGCAGCGACTCGAACTCGCGGGACGGCGGGGCCGCCGCGGCGGGGGCGGGCGGCGGCGGCGGAGCGGGGACGGGGGGCGGGGCCGGCGGGGGGGCGGGGGCGGGGGCCAAGGGGGCGGCTGGCTCGGCGGCGGCAGCAGGGGCCGCGCGGCGCGGCGCGGCCGGCCGCAGAGGCAAGGCCTCCTGCTCAGCAGCAGCGGCGGCGGCGGCGCCGTCGTCGACGTCCGCCATGTCCTGGTCCGATGCGGTGACCGCCGCCGCCGCGGCCGCCGCCGCCGCGTCGTCGTCGCGCTCGATGCGGCTGCGGCGGCGCTTGCGCGAGGCGGCATCCGCGGCCGTGGCCGTGGCCGCCGCCGCCGCGGCCTCGCCCCGCTCCGCCTCTTGCAGCTCCTGCGCCTCCTCCAGGTCCTCCTCCTCCTCCTCGCGCGCGCGCGCCCGCCTGTCCCCCGCGGGCACGCCCCCGGCCGCCCGGATGCTCGCGCGCACGCGCTCCAGCAAGTCCAGCACGACCGCGTCGGCGCGCGCGCCCGCCGCCGCGTCGTCGCCGCCCGGCGCCGAGGGCGGGGGGCCCAGCATGGCTGCGTCGACGGCGGCCGGCCGCGTGCGCGCCTCGCGCTTGAACTTTGCCTTGACCTGCCGCCGGTCGCGCGCGGGGAACAGGCGCGCGACGGCCGAGAAGTCGGTGCCGAAGAACTGAAGCCCCTGGTAGAAGAGGCGCGTCTCGTCGGCCGACCAGCGCTCGGCGGGGCGGCCCGGGCCGTAGCCGCCGGCAGAGCCGACCGGCGCCAGGCCGCGGCCGCCGCCGCCGCCGCCGTGCGCGCCGCGCTCCTCGCGCCGGGCGTACGTGTGGACCTCGGCGACCTGCGCCTGCACCGTGAGAGAGGCCGGGGCGAGGACGACGGCGCCGTCGGCGCCGATCTCGACCTGGGGGGCGGCGACGTTGTCGTCGTCGTCGAAAGGGCCGCCGCCGTTGAGGCCGCCGCCGCCGCCGCCGCCAGGGCCGCCGCCGCCGCCGCCTGGCCTGCCGCTGCCGCCGCCGCCGCCGCCGCCGTGGCCGGCCGCCGCCGCGGCCACCTCGGCCTCGCGCCCGGCCAAAAAGGCGCGCGCGACGGCCGCGGCGGGGTCAGCGGCGGCCGCGGCGGCGCGGCCGTCCGAGTCGCCGGCCAGGGGGCCGCCAGCAGCAGCAGCGGCAGCGCCGGCAGCGCCGCCGGCACCGCCCCGCCGGCCGCCGCCGCCGCCGCCGCCGCCTCCCGCCAGCCGCCCCGAGAGCTCTGCCGCCGCCGCCGCCTCTGCGGCGTCCCGCGCCAGCTCGGCAAGCAGGCCGCCGCCCGCCGCGCCGCGGCCCGCGGCCACGGCGTCGGCCGTGGCGAGGGGGTCGGCGCCGTCGTGCTGGTCGTCGGCGCGCCGCTGCTGCTGCTGCTGCTGCTGCTGCTGCTGCTGCTGGCGCAGGCCGGCGCGGCGGCGGCGGCCGGCCGGCGCCGCGTCCGAGGCGTCGGTCATGTCGGCGGCGGCGGCGGCGGCAGCATTGGCGGCGGCCGCCGCCGCCGCCACCGCGGCCCGCCGCTGGCGCAGCGCCTCCTGCTGCATGGCGCGCTCGCGCTGCTGCCGCAAAAACTGCTGGCGCTCCCACAGATTGGCGCGGCGGGAGATGGCGCGGAGGGACATGGAACCCGCGTCGTCGACGCCGCCGCCGCCGCCGCCGCCCGCCGCCGCCGCGACGCCGCGCCCGGCCCCTGGCGCCGGGCCGAGCAGCAGCGCCGCGGCCGAGGCGCCTGCCCTGGCCGCGGCCGCCGACGACGAGGTGAGGACCAGGTGGCGCGCGCGGCGGCGGCCGGCGCCGTCCTCCGCGTCGAGGTCGCTGTCGCCGTCGTCGCCGTCGCCGTCGCCGTCTCCGGTGGCTGCCGCGCCTCTCGTCCCCCTGCCGCGACCCTCGCCGCCGCCGCCGCCGCCGCCCTGAGAGTCGTCGTCGCCGTCCGACGCGCCCAGGGCGACCCCTTGCCTGGCGCGGCGGCGGCGCCGGGGCCCGCGGTTGCGCGCCAGACCCGGGGAAGCGGCGGCGGCCGCGGCGGCCGAGGCCAGGGCGCCGAGCGGGTCGCCGCGGCGGCGGCCGGCGCCGCCGGCGCCGCCGGCGCCCCGGTCCTCGTCGTCCTCGCCCTCGGAGACGGGCTCGTCGTCGTCGTAGGCGCCGCCGCCGCCGTCCTCCCCCCTCGCGTCGCCGGGGGCCGCGCCGCGGCGGGGGCGCGAGGAGGAAGAAGGAGGAGGGGCCTGCGTCCGGCCTCCGGCGGCCGCCGCAGTCGCGGCACGGCCGCGGCCCGCTGCTGCTCCTCCTGCTCCTCCTCCTCCTCCGGCCGCGGCGGCGCGCCCCAGGCGGCCGCCGCCGCCCCCCCCAGTCCAGGCCAGCGCCGGCGTCGCGGGGGTCATCAGCGGCGCGCGCACGGACTCCATGACGGCGGCCGTGAAGGGGTCGTCCTCCTCGTCGTCGTCCGCGGCTGCGTCGCCTCGGTCGTTGTCAGCGGCAAAGGCGCCGGCGAGCCGGCGGCGCGTGGGCGGCGGCGCGGCGTCGTCGTCGTCGTCGTCGTTTCCCTCCTCGCTGTCGCCGTCGCCCGCGGCCGCGGCGGCGGCGGCGGCGGCGGCGGCCTGGCGGCGGGCGGCAACCGAGCCCGGCGGCCTGCCGGGCCCTCGACCAGAGGTGGCGGTGGCGCGGCCGCGGCCGCGGCCGCGCCCGCCGCCCCCGCTGCCGGGCGGCCGCCCTCGGGGGCGGCGCGGCGGAGGCAGGGCGGCGGGCTGGCCGGGGCGGTCGTCATCGTCGTCCTCGTCGTCGCCGCCGGCCGCTGCCGCCGCCGCCGCCTGCGCCGTCCGCACGGCCTCCGCGTGGCGCTCCCTCAGGCCCTCGAGCACCCGGGTGATCACCGGCATGAGTCCCGACTCGGTCAGCGCGTCAAACAGCACGGGGCGGAATGGCTCTGCTGCCGTCGCCGCCGTCCCGCAACCGCCGCCGCCGCCGCCGCCGCCGCCGCCGACGCCGCCGCCGCCTGCAGCCGCCAGCCGCTGCTCGCACGCGCGCCGCAGCGCCTCCTCCTCCTCGGCGGCCTGCTGCGCCGCGGCGTACTCGGCCGCGTAGTCGTCGTCCTCGTACGTGTTCTCGTAAGTGACGACCGTCGGAGGGCACTGGGCAGGCATAGGGGCTTCCGAGGGGCCGGCGGCGGCAGCAGCGGCAGCAACGGCAGCGGTAGCGGCAGCGGCATCGGCATCGGGCGGCGGCGGCGGCGGCGGCGGTTGCAAAGGCTGCGCCGGCGCGGGCGCCGCCACTGCCGCCGCCGCCACGGGCGCCTCCGCCACCTCGGCGCGCTGGCGGGAGGCGCGCGGCGAGGCCGGCGGGCGGAGTGGCGACGCGACGGCTCTCCGCGCACCGCTGCGTCGGCCCGCGCCATCCTCGCTGCTGCTCGGGGTGGCGCCCGGCTGCTGCTGCTGCGGCTGCTGCGGCTGCGGCTGCTGTTGCGAGCGCGATGGCGACGGCGACGGTGGAGCGGGCCCGGCGCCGGCGCCAGAGGGCGCGGCAGCGGCAGCGGCCGTGGCGGCGCGGCCGCGGCGCGGCGACAGGGGGGTGGTGGAGCCCGCCGCGGCGACCGGGAGCGGCTCGGCCGCCTGCGACTGCGTGGCGGGCGCCTGCGTGGCGGGCGGCTGGGGCGGCGGCGCTGCTGCCGCCGGGGCATGCTGCCGCTGCTCTGTTGGCGCCGGGGCGGCGTCGGCGGCGCCAGGTGCCGGCGGCGCCGCCGTCGGCTTGGCTTTTGGCTTGGACGTGGGCCGGAAGGCCCGGCGGCCCGCCGACGCGGGCGCGCCGCCGGAAGGCCCACCACCGCCCAGACCGCCGAGGAGGTCGTCGGTCAGGTCCATTTTTTGGCGATTGGGGAAAGGGGGGGAAGGAGACCAAAAACAAAAAATTGCCTCTTACCCCTTTAAAGGGGGAGAGGGGCCATGCGCCACCCGCTGGCGCCGCAAACCGACGCGGCCGCGCGCCGACAGGTGATTTGATGTGCGCGCGCGCCGTCGTCGAAAACGCGAGAGACGGGGCGCGAGAGACAGGAGGGGGGTAACGCGATGACAGGCTGGTTGATTTTGTGTTTCGCGATGGTGTGTTGCGCCGTACGCGCGCGCGTGTTGGTTTTTGATGACTGTCGTATGTTGATTGAAAAGGGAAAGGGTGACGGGGGCGCGTCGATTGGAAGAGGGAGACCTTCGTCGTCGAAGCAAAAGGAGGAGGAGCGACGAGCGGAACAATCGCACGCACTCCTTGCCGTGGCGGACGGCACACTCTCACGTACACACACGAGCTGTGCGACAAATCCCTGATCAAGTACCTGCCTCCGGTACCCCTGTCACTGCACACAAATCGCATCGACGCATCCAAAAACCACTCTCTCGGAACAAGCAGAACCTCTCTTTGTGACACACCCCCGCACAATCCTCACCAACGCCAAGGCAAGCGAGCTGCCAGTCATGTCGATGCAGCAGCTCGCGCGCGCGCGGCCGCCGGCCCGCCGCGCTGCCTCTGCCGCCGCTCCTTCGCCGCGCCCGCGCCTCTGCCGACCTCGCCGCGTCCTCGTCGCCGCCTCCTCCTCCTCGTCCCCCAACGCCGACGACGCGCCAACCACCCCCCCGGCCGGCGTCGTCGCCGCCTTGGACCCTCTTACATACAAACACCTCTTGGTCGCCCTCATCGACAACAACCCCTACCTCGACGCCAATTCGCAGGCCGCCGTCGCCGCGGCCGCCGACCTCGCGCGCGCGCACGGCAGCGACCGCATCTCATTCGTCTTGATCGACGAGCCGGGGCGCGGCAGCGCTGACAGCGCGGGCGCCGACGCCTCGGTGCGCCTGCGCACCGTGGCGTGGCATTTAAGGGAGCGCGGGTGCGCCACGCCGTTCGACCTGCTGGAGCGGCCCGTGGGCGAGAAGGGCGCCGCGTCGGCGCTCGTCGGGGACGTGGCCGACGAGGTGGGCGCGGATCTGCTGCTGCTGTCGTCCGCCGGGGTGCACGCGGGGCACGTGGACGCCAACCTGCTGGCCGAGTTTGTGTCGTGCCCCGTGCTGCTGCTGCCTTGAGAGAAAAATGGAATTGTAAAACCGCCGGTCGGGTCGCCTTGTCGGTCGAGCAAAAAGCGACGCGCTCCGCCTCCGCCTCGTCTTAGCGTCGTCCGTTCTCCCTAGTGCCGGGATCACCTCTCTCCTTGTTCGGTCCGAGCGCCGTCGCGAGGGATGGTCTCTCTCCTCGCGACAGTCTCCTTGCAATGTCTCATCTGAAGATCTAGATCCCATCTAAAGATCTAGATCTCTCTCTCCCTCTCTTCTCCCTAGTTGACCACGTCCACCACCAGCCGGCGCGTCTTGAGCGGCGCCCACTTGAGGCGCTTCTGGTAAGCCGCGTACGCGATCATCAGCGACAGGATCGCCAAGGCCTTGATGCCCACGAGCTTGCGCTCGTCCTGCTCCGGCGCGGCCGCCCACGCCAGAAAAGTGACGACGTCCTTGGCCTGCTGCGAGGCGCTCGCGGGCGTCGCGCCGCCGTCGTCGTACTCGACGCCGCCGTCCGCCAGCATCTTGGGCATGGCGATGGCCTGGCCCGGGAAGTAGGGGTTGTAGTGGAGGCCCTCGCGGACTGTTTTGTTTTTGGGGTGGGGGGTGGTGGGGGGTGGGTGGGGGGAGAGGGGGGGTTGGTGGTTGTGGGGGGGAGGGCGGGAGGGTGAGCGTTGTGTTGATATTTGTTGTTTCGCGGCACCGAGACAATCCCAGAACGAACGCGGAGAGGGAGCGGCGCACACGGACGCACACACGAATCCTGCGACCCACGACTCAAACAAATTCCCACACTCAACTGGAGATGCCCGCGGGCGGCTCGCGGTACCCCTGCAGCAGCGAAAAAACGTAATTTTGGCCGTTGTGCCGCGCGTTGGTGATCAAGGAGAGGTCGGGGGGGTAGGCCCCGCCGTTGGCGTAGCGCGCGGCCTGCTCGTTGGCGTAGGGCGACGGCAGGACGTCCGCCAGGCGGCCGGGCCGCTCGAACGACTCGCCCTCGTCGTTGGGGCCGTCGGTCATTTCAACGTCGGCGGCGATCGCTTTCGCCTCCTCCTCGGAGTAAGCGACGCCGACTAGATCGCGGTAGTGAACGTACTGCAGGCTGTGGCACGCCGCGCACACCTGCGTGTAGACCTGGAAGCCGCGGCGGATGGCGCCGTGGTCGAAGGCGTCGAAGGCGCCCGAGTGGGTCCACGGGTACGAGGGGGCCTCGAGGCCGTGCTCGCCCTCGTGGTCGGCGCTGGCGGCTAGAAGGGAAGATGCGGCAGCGGCGCCGGCGAGCGCGCCGGCGGCGCCGGCGAGCCAGCGGAGCGGGGAGGAGGCGTCGGCGGACACGGGGCCGGCGCGCCCGCTGCTGCTGGCGTCGGTGGCCAGGGAGGCCGCGGCAGCCCACGATAGGGGGAGGAGGGCCTGTGCGGGTTGGTGTTGGTTTGGCGCGTGAGTGTTGTTTTTGTGCGGAAGAGACGGCGAGTCGGGTTTTTTTTTGGGTGTCGAGAGTGATGGTTTTCTTCCTCGGTTGGGGCAGCGTGCCGGCATCTCAGGGTCTCCGGAACCAGGGCCCCATCGTCGCGACCGCAGCATTGGTCCATGTCGCGGAGGAAGACGCGGGAATAGACAAGGGGGGCGGAAGGATTTTTGTGCCTCCGCCTTTTGATCTCTTCCGTCCTCCCAACAGCGGAAAGATGTCATCACCAGAAGAGCAACGCACCTTGCTGGCCACCTGCGCCGGCGACGAAGACGCCTGCGCGGCGAGCGCCGTCGGGCGCAGGAGGGTGAGGGCGCGGCGCATCTTGTCCTGTTTGTTGCGCAGAGGATTTTTTGCTTTGTTGCGCCTCGTCAAAGGCTGTGTGGTCTGCACCTCCCGGCTTTGTGCGCAGGGAAGGTGGGCGTGTGTGTGCGTGATGTTGGGGGTAGGATGGGAATTCAAGGCGGCGTGCGGAGAGGGCGAGCCTATCTCTGTCGGCGCGGGCTCGCCGGGCGTCGGCGGCGGCGCTCCGCTCGCCGTCGGCCCCGGGCGATTACGTGGAGCCGACAGCCCGCGCCGCTTTCTCTTTGGTTTCTTGTCTTGTGATTCGTGAGAAAAAGGCCCCCCCGAGCGCGTCCCAGCCATATCTCGTGCAAACAAGCCAACGCCCCGTGATCATCATCTCTCTCCTCCGACCACGCGCGCCCCAGCTCGAGACAGCCATCTCCCTTTCTCCGCTGCCGCCCGCCATCGCCGCCCGCCGCCCGCCGACAGCTCTCGCGGTGAAAAAGGACGAGCGGAAAAGCAGCAGCAACAGCAGCAGCAGCGGCAGCATGAGCGCCCCCTCGCAGCAGCAGCGGCAGCGACGACAAGAGCAGCAACGGCCGCTGGCCGCGCCGCCCCCCGCCCCGGAGGCGCCCCCGGCCCCGGGCGCCGCCGTCTGCGCCGCGCTGACGATCGCGGGCGCGCTCGGGCACGCGGCGCTGCTGGCAGCGACCGACCCGGCGCCGCGGCTCTCGTCGTCGTCGTCGCCGGCCGCCCTCCCGCTGCAGGGGCGACAACAACAGCTCTCGCGCGGCCTGCTCGTCCTGGCGGCGCAGCTGCTGGTGCTGCTGCTGACGACGCTGGCGCTCTTCCTGACGCTGCTGGCGTCGTCGGAAGGGCCCGGAGCAGCGGGACAAGGCGTCGGCGGCGACGGTTGCGGCTGCTGCGGATGCTGCGTCGGCGGCGGCAGCAGCGCCCCTGCGACCCCCCCTCCTCCCGCCTCGCAAGACGGCGACGCGGCCGCCAGCCCTAAAAGCCGCCGCCGCCGCCGCCGATGCGTCCTCACCGCCTCTGCGTTTTGCGCCGCGGGGGCCGCGCTCGGGGCCTCAGGCGCCGTCCGGCTGTCCCACGACGCGGCAGCAGGGGCGACCGCGACAGCGGCAGCGGCGGCGGCGACGGCGGCCAGCGACGCCGACGGCATCGCCGCCCTTTGGTTTGCTAGCCGCGCAGCCGCCCTGGCCTTCCAATGCCTGGCCGCGCGATGCGTCATCTCGGCCCTGGTGCACGCTCCTCCCGCGCTCGTCTCGATTCTGGCCGCGGCGCCGCAGCTGGCGCCCCTGCCGCCGACTTGCCCGCCGCGGGCGCGCCGGCGACCGGCGGGCGAGCGCGCCGCCACGCGGCGGGCGGCGGACGCCGTCGCTGTCGCTGTCGCCGGCGCGGGGCGGCGGGTGCTCGTGTGACCATAAGGGGCCGAGGGAGACGAGAGACGTAACTAGCGCATTACCAAAACCTGCTTCAAAAAACGACAAACACATTCCGCTTCCGTCTCCTGCTCTCAGTCGTCGTGCGCGCCGCCCGCGCCTGACGCCGACGACAGGCGTCGCTCGGCCACGCCCCCGGCCCACGACGACCGCCGGGGCTGGAGCAGGACCGTCGCCGGGTCGGGCGGCCGCTTGTGCGCCTGGGAGTCCGGGAGCAAGAGCAGCAGCCCGGCCTCCCCGGCTGCGGCGGCAGCGGCAGCGGCAGCGGCAGCGGCCGCGGCCCCCGCCCCGTTGCCGTTGCCGCTGCTGCGGCGCTGGTGGCTGCGGCGGCGCGACGCAAACAGCACGGCGCGCGCAAACGCGACCGTGGCCGCCAGGGACCCGGCGGTCACGAGCGCGAGCGCGAGGGGCGGCAGCGGCAGGGACAGCTGCTGATCGGGCCCGCCCTTGCCGCCAAAGGCGGCGGCGGCGGCGGCGTCCGGGGCGGCGTTGGCGGCGGCGGCAACGTTGGCGTCGCCGCCATTGCCGTCCGAGGCGCCTCGCGCGCGCCCTGCCCCCCCGCTGAGCGCGGCGGCCGCCCCCCACGGCGACAGCGACTTGAGCGTCGCGGCCAGACGGTCGCCCGCGGGCCACTCGCCCCAGGTCTCGCCGCCGCGCCGCCAGCGCCACTTGCTGCTGCTGCTGCCATTATGCGACGCGCTGCCGTTGGCGTGAGCAGCGGCGGCGCCAGGCTCGGCGGCGGCGCCAGGCGCGGCGCCCGATTTGCTGCCGCTGCCGTCGGCGGTGCTGTTGCTGTTGCCCGCCGACCACGTGTCCTTCTTCCATATGTTTGCGTAGCAGTGCAGCACGAGCGACGCCCGCTGGTCGTAAACGGGCGGCGGGCCCTGGCGCGCCGCCACATGGGCGGGCGAGCGCAGCAGCGCGGCCGCGAGGGACGCGGCGGACGAGGGCCGGCGCGCCAGGAACGGCCACCGCCACCGCCACCGCTGCGAGACAGAGGGAAAAGCAGCGGCGGCGGCGGCGGCAGAGGGCGCGTCACCTCCCGGCGCGTCGTCGGCGGCAGGAGCGACAATCCCGTGGGGCCCGGCGGCGAGCGCGTCCGCGAGGTCGTACCCGCCCCTGGCCCAGTAGCGCATGTTGCATCCAAAGGCGGTCTGGGGCAGGATCGCGACGTCCGGCGGCAGCAGCGCGCCGCCGCCGCCCGCCGCCGCCCGGAAGAGCGGGCCGTCGCCGTCCTCGCCGTCGTTGCGGCGCGCGGCGCGCGGCCGCTGCCGCCCTGCTCCGCCGCCGGAGCCGCTGTGGCGCGACACGTACGCGCGCAGCACGTCCGTCCAGGCGCCGGGGCCCGTGCGCAGCAGGATCGACGCGTCCTGGGAAGCGGGGACGCCGCCGCCGCCGCCGCCGCGTCCGCCCTCCTTCCCCTTGGCTCCGTCGTCGGCGTCGTCGTCGGCGTCGTCGCCGTCGTCGCCGCCCACCCCCCCGTCCGACGTGATCTCCTCTCCCCGCCGCTCCTGCGCCACCCGCCGGAACACGGCCCTGCCCATGCCGCACGGCACGGGGTGCCCCGGCGCCGCGGCCATGGTCCACTGGATCAGCTGCACGCGGCGCACGTACGTCGCGGCGCGCGCGCGCTCGGTCGTGCGGAAGACGTTCTCGACGCCGACGAAGAGGCGGCCGTCGCGCGAGGCGGCCTCGGCGGCGGCGGCGCCTGCGGCGGCGGCGGCCCCGGCGGCGGCTCGGGCGGCGGCGGCGTCCGCCTCGGGCGCTGCTGGTGGTCGCGGTTGTTGCCCTCTGTCTTCCTTCGCCTGATCCCCCGGCGATTGGTCGGACGAGGGCGCCGGGCCAGACTCCGCGTCGCCAGGCGCGCCGGCGCCGCCGTCGCCGTTTCCGCCGCCGTCGCCGTTTCCGCCGCCGTCGCCGTTTCCGCCGCCCCCCCCCCCCCCCCCCCCCCCCCCCCCCCCCCCCCCCCCCCCCCTCCCCACGCCCTGGTCCCCGCCCACAATGACCTGCCCCCCCCACCCCCCCACCCGCCCGCACCCACCCCCC
>Ga0105053_10005149_pt1 | contig 18745 bp, 13 predicted proteins | sample BON01_FD_78093 | JGI IMG/M metagenome (GOLD analysis project Ga0105053, IMG submission 78093) | Freshwater microbial communities from Lake Bonney liftoff mats and glacier meltwater in Antarctica - BON-01 | ecosystem: Environmental > Aquatic > Freshwater > Ice > Glacier meltwater | place: Lake...
CTGGGACCGCCGCGACTAAGGACAGCTGACTTTCATTCGTGGATCCAACCGGACGGCCCGGCGGTCCGTCCCTACCTTGCAGCAAGCTTTCATACGATCATTCATCGGTTACTGCCTACTAGGTGGCGGGGAGAAAGCGGAAGAATTTGGACTTTCCGCTGGGGTGCGCTTGAGCCATCTGTTCGCCGAAATTGCGCGACGTCGGCCAAGGGAAGCCATTTCCTTTGCCCGCCCGTGAAGCGGCGGCTCACTTTGACTCTAGCTTGGCGAGGTCCGCTTCAAATTCCTGCTGCGCTTGCTTCGATCGATCCTGGCGGCTCCACGTCGTCGTTTGGGTGCTGCCGTCGATCCGATGGCGCTCATGCGCTTCCCAGTCGTGCGCGGCGAGGGCCCGAGCTTCTTTTTCGGTGGTGACGCGGCCCGAATTCAAAAACTTCAGATAATTGGAATTCACGTAGGTCTCCCGTTGGCGCTCTGCGGCCAAGGGATCGGGTCTTTCGCTTCGGTGGTCGGGATGGACGGCACTGCGCGACGTTTGGCCGAACTGGCAGCCAGCCAAGAGCGTTGCTGCGGTGAGAATCCCGGTAAGAAAGGGAGACCTCAGGTTCATGGGATCAGCCTGATGGCCGCGGCGAGGGAGTCAACGAAGGAGGCGACGGGGCTGGAGGAAGCGCACTGGATGCTTGACGGACGTCGCGCCGGGGAACCCAGTCAGTCCATGGCCACGTCCGCTGAAGAAAATTTCCAAGCCTACAAGCAAGCCGAGACCAAGGCCCTCGAGATCGTCACCGCGATGAAGTCGATCAACGTCAAAAAAACCGACATCGAGCTGGCCCTGCTCGTGGCCATCTTCGAATTGCACAAAGGCGCGATGCCGCCCGAGACCATCGGCGCCATCGTGCAAGGCCACCTCAAGCAAATCATCCCCTTCTACGGGTCGAAGACGAAGCCGACCGGGTGAGGGCCCTTCGCCGTTAGAGTTCCACGCCTTCGCCGATGAGGCGGAGGGCGTCGAGGCGGAGGCGGGCTTGTTCGATGGCGGTGCGAGTGTGACGCACCTGTTTCTTGGCCAACTCGATTTCCTCTGGCCGCACGTTGTCGTTGAGTTTTCCCAGTGTGACGAGGCGTTGAAGCTCGGCCGTCAGCGCGGCGGCAGCGGTTTCGCGTGCGGTTTGTTTTAAAGTTTTGGTGCGCTCGGTGGCGCGTGCGGTGGCGGCCTCGAGGAGATTCTTTAAAAGCGTGGCGTTGAAGCCGGGGCGTTCGAGGAAACGCGGGAGCGGGGCGTCGTCGATCTCTCGGGAGATGGATGCGCCGTCGCGCAGGTCGGTGAGATCGTTGCCGTGGATGTCGACGAGGACCCGCACGGGTGTCGGCGCGAGAAATTGATCCACGTGCCAATGCGCATCGGCCATCGTTTCGAGGACGAAAATCGCCTCGAGGATGAGATTGGGTTGGTCGGCCTCGATCAGGCAAAAGGCGGTGGTGCCGGTGGGGGAGTCGACGAGCAGATCGATCGTGTCTTGCACGAGCGGGTGGTCGGCCGAGAGGAAGCGAATGTCTTCGCGGGCGATGGCGCGCTTGCGATCGTAGGTGGCGAGGATCCCGTCGCGCGGGATCGAGGGGAAGCCTTCGACGTAGGCGTGGTCGGCATCGAGAAACACGTCGCCCTCTTCGTGTTCCTTCAAGCGCACTCCGAAGTGCTCGAGGAGTTCGGAGAGACGTCGCCGGAGATACGGATCGGCGTCGGCGGCGCGCACGCGGTCGATCACCGACTCGGCCACCTCGCGGTTAAAGGAGTTGAGCTCGAGCAGTCGGTCGCGGCCCTTGGTCATCTTCGACGTGAGAGCGGCGCGGAATTTCGCGGTCTCCGCCACGAAGGCATCGAGCTTCGCTCGGGCCTGCCCTTTGAGCCGACCGGTTCCGTAGTCAGCGGCGAGCTTGAGTAAACGATCGTGAAAGGCGTTGCGGTAGTCATTGCCGCCATGCAGGGGCGATTCGAAGGCGTCGAGTCCGCGGTGATACCATTCGGCGACAGCCTCGTCGGCCCCGTCGATGATGGAGGGCACGTGGATGCGGATGGTCTGGGTCTGGCCGATGCGGTCGAGTCGGCCGATGCGCTGTTCGACCAGACCCGGATTAAGCGGCAGATCGAAGAGCACGATGTGGTGGGCAAACTGGAAGTTGCGACCCTCGCTCCCGATCTCCGAACAGAGGAGTAGCTGCGCCCCGTCGGGCTCGGCGAACCACGCCGCTTGACGATCGCGTTGGATGAGTGGGAGGCCCTCGTGAAAGAGACCGAGGTTTAAGTTGATCCGCTCTTTGATGGCGGCTTCCAAGGCGACGACCTTGCGCTCCGACTTGCAGATGAGGAGCACCTTGTCGGAGGGATGCTTTTTGAGAAACGTGAGGAGCCACTCGAGGCGGGGATCGTCTTTGAAGCAGTAGTGGAGGTTGGCGTCGGCGTCGGTGGCTTCGGCGTGGAGCTCGTGGGCGATTCGCGTAAGCAGAGTCAGCGAGGTGCTCGGCAACGGGGCGGGGTAATACTTGCGCTTAGGAAATCCCGTCATGGCCGCGCGGGTGTTGCGGAAGACCACGCGGCCGGTGCCGTGTTGATCGAGCAGGGTGCGGAGTAATTTTTCACGGGCATTGGGCCCTCCGGTTGCCAGATCCCTAAGGTGTTCGTCGAGGCCGGGCAGGTCGCGATTGAAGATCTTGCGCAGCGCGGTGTGATCTTTTGCGGTGAGCGTTTGGTGCTCGACGATCTTTTCGGCGATGGCGGCGACGGTGCCGAAGCTTTCCGATTCGTCGACAAAATCCTCGAAACTGTCGTAACGATGGGGATCGAGCAGGCGGAGGCGGGCGAAGTGACCGGTGAGACCGAGTTGGGTCGGCGTGGCGGTGAGGAGGAGGAGGCCCGCGCTGCGGCGCGCCAATTTCTCCACGAGTTCGTAGTCGGGGCTTACTTCCTGCGGCGTCCAGCCGAGGTGGTGGGCTTCGTCGACGATGACCAAATCCCACCCGGCCTCGACCACTTGGGCGCGGCGAGTTTCATTGCCGGCGAGGAAGGTGACGCTGGCGAGCCCGAGTTGGGCGGAGAGAAACGGATTCTTGTCCGCTTCGCTCTCCTCGCAGGCGAGACAGCGCTCTTCGTCAAAAATTGTGAACCAGAGATTGAAGCGCCGGAGGAGCTCGACGAACCATTGGTGGACGAGCGATTCGGGCACGAGGATGAGGGCGCGCTGGGCGCGGCCGGTGGCGAGGAGTCGTTGCAGAATCAGGCAAGCTTCGATGGTTTTACCGAGGCCGACCTCATCGGCGAGGAGCACGCGGGGGATCTGCCGACTGGAGACTTCGTGCAATATGTAATACTGATGCGGGATCAGGTCGATGCGGCCGCCCAAGAATCCACGGACGTCGGATTGGCGGAACCGCGACTGCATCTCGAGGGTGCGCAATCGCAGGTCGAAGACCTCGGAGGGGTCCGCTTGGCCAGCGAGAAGGCGTTCGGCAGGGGAGCTCACGCTCGTGACGTCGGAGATGGTGTCCTCGCGCACGCGATGGCCGCCGCCGACGTAGGTCAGCACTCCGTCGGTCTCCTCGACGGATTCGACGGTGAACTTGGTCCCCGTGCGCGTGGCGACCGAATCGCCTTCGTGGAACTCGACGCGCTTGAGCACAGGGGTGCCGCGGGCGTAGATGCGTTTTTCGCGGGTGGCCGGATACTCGACCGTGATCCGGTTGCGGTCTAGCTCCGCCACTAGGCCGAGCCCCAGCTCGGGCTCACGTTCACTCATGCATCGCTGACCAACAAATCCAAGGGACATAGCATCCGAGGGAACCTGCGATCAGCGCACAAGACAAACGCGATTTACCAGCGTGGCGAATTAGCCGCGCCGCTCGGCGAGCGAGAATTAATCGGGCGAGCGTCACTTCAGGGGGTAAACTGCGGGAATGGGTCTTCATCGAGGGCCGCAGAGCGCGCCGGAAAATGAGCACGCCAGGCATCTCCATAACTTCTTGGACGCCGGTCCATAGGTAGTCGGTGAGGGGGTTTGAGTTCGTTGTTTTCGAGAGAGGGCTCGGCGGAGAGCTCCACGCCGGCGAGTGCGATGGCCCCGCCCGCGGCCCAGACGGCGAGAATGAGGAACGGTGTGCCGACGCGTTGCGCGACCAGGTCGGGATTGATGAAGATACTGGAGCCGATGATGCCGCTGATCACGATCATCGTGGCATCGAACAAGGTCGGATTCCGGGCGAAGTGCGAAGACATGCGAGCGGGGTGCAGGCGGCGGGACGCGAGCGCCGACCCAAAATGAACGGCCGTGTCGCCGCGTCGGCAACAGTGAAAGGCACGGCGCGGACGACTGAAGCGGATCCGTTGTTACGGCTTCGCCAGCCGCGAGGAAGTGATGCCCGGGACTACTGGCTGCGGCCCGCGCGCAATCGGCGGCGGAGGCCAATCACCGCGCCCAAGCCCAGAACCCCTGCCAGCAGCGCTGTTGCGGCCGGTTCGGGCACGGTAGCAAGATCGGTGCTGGGATTAAACGTGCCGTTGGCGAAGGTGAAAATCTGGATGTTGTCCGCCAACCCCGTGTAGATGGAAGTCGAACCGGGGTTGATCAGGATGTGCGAACGCTTGGTCGGCGCAGACGACAAGCTTTGGATCACGGAGGCAACGGCGCTGCCGTTGATATAAAATGTCGCCGTGTCGCCGGTCAGCACCAGCGCTGCCGAGTTCCAGGCGTTCTCTGTGTAAGCCCCCTCGTTGACCTCGCCGATGCGGATGCCGTTGATCTGGCCATACATCGTGTTGTTCACCGGGTCGTAGAAAATATTCGCCGAGCCCGTTTCGTTCGGATGGCCGACGGCCATGAGCAGCGTGCCCACGGAAGTCGTGCCGCTCGGATTCTTGAAGAGCAGCTGAATGCCGAAGTCAGTCGTGGTGGAGATCGGCGCGCTGTCGGTGATGAAGGCGCCGCTGTTCGAGGTGCCGGAAAACGCGAAGGAGCCGCCGGTGGGCGCGACGTCCGTCGAAAACGTGGCGCTCGAAGAGTTCGTGCCAATGTAATTGAAACCGTGGCCGGTGGCGTCGCCATAGAACGGCAGCACCCCCGAGGTGGTGTTTTCGAAATTGTAGAACGCTACGGTGGTGATTTGCGCGTGTGCCACCAGGCTGGCCGCGGGAGCAATTACCGCTGCGGTGCTCTGCAACGAAAAACGGTTGAAATTCATTCAGGTCAACTGGGGTTGCTTGTGCAGGGTTTCAATTTTTTCTGAACCACGGTCCGCGGGGCGGGTGCCGGGGCACCTCACCGCCCCGGAGAACGGTCGACGTGCGTGGCCGGCCCTGGTGGCGACTGCCAGTAAATATTCGGCGTGAGTCGCTCCATGGAGCTTGGCGTTCTCGACCACGACTGGCCAGAATTTCCCGTTTTCTGACTAGGAAATTTTCCCACGGATGGCGCGGATGAAGAGCGATCAAGGCGATGGGAGCACGGCGCGCTTTTCCCCTCTGCGTCCTCTGATAATGCTCGGAAGCAATTCGGCGCTCGGCTGAGCGAGGCGCGAGCGCCGACCTTTCAGCGGGCAAGCGCGGCGGCGGGTCATAGGCGGGTTCAATGTGGATACTGATCAGGTCGGCGCGACCTGGGCGAAGGCCACGCGTGTCTGCCTCAGGGGAAGAATCGAAACTGTAGTCGCTGATTTTCATTCGAAAGCGTCAGAATTGAGGTGGCCACGATTTGATTTTGAAAAGGGATTGATTGTGCCCAAATGGGGCAATGAACCGTGGATGCCCTATTTTTGCTCAGCTCCTTACCGAACTCGATCCCAAGGAGAACCGACGTTGCGCCGTGCGACATCCGATGGTGAGCAACATGCCAGCGCGATCGCCCCACGATCATTTTGCGGTGATGGTTTTCTCGCAATTGACCTATCGGGAGCGCTTGTGCGACATCGAAGCTTGTCTGAGTTCGCGCCAACCCCATGCTCTCATATACGGTTATTTGTGGCACGCCCAAGCGGTGAATTTGGCCTACGCAAACGAGCATCGTCCCGCCGTGCTTTTGCCGAAATCGCCATGATATTGATGCGCCGAGCGAAACGTCTTTACGCCCAAACTCCGTCCGAACTGAGTCGGGACGGGCAGTGATAGGTGATCGACGCGAGCTTGATCGAACTGAGCTTGGCTCTCTTTCCCTAGGCGCGTTGGCAGGGCGCGCAAGCGGTGGTGAAACTCAATGTGGAACTCACGGTCAATACCGAGTTGCCTAGTTTCTGTTTGCTCAGCCCGGGCAAACGCCACGACGTCAAATTCTTGGATGAGATCGGGTTTGTCGCAGGTAGTTCCTACGTCTTTGGCCGCGGCCCCTGTGACGGTGCACGTTGGTATCGCGTTCATCAGGCCGGCGCGTGATTCGTGACCCGCGCTGCGCGGTCACATCCCGCGCGACGCAGAACACGGTGGAATTTCCCGGTTCGACAGACGATTGCCACGCGAGCCACCGCTAAGTGCCGTCCTTACAGAGGTAGCGATTCTCAAAGCTGGAAAGCGCGATGCCTTGGCCGAGATTGGCCCGGGCTTGGAGCGTGCGCTCGTGGTCGTCGGGATGGACGAACTCGATCGTCGGCCGTGACATTAACTCTTTTTCGGTCCATCCCAAGACCCGGGTCCAAGACGGATTAACCTGTCGGAAATAGCCGTCGATTCCTGCGACGCAGAGGAGATCTAACGAGTGATGAAAACGGCGTTCTTGTTCTTCGGAAGTGCAGATGGCACGGAGGAAATTAGGTGGAGAGCCAAGGTTCAGCGCAGAGGGGGCGCTGAAGTGGGACGTCACTATATCCGAGGGCCGAACCGATAGATTATAGTCGGCGCAAAACCTATTTTAGTCGCGCCTGAGTTCCTCCACCCCGGGCTACCCCACCCAGACGCGGGCGTTGTGGAAGAGTTTCATCCACGGCGATTCGTCTGACGTCCAGTCCGCGGGGGCCCAGCTCATGCTACAGGTGCGATGCACCCGCTCGGGGTGGGGCATCATGATGGTAACCCGGCCGTCGGTGGTCGTGAGCGCGGTGATGCCGTGCGGTGAGCCGTTGGGGTTGAGCGGATAGATCTCGGTGGGCTGATGCGCGTGGTCGACGAAACGAGCGCTCACGAGACCAGAGTCGTTGCAAGTCTGGGCGGTCTCGGAATTCGTAAACTCAGTGAACCCTTCTCCGTGGGCGACGACGCAGGGAATGACGGAGCCAGCCATGTCGCGGAGCAAAATGCTCGGGCTGGATTCGATCTTCAGCGAGACATAGCGCGATTCATAACGCTCCGATTTGTTCTGCACAAAGTGCGGCCAGTGGTTGGAGCCCGGAATGATGGCGTGGAGGTTGCTCAACATCTGACACCCATTGCAGACGCCGAGGGCGAAGGTGTCCTCGCGCGCAAAAAAAGCTGCGAACTCCGCCCGGGCATTTTCGTGAAAGAGAATGCTCTTGGCCCAACCTTCGCCCGCGCCGAGCACATCGCCGTAACTGAAACCGCCGCAGGCGGCGAGACCGCGGAAATCCTGCAGCGAAACGCGTCCTTCGAGGAGGTCAGACATGTGCACGTCGACGGCGTGAAAGCCCGCGCGGGTAAACGCCGCCGCCATCTCGATCTGCCCGTTGACGCCCTGCTCGCGCAAGATCGCTATTTTCGGTTGGGATGTTGTTTTGCCCACGGAAGACACGGAATACGCGGAACCTGAATTAATCCCTGCGCCATTTTCCGTGTTTTCTGTGGGTAAGACTCCGAGGGCGAAGGTCAGCTTGGGCGTGATGCCGGGGTCCTTGGGATCAAGCTTCAGTTTGAATTCCTGTTCGGCGCACTCGGGGTTGTCGCGAAGGCTTTGCATGCGCCGCGTGACGTCGGACCAGTAGGCGCGCAGGTCAAAAAGGCTCTCCTCGATGAGGACCTTGCGATGCTGGGTGACGCGAAAGGTATGGGTGCGGTTGAGCGTGCCGACGCGAGACACGCAGGCCTTCAGGCCGTGTTGACGCAACACCATGTAAACGTCGTCGAAGTCGGACTCGCTCACCTGGATGACAGCGCCAAGTTCCTCGTTAAAGAGGGCGGCGAAAGGGTCGTGCAAGTGGGGGATTTCTAGGTCGACGCCGGTGTGTCCAGCGAAGGCCATTTCGGCGACGGTGGCGAGCAGTCCGCCATCGGAGCGGTCATGGTAGGCGAGGAGCTTTTGCTCGCGGCCGAGTTGCTGGATCGCATTCCAGAAATTCTTCAGATCGTCGGGACGATCAACGTCAGGGGGCGCTTCGCCCATTTGCGAGACCACTTGAGCGAGGATCGAGCCGCCGAGGCGGTTCTGGCCGCGACCGAGGTCGATTAATAACAAGACGGTCGCTTCGCTCTCGCTTGAGTTTAATTGAGAAGTTGAAGCTGAAGATTCGGAACCGGCACTTGAACTTAAACTTCTACCTTCAACTGCCCCGACGAGGCGCTTTAGCTGGGGCGTGAGGCTCTGACGCACGTCGGTGACGGACGCGAAAGCGGAGACGATGAGGGAGACGGGGGCGGTCACGCGTTTCTCGGTGCCGCGATCGGACCACACCGTGCTCATGCTCAGCGAATCCTTGCCCACGGGGATGGTGATGCCGAGAGCGGGACAGAGTCCCATGCCGACGGCTTTGACTGCGGCGTAGAGATCGGCGGCGTCGCCGGGGACGCCAGGCGCAGCCATCCAATTGGCGGAGAGGTTGACCTTGCCGAGGTCGCCGATCTGAGCGGCAGCGAGATTGGTGAGCGCTTCGCCGACGGCGAGACGTGCGGACGCGGCGGCGTGGTTAACGGCGACGGGGGTGCGTTCGCCCATCGCCATGGCTTCGCCGGTAAACACGTCGAAGGCGGCGGCGGTGACACCGCAGTCGGCCACGGGGACTTGCCACGGACCCACCATCTGATCGCGCACGATCAATCCGCCCACGGAGCGATCGCCGATGGAAATGAGGAAGGTCTTATCGGCAACGGTCGGGTGGGACAGGACGCGTTGGCAGGCTTCGCGGAGATTGAGTCCGCGCAGGTCGAGTTCCTTTTGCGGGCGTCGGCGGGACTTCTCGCTCCGGTGCATGCGCGGCGGTTTGCCGAGCAACACGTCCAGCGGCATGTCGATCGGCGTGTTTTGAAAGTGCGGGTCCACGACGGTGAGGTGCCTGGCCTCGGTCGCCTCGCCGACGATGGCGAAGGGTGCGCGTTCGCGGGCGCAGAGTCGGGCGAACGTATCGATGCGATCGGCTGGGATCGCGAGGACGTAGCGTTCCTGTGATTCGTTGCACCAGACTTCGAGCGGGGACATGCCGCGCTCGTCGTTGGGAAGTTGGCGCAGATCGAATTTGCCGCCGCGACCGCCGTCGTTGACGAGTTCGGGGAGAGCGTTGGAGACGCCGCCGGCGCCGACATCGTGGATGAACGAAATGGGGTTGGCCTCACCCATCGCCCAACAGCGGTCGATAACCTCTTGGCAACGGCGCTCCATCTCAGGGTTGTCGCGTTGCACACTGGCGAAATCGAGATCTTCGCTTCCCGAGCCGCTGGCCATGGAGCTGGCCGCACCGCCGCCGAGGCCGATGAGCATGGCGGGGCCGCCGAGCACGACGAGTTTGTCGCCGGGATTGATGTCGCCCTTCTGCACGTGGTCGGCGCGGATGTTGCCAAGCCCGCCGGCGAGCATGATTGGCTTGTGGTAGCCGCGGACTTCTTTGGCGTGGGTGTCGTTGCCGTTGGCGGGGACTTCCAGCTCAAAGGTGCGGAAGTAGCCGTTGATCGCGGGACGGCCGAATTCGTTGTTGAAGGCCGCGCCGCCGAGAGGTCCCTCGAGCATGATGTCGAGGGCCGAGACGATGCGGTCGGGCTTGCCATATTTTTTTTCCCACGGTTGTTCCGCGCCGGGCAGGCGAAGATTGGAAACGGTGAACCCAACGAGTCCGGCCTTGGGGCGGGCCCCGCGACCGGTGGCGCCTTCATCGCGGATTTCTCCGCCGGAGCCCGTGGCCGCGCCGGGGAAAGGCGAGATCGCGGTGGGGTGGTTGTGGGTCTCGACCTTGCAGAGTAAGTGAATCTCCTCGTCGTGCGCCGCGTAGGTGTGGGTCGTCGCATCGGGATAAAATCGGCCGCCGCGCGAGCCCACGATGACCGCGGAATTGTCGCTGTAAGCTGAGAGGATGCCCTCGCTGTGCAGCTCGTGAGTGTTGCGGATCATCTGAAACAGGGAGCGGTCCTGTTTCACCCCGTCGATATCCCAAGTGGCGTTAAAAATCTTGTGGCGGCAATGCTCGGAATTGGCCTGTGCGAACATCATCAGCTCGATGTCGTTGGGGTCACGTTTGAGCTTAGTGAAGGCGTCGACGAGGTAGTCGATCTCATCGTCCGCGAGGGCGAGTCCGAGCGCGGTGTTGGCCGCCTGGAGGCCGCCGCGCCCTTGGGAGAGCACCGGCACGGTGGCGAGGGGCCGGGGTTCCTCGTGCCGGAACAAGACGGAACAAGCCTCGAGGTCACTCAGGACGACTTGGGTCATTCGGTCGTGGAGCTTGGCGGCGAGAATCTTTTGCCCCGTTGCGAGCTCGCTCTCGGGCTGGGTCTGATCGAACTCCACGGTGAAGGCCGTGACCCGTTCGATGCGGGTGACTTGGCGGAGTCCGCAAATGTGGGCGATATCCGTGGCCTTGGAGGACCAAGGAGAGAGGGTGCCGGGGCGCGGGGCGACGACTTGCAGGAGGCCGGTGACGGGTCGACTGTCGCGCCGGGGACCATAGGTCAAAAGCTTGGCCAACACTTCGCTTTGGGCGGCATCCAGTTCACCCGCCAGTTCACAGACGTGCACATACTCGGCGCTGAGGGCCCGAACCGGCAATCCGGCCGCGATGAGGTCTTGGGCAAGTTTTTCGAGACGAAAGGTAGAGAGGGCCGGAGAGCCGCGGAGAATCAGCATGGTCGAGGGGCTAGGTTTTCCAAACATCGCCGCCGCGGTCAAGGGGACTGAGTGTCTTGGCGTGAGTTTTGGCCCTCCCGATGGACTGCGGCCGGGCAAAGTCGCGAGGGAAGGACCGGTCGCTCCTCTGGCCGGACGCGGACCGCCGTCGGAATGGTCATAAAAAGGGAGAAAGCCGTTGACGATTTACAAGGGGTGGACGCAATGAGCAGCTTTATCGCCCGTGAGGACCTGGAACCATCCGAACCCATCTCAACAACGACGCTTTTCCGCCGGAAAGGCCCTTGAGCGCACGGGCCTGAGCACATGAGCGACAAGATCACGCACGAATGTGGCGTCGCGCTGGTGCGGCTCCTGAAACCGCTCTCTTACTACCAGGAAAAATACGGTTCGCCGCTGTGGGGTTTCACCAAGTTGTTCCTCCTGATGGAGAAGCAGCACAACCGCGGGCAAGACGGCGCGGGAGTGGCTTGCGTGAAGCTCAATGTGCCGCCGGGAGAGGCGTTCATGTTTCGCGAGCGCAGTGTGAAGTCCAATCCGCTCGACAAGATTTTCAAGGCGCTCCTCGGCGAGTATAACAAGAAGGTCGCTGGCGGCACGATTCACCCGGAGTTTCCCGAGACGGTGCGTAAGTCCTTCGACTTCGGCGGCGAGCTCTTGATGGGGCACCTGCGCTATGGCACCAGCGGCGGTTACAGTTCGTCGTCCTGCCATCCGTTTTTTCGGCGCAGCCCTTGGCCGACCCGCAATCTCGCGCTGTGCGGCAATTTCAATCTGACCAACACGACCGAGCTCAACGCGTCGCTGACGGCGATGGGGCAGCATCCGATCTTCGCCACGGACACGCAGGCGGTGTTGGAAAAGATCGGCTACTACCTCGATGAGGAGCACGAAGATCTTTACCGGAAACTGCGCGACGAAGGTTTGCCGGGTGGGGAGATTTCCAAGCGCATCAGCACCGATCTCGATCTGGCGCGGGTCTTCCGCCGAGCGGCGGCGAAGTGGGATGGCGGCTACACCCTTTGCGGATTGACCGGCAGCGGTGACGCCTTCGTGGCGCGCGACCCGATGGGGATTCGCCCGTGCTTCTATTTCCAGAACGACGAAGTTATCGCTTTTGCATCCGAGCGCGCGCCGTTGATGACCGGGTTTGACCTCGATGTGGAGCAAGTCCACGAAGTGACGCCCGGTCACGTGATGGTGATCAAGAATCACGGGGAGGTGACCGACACCGCCTTCACCGAGCCCAAGCCTCGCGCCGAATGCACGTTTGAGCGGATCTATTTTTCGCGCGGCAACGACTACGACATCTATCGGGAGCGCAAGGCGCTGGGGGCTGGGCTGGCCGAGCAGGTGATCAAGTCGATCAACCACGACTGGGGGAACTCCGTTTTCGGATTCATCCCCAACACCGCGGAGGTGGCCTACTACGGAATGATGTCCGAGCTTCGGGAGCGGCGTCGGGTCGAGGTGAAGTCGGCGATCCTCGAAGCGAGCAACGCGGGGAAACTCACCGAGGCGATGCTCGACGATTTGATCCTGAAGAATTGGCCGCGGAGCGAAAAGGTGGTCAGCAAGGACATCAAGTTGCGGACGTTCATCGGCCAGGAAAACCTGCGCAATCAGCTCGCGAGCCACGTCTACGACATCACTTACGGATCAGTCGATCCGGGCAATATTCTCGTCTGCGTGGACGATTCGATTGTGCGGGGCACGACGCTGCGCCGATCGATCCTGCGCATCCTCGGCCGGTTACACCCGAGCAAGATCGTAATCGTGTCGACGGCTCCGCAAATTCGCTATCCCGACTGCTACGGCATCGACATGTCGGAGCTGGGCAAGTTCATCGCGTTTGAAGCGGCGGTGGAGCTACTCAAGGAAAACGGCAAAGCGGACTTACTGCAGGAAGTTTACCGACTGTGCCGCGAAGAGGTGGCCCGCAAGGACCCGCCTGACACCAATCACGTCAAGAAGATCTACGAGTCCTTCACGCCTGAGCAGATCTCGGCAAAAATCGTCGAGCGTGTGCAGCCGAAGAAGAACGGATGGACGGGTGAGATCGAGGTGATCTACCAGACGGTCGCAAACCTCCGCGCGGCTGTGCCGAACCACACCGGCGACTGGTATTTCTCGGGCAATTATCCGACGCCCGGCGGCTACCGTGTGGTCAATCAGGCTTACATTAACTACTACGAGAAAAACGAAGGAAGAAGCTACTGATGTTTTTAACCACGAATGGACACGAATTCACACGAATGAGGAAACGAATACCTGCGCCACGGTATTCGTGTCTATTCGTGTCCATTCGTGGTTAAGTATTTCGCCATGTCACTTTCCTACGAATCTTCGGGCGTCAGCTACGACCAACTCGATGCCTTCAAGCGTGCGTGCCAGCAGGCCGCGCGCACGACGTCGGGTCTGCTCAAAGACCACGGCTATTCCGAGCCCGCTAACACCCGCGGCGAGAGTTGCTACTTGATGGAGGCCGAGGATCATTTTCTCGGCCACGTCGAGGAGGGGCTCGGCACTAAGAACCTCGTGGCCGACGCCGTTGAAGCGCAAACGGGCCGGACCTTCTACCGCGAGATCGCGATCGATACCGTCGCGACGATCGTCAACGACTTGGTGACCTGCGGCGCGTTGCCGACCTCGGTGGCGATGCACGCGGCCGTGGGGGACTCTGATTGGTTTTCCAATGCGAAGCGCATGGAGGCGCTCGTCGAGGGTTGGGCCGAAGGCTGCCGCCAAGCGGGTGCGGTCTGGGGCGGGGGGGAGACTCCGACCCTCAAGAAGATCGTGAATCCCGAGGCCATCGTGCTCGCCGGATCGGCAGTCGGCCGAATCTCGCCGAAATCCCATCGCATCACGGGTGAGGTCGCGGCCGGAAATTCGATTATTTTTCTGGCGAGCTCCGGCGTGCAAACCAACGGCTTGTCGCTCTGCCGATTGATTGCCGACCAATTGCCGGAAGGCTACGCGACTCCGGTTGGGCACGGCGATGAGCGCACGTTTGGCGAGGCGTTGCTCGCGCCCTCGGTGATCTACGTGAAATTTGTCCGCGAGTGTCAGCGTCGCGGGTTGAAGCTCAACTACGTCTCGCACGTGACGGGTCACGGCTGGCGCAAACTGATGCGCCTAGAAGACAATTTTGTTTACGAGATCAGCATGCCGCGCGAGCCGCTGGCAGTGTTCAAGTTTATGCAGAAGGCCGGTCCGATCGCTGAGCGTGAGATGTATGCGACTTTCAACATGGGGGTAGGCTTTGCCGCTTACGTTGCTCCCGAGGATGAGACAGCTGTGCTCGCCGCAGCGATCGAGACGGGCTACGACGCTTGGGTGGCCGGCGTGGTGAAGAAGGAGGGCGACCGCAAGGCGGTGGTCGTGCCGTCGTTGAATCTGACGTTTGAAGGCGACACCTTGCAGGTTCGCTGAGACATTTCCGAAAATTGGCCGTCTCGGTTGCCCGCTCGGGTCCGGGCGGCCTTAACCCCAATCTTGTTTGTGATGGAAATCCGACACCCCCGGCTTTTTCTTCGCGCGGAGCCCTTGAATGGCCTGCGCACGGTCGACGATCTGCGAAATGACCTTGTTCGCGATGATTGGTCCCGCGACACGTGGCAGCGGATGCTCGCGCTAGCCGAAGCGGAGGTGAAACGCGGTCCGGTATTGATCACCGATGAGTTGCCGGGGCGACCGCCGAGTATGGTGGCGAGCCGCAATCCTGACTACGTCGTGTGCCACGAGGCGGGACAGCTTTTGTTGCGGGCGTCGTTGGCGCATTTGTTAACGGGTCGGGCGGAGTTCAAGGCGGCGGCGCTGGCGCAATTGGCGGCGCTCTACGATCCGGCGGTGTGGCCGGATTGGATCGACCAAGGGCATACCCATTTTAGTTTCAAGGCCGACTTGCGCACGGGGATGTTATCGCAGGCCGTGGCCGGAGCCTACGATTGGCTGGCCCCAACGCTGAGCGCGGAGGAACGCCGCTGGGTGATCGAGGGCCTCGACCGTCGGGGCATTCAACCCTACCTTGAGTCAATCGAGATGAATGCGTGGTGGGTGCATCATCTCAATAATTGGCTCACCTGCATCGTGGGTGGGTTGGGCATCGCGGGGATGGCGCTGGATGGCGAGCATCCTGACGCGCGCCGGTTGATCGATTTCGCGGTCGAGAAGTTGGAAGGTTATCTGTCGATCTACGGTCCCGAGGGTGAGTTCAACGAATCCGTGGGTTACGCGGGGGCCAATCGTCTGCCGGTGGAGTTTTTCGTGGCGCATCGCTACTGGTTGGGCGGGAAGCAGACTCGACTGGCAAGAACACCTTTCCCGGAAATGTGCCGGTGGATCATGCAGACGACGCTGCCGCCGGGCCGGGTAGTGAGTGTCGGCGATTGTTGGCCCGAGCATCCGGTCAGGACGGGCTACGTCGCGGCCGTGGCCGCCGCCAATCAGGACGGGATCCTGCAATGGTTCTATCAACAGTATCAGCAGCGATCTGCGGAGCCGTATCAGCTCCTCATCTACGATGGTCGGGTGCCACCGGTTTCGCCGGAAGGCCAGGTGCCGTTGTTCAAAGCCTATCACGCTCAGGGAAAACTGGTCATCAGCCGGACGGATTGGGGCACGGCGACCACGGCCTGTGTGGTGCACTCCAAGGCGGGGCGCGAAGAGAGCCACGAGCACAACGACGTTGGGCAGCTTTGTCTCGACGGTTACGGCGAGCGCTTGATCATCGATCTGGGATCGCCGTCGGGCTACCCGGAGGATTTTTTTGAGGCGGTGCGTTGGCGTTACTACAACGCCTCGATTCGGGGCCACAACGTGCTGATGTTTGACGGCGAGGAGCAGCGATCGCCCAACTTTAAGCGCGGCGAAGCGTTGGACACCACTGCGTGGAGCGGCTCCATCGTCTCGGAGAATTTTCGCCCCGAGGTCGGGACCGCGTGGAAAATGGACCTGTCGCTCGCGTATCTACCCGGCCAGAAAGTCACGCGCACCGTCGTGCATCTTTATCCGGGCTATGTCGCCGTGCTGGACGAGGCTGAACTGGCGAGCGAGCAAGCGATCTCGCTGCGCTGGCACACCTGCGATCGCGCGGAGCCGGATGCGGAGGGAAATTTTGTGGTGCGCGGCCGACAGGGAAAGGTCACGGCGGTGATTGCGCGACTCGACGAAGGCGCGATGACGCTCGGTCGCGGCGAGCATCACTACGAGGCGCCTTTCGATCGCGACCGCACGGGCACCCCGTTGGAGCAACGCCGCGAGAGTTACGTCGAGGCAACGTTGCATGGAAATCGTTGCCGGATCCTCACTCTCTTTTGCGTGGAACCGGCGGCCGCGGCGGCGACGCTATGGACACGAGTCGACGGCACGTGGACCCATGGCGAGGTCGTCGCGCAGTTAACCGCGGAACGTGTCGAGCTAGCGAATGGTGATCAGACGATCGGTTGGGGCTAGGAATTTCCGAGCGGTTGTAGCCGGGTGGCCGCGTCGGCGAGCGGTTGATCTCAGCGAGGCGCGGGATACTCGCGTAGCGTGCGGCGCAGGAGGCGGGCGGTGGCCGCGCCCGACTTGGCGCGTGCGACCGCGTCGACCGCGGCTTGGGTTTCCATAAAAATGTGACCGATGCACACGACCTCGCCTGTGTCGTCGCCCTGCCGGACGGGCCGGTGGGTAAACTGCCACACGATTAGCGCCACCCCGGCCGACAGGATCAGCAGGCCGGGAAGGAGGCGGGATCGCTTCATGTTGCTCGGCCTCAGCGAGGCAAATCGGGGGTCATCTCATCGATCACTGTCGCCGGGATTTCGTCGAGGAGAATGTGTTCTTTCTTGAGACCGTATTGGACAAAGTGGCGGCCGTCGGCATGCAGATATTGCGGCATCGAGATGCCGGTGGCGCTCGAGGCAGTGAATCCGTCCGCCGGTTCAGTCTCGTCGACCGAGGCCAAGACGCGTGGTGGGCCGAAGAGGAGGCCGCCGTTGCGGGATTCTCCGGGGATCTCGCGGCCGATGGCGAACCATTGCGGGTTGCGGGTGCGGCAGCCTCCGTCCCAGACGTGAGCGGCGCCCTTGCGGGTGCCGTCGTTGTTGGTGAAGAGGAGAAGGAAGCGTCCGTCAGGCAGACGGGCGAGGGGGCACATCGTGTGCGGGTGTTCGATGAACTCACCCTCGGGGCCGGAGCGTAGGCGTTCGATCACACTCCAGGTTTGCCCTTCATCGGTGGAAACGGTGTAGCCCGGGGAACCCAGATAGGTGCGCACGACACCGAGCCAGCGACCATCACTCAGCGGCACGACGGTGAGTTCTTGGGCATTGGACGCGATCTCTTCGGGATGACCGCCAAAGGCGGCTGCGAGCCGGCGAACGGCCGGATTGTCCCCGTGGCTCATAATGCTGGCGCGGATGCCGCGGGTGCCGGGTGGCAGCAGCGAGAACCGTAGCTTGGCCGGATCGGATTCAGTGAGTAAATTCTCGCACCAGAGCAGCGAAGCTTCACAGCAGCACAGTTGCCAGAAGCGGCGCACCGCGCCGTTGCGCAGCCCTTGCGTGAACGGCAGCACGACTTGGCCGCCGGGCATGATCTGAGGGGGGTGGTTGAGGTGGGCGTGAATCCGGTGCGAGAAAACACTGATGTCACGATCGGGAGTGCGGATCGTGGTGATGGGCGACCACGTCGTGCCTTGGTCATCCGACCAGAGGAACCCGAAGGTGCCGGCGTCGATCTCTGGGTTGCTCGTCGTGATGTGACCTCCGTCCCGATGGCCTTCGTGGAGGAAGAGGTAGATGCGTCCGGTGCTCGGGACCACAAATGGGCAACCGTAGGAGCGGCGCACCGCCGGGGTTGACGCCGTGATCGGGCGAGGTTCGCTCCAAGTGCGACCAACGTCGCGACTCACGGAACAGACGATCCGTTCGTCGACGGCACCTTCGCTCGAACCTTGGCTCCAGGTGGTCAGCCAAGTGCCGTCGTGCAGCATGACGACGCAACTTGACTCGTTCTTGCGAATCGCCGCGAGCTCCCGAGGTAGATCGCGACCCGACATGGCCGGGTGGCGAAAAATGTCGGCATATGCGAAGGGGCGCGACTCCATCTCTTCCATCAAGGGGTTGGAATTCATAAGAGGGAAGCGAGTTTCGGTGGGATTACGATGAGGGAGGGGGGCATGTCGGAAAAGCTAGAATGAAGAGACGAAGAGATTCCAAGCAAAACGTTAAAACGGACATCCGGATTCGAATCCGGACATTCCCCTTCGCGGCCACTTGTTCGCTTGGGGAGCGCAGTTCCGCCTCGGTTGCGGCGGAATCGTCCGGCGATCCGGCGCGCCCTGTTCCTGGCCCAATCGCTTCAGGCTGCGGCGTGGGGGATTTTCAGTGGAGCGTGCCCCGGTGAACCAAAGTTTCCTCGGAAGCTGTGGTGCCCACTCGGACCCTCGGGGCGAGCCGTGCGACCAGCGAGGATTTGCACCCGGTAGTTGTTAGGCGTGCCGAGGAGATGGGTGCGGAAGACGCGGCAGAAATACCCGACGTCGCGGTAGCCCAGCTCGAGGGCGATCGTCTTGACCGGATAGTCGGTGGTGGCGAGTAGGCGTTGGGCGATCCGAAGTTTCCGTTCGAGGATGAAGAGACCCAGCGACATCCCGCTCTCTTTCTGGAATATGGGTATTTACGTGACTCAACCGACCACTACTGGTTGTGGTGACCGAGAGAATTGTAGGTGGTTGGAGGGACTTGCATCGCCTGCTGGGCCAGGCGGTAGAACAGCTTGCCCCGTGAAGC
>Ga0105053_10005155_pt1 | contig 18728 bp, 23 predicted proteins | sample BON01_FD_78093 | JGI IMG/M metagenome (GOLD analysis project Ga0105053, IMG submission 78093) | Freshwater microbial communities from Lake Bonney liftoff mats and glacier meltwater in Antarctica - BON-01 | ecosystem: Environmental > Aquatic > Freshwater > Ice > Glacier meltwater | place: Lake...
AGTCCACCAATATCCAGTGAAGCCTGGTAATGTTACTTCGGCATACGGATCCGAGACAAAAGAAATTTGCAAGAAGGGATGAATGTTGTTGGTTCCGAAAAGAACGAACAGAATGGGATTGTGGATAATCAATTACCGGGTGACGATTTTTCGGATCTCTCTCGTGTGAAGGAAGAAAATGCTCGGCTGTTGCTGGCCCTCGAATTGTCGGAGACGAAAAGATTGGATTTTGCCGAAAACGAATCGAACCGTATCGCCGAGTTAGTCCGGATTGGTATTGAACAGGCAATGATTCTGGATCGTTTGCAGAAGGACGAGAAAGCTGCACAGGACATCAAAGCTGCTGAAAAAAAAGCTGCCGAAAAGATCTCGGAGGACATCAAAGCTGCTGAAAAAAAAGCTGCCGAAAAGATCTCCGAGGACACCAAAGCTGCTGAAAAAAAAGCTGCCGAAAGGATCTCGGAGCAAATCAAAGCTGCTGAGCAACTCATAGCTCGTGAGGTCCAAACGTTTGTCGACACAAGCAACGCCGCCGAAACAACACAAAAAATATATTCAGGAAAACGACAGCGAACAGCATCGCCAGCGAATGAATTTTCAGGTTCTACACGCTCGTACGAGACGTACAAACACATGGTCCGTCTGCCGAGCGAATCGTCCTATCCAAAGCAAACAATCCCGAAGGTGTTTCGTGAAAACTCAAACCACACGGTACTGTATAATTCAGCCACTTGTATTGTTTTTTTCTTCTTGTCAAGACTTACTGTATGATCTCGTAGGACCGTTTCAAGAAAGCTGACGTAGAAGTAGAAGCATGCGACGCCGACGGAACGTCGTCTCGCCAAAGTTCTTTGGTGTGTCATGCACATTGATTGGTGTGGGCATTTATAAAGACTCTGTGACATGAATTAGATTCAATTCGCATATCTAAAAATATTTTTGTACAAACGAACAGCATTACCGGGAATTGCACACACGTCACATTTCAGCAACGGACTTGAAGCTATCGCCAGTCAACAAGAGTTTTTCTCCGGCCGCACAAGACCTATCGCGATGCACGGCACAAAACACGAGCTACAATTCTGGCCGAAATGATTGGGTACATATGACAGTGCAATGCCTGATTTCGACGGGACTGTCTTGTAAAGGGCAACGTGTTTTTGTTTACTTTTGTTGCACCTAATTCATACATACGACATTTCCAAAAACATTTCGCAGCCTTGTTGCAGTGTGGCGTGTCACTGCAGTTTACACACACACCTGTGCAGGTTGTGACATTTAACAAGTGCATATATTTACCTACAGGAAAACGGCGCCGCCACACCGTATATGGATCCGGCACAGGAAAACGGCGCCGCCACACCGTATGTGGATCCGACACAGGAAAACGGCGCCGCCACACCGTATATGGACCCGGCACAGGAAAACGGCGCCCCCACACCGTATGTGGATCCGGCACAGGAAAACGGCGCCGCCACACCGTATATGGACCCGGCACAGGAAAACGGCGCCGCCACACCGTATATGCATCCGACACAGTACGAGACTTCTGCCGCAACCAATGCAACGCCAATACCGCGTTGTTCTATGGTGTGTATTTTCACGTAATGTCATGTGTGTAGCACGAATATCAAATATACAAGCAACTTGATCTGAACTTACAGCGTGTCGTAGCAGGAGTTTCAGGTGGGGATGCAAGTCGAGGTGTGTGGTCTCGTGAATCACAAGGAGTACAACGGCCGTATTGGTATTATAACATCCGTCACCGGAACTACGCATGTCTCGCTGAAGTTATCGGATCCGCGCGCGCTGCTTCGACTTGCCCGAACGAGTGTGCATATTATCGAAGACGATGAGGTGTGGTGTGTTGAAAATTTATCACAACATAGGTCCACTGACAATAAGGAATTTTCATATTTTTTTTACAGAATGCGTGCTGGAGTTTGTGCTGCAAAACATGTACCATCATTTCCATGAAACTGTGTTATGTGTTTTTTGTGCAGGTGGGCTGTGGACAAGACGTAGTCATGCACACTGGATTGTCGGACTCGTCAAAATCAGACGCGGACTCGTCTGACACTGTAATTACATGTTTCATCGATTGAAGAGAGAAGCGCGTGAATCTCGCAATAGAGCTGATTTTATTTTTTTGTGTGTGTGCAGCCGGAGTCTATGAAATCTCTGTTGTCAGACGTATCGAACGAGTTGTCACAAAATAGCGGGAATGATGAAATGTCTGACGATTACATTTCTGTATCAACCACGCAAAACCACTCTCCTGTACGTATTTGATTTTTGCAGCATTGTCCTATTGTTTTCTTGATAGTACTTGGACTGATGGATTTTTATGAATCAGTTGCAAAGCAATACGATGGGAAGCGAGCAACACCACAGCGTGGATACAACGTCGCCTGCACCACAAATAAATACAAAGTCGCCTACGCCACAAATGACCCCGACATTACATATGTCTTCCCCCACCGCAACTCCTTACATGCCACGCCATTCTACGGCGTTGTCTGAGCCGTCCTTGTCAGCAAGTCCGGTGTCGTTATTCGAGCCATCGACTCCGGTAATGCCACTGGCGTCGGCGGAACTACCTGCTCCAGCAACCCCGTCGTCGTTGTCGGAATCGTCGACTTCATCAAGCACGACGTCGTTGTCTGGACCGTCGACTCCAGCAACCCCAATGGACGACTCGGTACGCATCGACGTTTGTATAATACGACAAAAATGTACACCGACTGACAGGCCTGTGCGTGTTTCACAGGACACTGTTTTCGAAGGAGCGTATTTTTTGTGGTCGATAGACAATGGCCCGCTGCAGATTTTCCGACTCGACAGTATCTACGAAGTAACCGACATTTGGACAGAGGATGTGTATGATATGTACACGGACCCAGATCATCGCCATATACAATTCGACAGCGAAACGGTACACTGCGCTTTGCTGTGTGCTTTGTGCTGTGATTGTTGTAATCGTGAAGATTTTCAAGTCCAATTCTCATACGATGAGCATTGTGGAGTTTCTTCAGGTGGGCATGATGACGCCCATACACAGCGAATGTGTGTACACGACGACCAACAACGACAATGCCAATCGAATTCGCCAGTGTGTCCTTGCGGGTCTTGGCCGGACTCTAACACGCGCACAAAGTATCACGTGGAACGCCCGTTTCTGCCAACTCAACGACCGCTTTCCCTCGAGAATTTATGCAAACACCAGATTTCAGTCGTATGTGCTGGTGCTCCTCCCCGAGAATCGCTTCGTTTTCGAGTGAGCGGGACCAGTACAGGACCAAATAAAATGATATAGACAGAGTATGATAAAGTATCAATTTTTCGACCTTTTCAATAAATCTCGAAGCCTGTCTATGCAAAAAATACGTACACACATGATGAGAGCCCTTTACATTCCTGGCCGTAGAAAAAATCGAGGGGCATTCCGACAACACGCATGCAACCCATCACGCAAAACTCGACGCACATTTTGCAAGAATGTATGCACCATTACTACGAGGCTCTGACGCCATCCTTAGCTCACTACGAGTTGCTGGTTGCGGGAGCCAAGATCACTCGAATAACATTTGCTCACGTCAGAAACATCCTGAGGAATAGAAAGTGGTCCCATTGGTATGAGAATATACTTATTGAGCTGAAAGTTATGGCCCTGGGAGGTGTGTGTCACAGAGTGCGCACTTTAATGAGATCTCGTATACGCCATGACACTGTGACCGTGAGAGGAATACCCCTGTTCACAGAAGTGTGTCGGAGAGGTATGGTGTCTATGGCCACCGTGTTTATCGAGGAGGGTGGGTTTTTTGGAAGCATGGTGTGGGAGGAAAAAATTGACTTGGTGGTTGCCAGTGTAAAAAACAACAAGCTGAAAATGGTCCAGTTACTCGTCGATACGTGTGGTATCGGGGTGCAGCAATCGAGTTCAGCAGAGCATACCGCAATCCTTGTTGCTGTCAAATATGCACACCTTGAAATTATTGATTTTCTTCTCGGATATTCGGGAGACATCAACCAACTGTACAGTGGGGAAACGCTACTACACACGGCTACCAAATATAACTATATCGCAGTAGTCGAATTGTTGCTGACCCGTGGTGCGGACCCTACCACAAGGAATGCGCTCGGAGAAAATGTGGCAGAGATTGCCGTGAGGTACGATTATGTCGTTGTGATGAAGCTGCTGATTGAAAAAGGCGGCGTCGACGTTTCTGTGAGCACAGATCGAGGCACGACGTTTTTGCACAGCACAGTCAAACACAACTATGTTAACATGACAAAATTGCTACTGGAGAAGGGTGCAGACGCAAACGCCCCGAATGCGGAAGGAATTACTCCCCGCGCGATTGCTGCGCGCTGCAAGTACAGCGGCATTCTGGCGCTCCTGTGAAGTCCCGAGCCATGCATGAATGCTTTTTTATTGGCCACGAAAATGAATTTTTGCAGCTATTCTGGGCAAACTGATTTTCCTGGATTTTGCTATAAAGGCCAGGGAGAGACAGCACGTGGACACACTGTACGAGATGGGCATAAGTGACACGCAGTTGGCCGATGCGATCGTCGGTCGCAATTCCGTGGAGACGAAGCGCCTCATCGGTGTGATTTCGGACATTGACTTCCAGACCAAGAAGCGCTGCACAGCTTTGTACACGGCGGTCGAGTGCAACAACATCGAAGCGGCGGAGATGCTGTTGGAGCGCGGAGCCAGGATGAATATCATGCCGAAAAAAAGAATATTCCAAGACGCCAGCGAATGTCCCATATTGCTTGCTCTCAGGATGGGCGAGTCGCACGAGGAAATGCAGCTGCTTTTACTGGAGAAGCTGGCCTCTGTGCAGAGTACTTGGTCGAGCACCAAGGACATGGAGATTCTCGAGACGATTCCGCTGTCAGCAATGCTTTATTCCACGCCACTGGTTTTTTTTCGGGCCACCGTGCAGAGCGGTGGAAAAGACCTGTTTAGCCGCCGCGGACAAAATGTGCTCATGACGACTCTTACACAGGTGGTCTTATTTTCAAAGGACGCGGCGAAATGCACAAAAACTCTGGAAAACGTGGTGCAGATCGTGAACAAGTATCCCGACATGGCGTGGGAACGTCTAAAGAAAGACGAAGAATGTGGACTCTTGATGCACACGAAAAATTCCACCGCGCTGGGCATGGTGGTTTACCAAACCATTTCGGTGCGGGAAAGCAAGAACCGCCAATTTGAAATGATTTCACGTGGACTGTTGCAGCTACGGACTATTTTGGAAACTGCGGGGGGGGGGGTGTCTGGTTCACTGGCCGATTGCAGCGAAAAGGTCGAAAATGAGATTGACAACAATGCCAAAGTCGTGTGCTACGTTTTGGACGAATTCGTCCCTGCGCTGTGGATGATTATGCTTAGGCCGCTGCGTATTGCGCTGGGGATGGCCACACATGCGAGACTGGGCAGTAGCAAGGCCTGTTGTGCGAGCTGCCTGAACACGGACTTGATTGACATTATTTTCAGCACTGTGGTTTTGGACATTACGATTGCTCCTCGTCTTGTTCAGTCTATGCTGTGCTAAGACATGAGCAAGAAACAGCAGACCGACGTAGTCTTTTTGGGCGGATGTCGGGATTTATTACGTGTGGAGTAGGTGTGTGCGTGTAGGCGCTGAATTGTAAGAAAATTTGTTTACACGTTGTATATAAAGCCGCTGGAATTTGGGAGCACGTGCATGGACCGAGTTTTAGAGTCTTCGTTTTTGGTCAACACACACCAGCGCACGGGTCGCGCGCGTGTACTTCAAAAGTTCTTTGAGTTTTCGAATACCAATGTGGAAAAGAAAAACGCGCTGCTGTTGCGCCGGGTGCCAAAGAATGAGCGCTATGTGGATTTGATGTTTTACACGCCTGCCCACAACGACGTGATCATCAACCGCCTGGTGGCATTTGCTACCAAGGAGACGGAGTACAAAGCGACAGGGGAAGAGACGTTTTCTGAGTTTGCACACGTGGAGATATCGTTCCATGTTGATCTCGACAACAAGCCCTTTGAGGCCAATAAGTGTATGGGGTTTTCGATTACACAAACCAGCAACGTGTATTTCAAGTCGAAACACTGGCGACCCGAGTATACGCCTGTGCGTATCGTAGTGTCGGAAGAAATCTACTGCAAACTCTTCAGGATGTGCAAGTTCCTCGCGATGCAGAATATCAAGTTTGATTCCGTCGGAATGTACACAGGAACTGTCGCGCCCGAACACCTGGTCAAGGATCGGGGGCGCCAGAAACATGGCACGTTCTGCAGCAAAATCATCACAGAGGTTTTGCAAGAGTATGGCGTCGGCACGCCTGCCCTGAAAATGCTGCCCCCGTACAGGTCCACTCCAAGTCTGGTTTACAAGTGTCTTAAAACCTGAGTTTTCATTCCACGGACGCGCCTATTTATTAACTCACGGAACTCAAACGGTCATATATCTTTGTTTGCTAGGTGGTTGTCCCGGACGAAAGATGTGAAAATGCCTCCTTTACAGTCGTTTATATTTGATTTCAGTGTTTGTGCCCGGGAAAGAAAGCGCCGCCATCTCAGTGCATCTGCCCATATGGCCGTCCAAACTTGGATCGTCTCCGTTTCCGTTTCCAACTATGGAATGAGGATCCCACGAATTCACAAACATTGACTCGGAGAGGGATATAGTTGTGTTGTTTTTTGGGGTATCTGTTTCGACGGGTTTCCACCACAAGGGCTGGTTTTGGGAATCAGGTCGGTAAATTTTACCTGACACGATGTCGGGAAACAACCCGCACACAAAAACACCAGCGTCAGGGCATGCTTGATGCAACCATTTTACACGTGAATTCTCGCGATTGCGCTCTTTGTCGACATCTTCCTGTGTAATATATGGGTCGGAATTGGATAAACGTCCCTTAAACGAAGCGAACTTTCCGCCCATCACACCCATAAATTTTGGACGTTGCATAGGGTCGAGATCTTTCCATGCTGTCCACAGCGCCACGTAAAAATATTCCTGGATGTACACCTCTTTTCCGTTCGGGAAATTAGTGGCAAATGCGTCGCTGCCGAATTCCGAAAGGATCATGGTGTCGTTTGGTGCCTTGTGGCAGGCCCACGCTCTGAACATGAGCCGGAATACGTCGAGTAGGTCATTCCCAAACAAGTTCATGTTGTTATTTTTAACATAATAAATGTAGTCTGGTTGTGATATGCTGTCAAATGCAAAACCAACCACATTGAGTACCGATATGGTCGGGCATCCTAGAAATCTGTTCAGAAGAGACGTTCTCTTGTCATAGTCTGCTGGACGAAAACGCGTTTTGCACCATAGCGCTATGTTTGGTCCGAGGTGCTGTTTGTTATTTCTCTCAAACACCTCATGGTATCCGCTTATGGAGTATTTATAGTTGGAAAATAGAAGGTTTCTGTCACCAGTTTTGCCTTCTCCTGTGTAGTAATTGTAGTCGCTTATGTTAGTGGGGACTCTGTTATTCGAGACCGTGTAAAAGTCGTCGTTGAGGACGGCCAGAGTATACACGACGACTTTTTTTTGGCTTTCACGAAATACACTGTCGTCGTACAATTGTGCGGCCCATGCAGGCGGTATATATTTTGTTTCGTAACAAGAATAAAGATTTTGAATACGCTGCTTTACATCCGGGTGCGCCATGATGCGCTGAACTGGCGATGGTGTGCACAGTGCATCTTGGTAAATCTTACTCATGACAATGTGGCGAATATTCTGCAGCATTTTTGCGAGGAGATTTTTGCCGCCCCTCTGGGGGTGAAACCCATAGATTTCGTCATCTTTGATGGAGAGCAGAGGATGCGGCCACGTGCTGATAAGCAATCTGAGCAGCTCGACACTTTTTTTGCTGTGCACGAATTTCAGCCACAGTGCGCCGAACATCACATCGGTGTACTGATTATTATATTTGTTAACCTTGACAGATTGGTAATAATTCTCGCTGTTGGAATATGTCATTCCATCGGGCGCTTCGATTTCGGGCTCTTGGAAGTTCCAAATACTATGAACGTTTTCAAATTCTGTCGCCCACATGTATGGTCTGTTGCTCAGGTGTGCTTGTGCAAGGTCTACTGCGCTTATATCCAGACCAAGCACATTTCCGACTACTTTTGCAGGAATCCATGTGGGTAACATATTGGCGTACTTTTTAAAATTCCCCATTGCAAACTGGTTCACCACGGGGTACTGTGCCTTGGAAAGGTATATCATGGGTTCGCATATGTTTATTGGATGTTTGGGTATGGAAAAATTAGACGAATTCCATGTCGAGGGCCATGTAGAAGTGGATACGTGCATGCTTTCGAACAGATCGGACATGTCGTTTGCTTATATACCTATTTCACAAGACACCACCACACGGCTTAAATTTCATACTACGACGCACAAAGAAAGAGCATTACATTTTGAGGCCAGCGACGTGCATGTCAAAGTGCACGCCGTTGAGCACATAGGAGTGGTAATAAATGGCAATAAACGTCTGCAAAAAGACGAATATGGTGGCGATACATGTGCTCGAGATGCACAGGAGTAGACTGGCCGAGATGGCTGCGATGAAAATATACATGTTTTTTTGCCATATGGCGACCAGGTCCAGAACCAAGCATATCGGGATCAGTGCACGAATGCACATGTGCATGTCGCAATTGCAGCTGAATTTGCGCTCTGATGCTTCCGGGTACGACGGCGCGCGACTCCCAGAAACAAGTTGTTGCGTCTCAGGGCACTCATAGATGGCGTCACAAGGTGGTGATAGACTCGTGTTTGCAAACATGGAAGGGTGTTACCCGCAAATATGGCGGATATTTATATACCCAGTCACGCAGACTAAGCAAAGTAGAGTAGTTCCCACAAAAATCGAATCACGCAACCTTTCGTTGGCTCGAAAGCGTGTGGCAAAGGAATGGATTGACCAAGACGGCGCACAGAATGACTAGCAAGACGCCATGCGTGACATTCAGTATGATACTGAACTCAAAAACATTGACAAAGTTGAGCGCCACGATGACAATGGCCACAATTCGAGGGAGAACCGAGATAGTGTGGACCCCACCCACGTCGGCGTATACATGGGCTTTTTTCCTGCGCTTGACGGCTGATGCCGATTTGCCACGCTTCTGTTTCATAAATATGAACAGACTGGCGAGAAACTGCGACAGTATCAGCAGAACGAACCCAGCGTACTCTGGAATGTTGCTATCCCACACGATCGATTTTTCGGCCACACACTTGACATTGTACCCGACCATCTTCGACTTGAGTATGATGCAGACAAGCAAGGAGTAAATGGCAATATAATTTTCGGCGTATTTTGACAGGAAGCTGTGGCTCTGTATGTGCTGCTTGTAGAGCACCAGTGTCGAGAAAAACAGGGAAAGTGAAATGAGCAAAATAGCCCCGGCTACGCCCACATTCGCAGGATGTTTGCCCCAGGTGGTGTAACACAAAACGCTTCTATTTCCCTGTGTGCACTCGAACAGGGAAACAATCCATACTGTGCAAAACGACGCAAACACCACGACTTCGCAGCACACGATGTTGAGGAGAACCCCAACATGTATGTTGGTAGAATTGCTTCTTGGCTCATTGCTTTGTTCGTCGCTCGACTCGTCGTCGTCGTGCTTGTTTTTTGTCTTTGTGTACTTTTCAATGTCAAACGCCACGAAGTTGAGCATGTAAAACACAAACAATATCGACTGCCAAATAAGTCCGCACACCAGTAAGTCTTTTGCCAGCAAATCTGTCTCGGGGAAAAACACCAGGCTGTATAAAAAAACAAGCACAAACTGCAAACACATGCAAAACACGAGATACGTGTTGTTCTTGATGGAATCAAAAATAAACGCCATGCTATTGCAAACGGTTGTGCCCTTGTTTATATACACCTTCGGTCTGTACTCGCGTGATTCTCGTTTCCACAGCATTGCCTCCCACAAACAGTCTTTTTTAATTCTACGTGATTTATTACAACGTCACACCTACGAGTACCGTCACGGACCCGTCGTCTAGATCATATAAAGAAACTAAGGCGCAAGAAATGCAAAGATATATAACTCCCAAAAAGTGGTGCAAGACTGCACTACGGAAGATTCGCCGACGCCGTGTTTCTCGCGATAAAATCTTGTATGTTTGTTTTTAGAAGCTCGTCCTGCACTTTGAAGCCAGCCAACTCCGCGTCAATGACACTCGCCACAATCCCGTCCAAACATGCATCGATGTTCTCGAGAAACGCCATAACCTCATTGCGGAACAAGAGGTTGTCGTCATCTAGTGACACTCGCGCATACACTCGGTTGACTTTGCACTTTCTCACAAAATTGTTGACGAGAGTGCACATGACGACATGCCCCTTCCTGCTCGTAACCATGTTGCGGATCTTGTAAATTCTCTCGTCCAGCGCCGTGTTGTTGTAAATGCCATTGGACTTTTTCAGAAGTGCCAGAGCGTGTCGCACTTGCCTGTCGTTCTCGAACACTCGAGTCGCACCCAATCGATGCATCAACTCCTTTTGGGCGTCTGCGGGCGTGGTTTCTGAGTCGACAATCATGTCCCGCAGCCCGGCGTCGGCATGCGTAAAAATGTTGCCGCCACAGAAAATGTCCACAATAACGTCACAGATGGTTTCCGAAAACACGTGCTTGGAAAATGATTTGTGCGTCTTCCGCAGAGCGATGATACACGCAGTATGCGACGGACACCGTGTAAAGTGAGAATACACATACGGCTCGATCTCGTCTTCAGACGTCAAACACACCATACGATCCATGTAGGAAATCAGATGAATCATATGGTGCACGTGTTCGCGGTGCCAAAATGTGCCGGTCGAGATTTTGAGGATTCCCAACACCAAGTCCATGCAAAGATCTTTGACCAGCGTAAAGACGGGAGTGATTTCCACATACAGCGACTGCATCATGCTCTGGAGATTTTCAACAATCTGCTGTTCGCATTTTTTCTCGCGTTCGCAGTGTGCCGTCGAAATCTGCATCAACCTGTCCACAGTGCTGTCGGGAAACAGCATGGACAATATGTAAGCCTCGCTGTGGCTCACTACGTTCCTTGTAGTAACGACCTGCCCCTGTTTCTCGGCCTTTTGAGTTTCGACCATCTTGAGTTCCACGATGTTGAGTTTCAACCACTCTGTGGAGACGGCGTGCTTGTGCTGTCCCGGGTCGAAAATCTCGAACTCGGCGTGGTAGATGAGAAGGCGGAAAAAAATCGGCAGCAGAAATTCCACTGGCCGGTACATGAAATCATCCGTGTCGCGTTGCCGTCGAGAAGTGCGGTCAACGTTTTCATCATTGACATTGTCTTCAAACGCCACCGTGATGTCTCGGGTGTCAATTCTTGGCACCTGTCGGTCTTTTTCCTTCAAAGTCCGCGTCTCGAATGCCACGTATTCTACCACCTTCTGCTTCCCCACACAGACGTGCTGCGAAACCGTCTCGATGGTCTTCTTGACAATGATCGACTGCTCGCTCTTGGTAATAAAGAGGCTGATTTTTTGCGAGTTCACCACAAAATGAACATGACACGGGAAACTCATCTGCACCTCGCTGTGTGCGCGGTCAGAAGACAGGCCAACCGTGTGCATACCAAAGTCCATGCACATAACAGAATCGTGCTGCTCTTCCGGCGGAGAAAAATTCTCATCGCGAAGCGATGTCATGTTCGTGTCCTTCTTACGCCGACCAAAGCCGTCAAAACGAAACATGATGCTGCCAAAACTATTGGCAACCACGTCGCTTTCGTTGAACTTCCTCTTGTATCGGGATCGAAACATCAAGGCACGCCGGGCGTCGTGAAGCTCTTGCGTGCGCAGCGTGCGATGACAAACATTTTTCTGAGAGGAAATAATCTGCCCCAAAATGTGTTTCTGAAGATTATTACAAAACACTCGAAACCCCTGGCTCTTACTGAATATGGGCATGTTCTTGAGCACCTTGACAATGCTAGTTGCACTGTCGAGAAACGCCAAGTCGCACGTGTTTTTTTCCGCCAACATGACCCCTTTGTCGTCAAAAAATATGTCCGCCATCGCAAACAGTATACCCGACATATTGTTCTTCTCCAACTTTTGTTCCATGCGCTTTGTATACATGCAGAATTCGCAGCACACCACAGTCCCTTCAGGCTTGTCTGCGCATTTTTGCGTGCACGTAAAAGGCAGACAGACCACAATGTCCGACACAGAGTAGTTGGTCATGCAATCCTCCCCACGTCCACAAGCCACATCGCTGCACCTGGACGGATGTGTATAACGGTACACCGTCGCTCCCGACAACACATGCCGTGCAAGGGGCATGCCCCTATAGTCGTGGACAAGCTGTCTTTGTTCTGCTGGGTTAAATAGCCAATTTCAGCAGATGTTCTATTTCGGACCCAACCAAAAAATTCCCTTCGTCTTGCCGCACGAACTCGAGAATGAAAATATCGACTGCCGGAAATGGTAGCGGGCGATGCAGACAGAGCGGTGACATGTGGGTGTGTATTGAATACGATTCTAGTTTTTTGAAATAAACCAAATTCCTCGTGGAAAAATAATATGAATTGTGCCGTTTCCATGTTGAAAGCTGGAGACCCTGATGATGACGATGATTGATTTTATTACTTTCAAAAGTAGTTTAGTACTCTTGTTGGAGGGTCAATCAAGTTCTACTTCATGAGAATTTGAGGTATTGGGTTTCTGACGTGCAGTGCAGTGCAATCGGACTCAACAATTCCTCGTGTGGAGTGATTGTGTTGTCGCTGACGTAGGCATGGCTTACGTTGGACATACGTTGGCGATGAACTCGATGTCCTATCCCAGTGTTAACACAAGTAGTATGGACAGGAGAGTGTGTCGTCTGTGCGGACAATCATCGGCACTAGGCACTGGGTACGGCATCTTTTCAACCCGCATTAAGAAAATGCCCGATACGGGGTGTAATACGTGCATGATTCCGTCGTAATGGTGTCGGGTTCCAAACACACGACGGCATGTGTTTCGTTTTGTGAAATATACAGTTGTGGATGGCCAGAGAGATAAGCCAGTACGAAGCAACACAACCTACCATTTCGGATGTACCTCAATACACTTGAAATTTTGGACCAGGAGATGAATCGTTGTCGACAACTGTGTGTATCAATGACTGTATACGGGGTTTGCTTATTGAGATTGCTTGCGGCACGACGTATGGTGTGCATGAAGAGAGTAGGCTGTATATAAGAAGATACATTGTGGTGCCGCAAAATGGAAGACTCTACCAACATGGCCGAGATCATGAACCGTTTCATGGAGACCAGCAATCTCACAATCCAGCCCAAGGAGACACGGGTGCACCGGCTAATTATCTTGCGGATTCTGTATTCGTTTGGAGCGAGCATTGACATTTCGCAGTGCATTGTTGCGCTCAAGGACGCGGGGGTCGATATTGGAACTTACAATCTGAAAAATACCGCCATTGCGCTGAAACAGGACCTTACGACAATGCAGGTCCACGAATGGCTTGTTCTTCTAGACCTCATCAAGGTCACCTCGTTTCCGCAGATCATTTCTCGACTGTCCACCCAATATGACGAGCGTCTGATGGAGAGTCCGATTTGGCGTATCTACCAAATCATCAAGGTACAATCGCGTGGGTGTCTGTCAATACTCGAATCTAGAGACGTATAAACGAGACGGTAGCATGCATATTTGTTGGTGGTGATACACGACTGTCCTGACATGTGTGTGTCGCAACAACGACAGGAAAACACGGTGCTCGCCGAGGAGAAGCAATACGATCTGACTGTGCGCGTTTTCATCCTAATTTACAACTGCGAGATCCACACGTCAACAGCAATTTCGACGACACTGTCGCTATTTGACCAGACCAGTGTTATGCTGTACCAAATCTTCGGGCAGATGAACACGTCGATTTCACGGATAAACATCATGTTTGACGTGAATATTATTCTGCAGATGATGGAGCTGAAGGACAGTGTGCTCGTCTCGAACAAGATATGCAACCCTACTCGGTCGCGGCATGAGCTGGTGCAGTACACCCGCATCCACGAAAATCAAAAGTGTCGACCTTCGTTGACGCTGATACGAGAAATGGTTCTGAATTCGCGGAACAAGGAGCTGGAGTACAGCACGGGACAAAGCTTAGGCGGCGACGACAAAATACTAGTAGATATCGCCCTGAATAACGAGGTGTGGTTGACCAAGTCGGCCACAGAAAAACAGATTATACTTCTCATCGTCTCAATGGACGGCGGAAAAATTGACGGCAAGTACAAGTTTATTGAAAGGTTGTTTGGAGATGCTGTCGACGCATCCGTGGACTTGTGTGTGGTGGCGTCATCACGGATGTTGCAGATTGCCAAACACACGATCCTCGTCATGTCGAAAATCAACAACAATGTGGACATGTCCGACGCGAATCTGCTCAAACTGATGGATCAGTTTTCCCAAGACTGCTTTTCGGGGATTTTCGGCATTCTCCAGCAGGAACTGATGACAGTGTCGTTTTTCGTGCAAATGTACATTGTCGCGTACATAAATGCCGACATTCAAGCGCTGTTCTACCGGGAGGTGGTGTTTTCATTCAACAAGAAAATTCAAAACGTGCATCGGGAACTATGTATCAGCGAATACGTCAGCCCCCAGCTCTTGAGCAACATGGCAGTGTGGACAACCAAACACGAGTTTTCCCAGGACTGTTTTGCGGCCATATTCAGCACCATTACAATATGAAGGCATTTCTCTCTGTTTTCTGAGCCTATTAATATGCTACAATGCACTCTGAAAAACGACAGAGTGTCGTTGTGTTCGACGGGCCAACCATATATAAGCAATCGCAAAACATACTAGCATAAAGTACAATGGAACGCCAACACCAAGCATTTTCGTTACTCATGGCGATACCAAGTGTTGTGAAAGTGCTAAGTGGGCTGTCCCTGTCTCCCCGTACGTCTTGCCTCGGGCAAGTTGTTTGCAACGTAAATTATCGTGCCAGCACACCCCCTCCCTCGAACATTTCAACGAATTTTCCGTGCGAAGTTGGGTCCCCCGTGCAAACCGGCGGCGGATACAAGTCAATTTTCGAGGAGCTGGATGCGTCTTACGGACTCAACCGTGCACGTGAAAACGGTGCGGTCACGATTTCGCAGTATTACCGGCCTTTCCCGAGCTGCACGGGGTCGCCGGGTGTTATCTTGCAAGTTACTTCCTCGCCCAAGGGTCTGACAGTAGCATCGCCGAAATCTTGGGAATCGGACGATTCCGACGACGATTCCGACGCCGATTCGCAGTCGTGGAAGCTGCAGGTCGCGGCTCAATCGAAGGATGTTCCCACATCCCCGTTGCTTTTGGCCAGTCATGGGTCGCCGAGGTCGCTGTTGTTCGCAAATTCGCCACCGTCGCCGTACGCAAATTCGCCACCGTCGCCGAGATCGCCCTTGTTCGCAAATTCGCCAAGGTCGCCGAGATCGTCCAAGTCGCCCGTCGGAACTTCGTTGAAGTTGTCGAGGCATCGAAACAAGTCCAGATCTCGCAGTCCATACAGATCTCGCAGTCTGCACAGATCTCGCAGTTCATCCAAATCTCCCCGTGCATTCAGTTCTCGTGGAGCTCTGCGAAGGTCTGGAATGTTTCCGTAGTCACGTGCCAAGCACAAATCCATTTTTTGCCCGAAATAGCCAAAATCAGGCACGCGTCTTTATAGTTCCCATCTATTGCAAGAAGCGCATTTGTGCATCACAAGTGGACACGGCTCCACAACAAATGCACAACAGCGAAAAACAGCGCGTCCGCGCCAAAAACAAGCGTGCGCCTACGCTGATTGAAAAGGCACGTGAACTGCTTCGGATTTCTGGCGTCAGGACCACGCTTATTATCAACGAGGATCCAGACCTTTTCTCCCAGGGCAAGGTACACATGTACACCAACGAAGACCGAACCATGATCGAAGTCCTGGAGGGGTATGTGAATCACTTGAAGACGAAGCGTCCCTATTATCTCGTCAGCCACGATGCTCCCGACGCGACTTTCGTCAAAAAACACGCGGAGAAACGCAAGTTTTCTGCCCACCCTTCAGCTGTATTTCCAAAAAAAACAGGAGACAAAACCCCGGCCGTGAACACCAACATCGATACAATGGAAGACGACGAGAGTGTGCTCGACGATCTTATTGAAAACACGGAAATTTACAAAAAAGGACAAGGGCGTGTCGCCTTTCCCCATATGGAAAAATAATTTCCAGTACACCTTGTTTTCAAGGGTTGTAATAAATTCACACAGAAAATTGGTAGTGTTCTTGTTCTAGAGTCTATAAAGGACACTGTGTCGACGGCCTGGAATGATGAGTGTCGGTATTATTGTCTTGTGTGCACTACTGGCCGGAGCTGTTGTGATTTTGCTGTGCATAGCTGCGTGGTCGCACATGAACTCTTCCGTCGTCATGATTACAGAGTGCGATATATGCCAGGAATTGAATCTTTTTGTGGATCCTGTCGAGTTTTCGAAGATGCATAAAAATTGCCATCTTGACATCCAGGCCCCGCTCAAGCCTGAAAAATAGCCAACAGCGTAGCGGCGCATGCTGTCGAGTTTCCGCCGAGGCATCGAACCACTGAGAGGTGGTCGATGGTGTACGGCGTACCATGGACGATTTCCGAAGAATGTGTGTATTCTTATGCAGAGTACAAAGAAGCCGATTGCGCAAAGCCACGGAATATTGATGCTGTGCAAAAAACACGACCCTGTTTCAGGGTGTTGCACCGACGTCGATGCCCTATCTATGGACAACAACCCCGCCGACCTGCTATCTGGCCAAGACAAGACGAAAATCTACTGCAACGAGGCACTCGGTTGTTCGTTTTCAAATCCGCGCCAACTTGCAGTGGACGAAAAGTATGCTTATATCGCAAACGCGGATGTTGTTTTTACACACCTGATGCCCGAACAAGCCGTTGTGCAAAACCAAGTCCACGTCGTTGTGGAACCGCAGCCAATACACCATGCTACAAACGACCAAATTGTGAACATGCATTTCTTTGGAGTGATCCTCACCCTGCTGTCGGTTCCTGTCCTCTTGTGGCTCGCTCGATGCACTTTGATTTATTTATCGTAGCGCATTTTGAAGTATATGTGCTAAAGACATTCGACATTGATACGGCAAATGTATTAAATGTTTACAATAGAATGCTCATGTGCGCCGAGAACCCAGTGTCTTCATTTTTTGGCACGCTCTTCTTTAGCAACGTTGCATGCAGTCCAGTTGTTTCAAATAACAACCGAGTTACAGTCTGTTTTCCTACCCTACATGGCGTTCAATGCCATGCCTATAATACTGGAAACTAAGTCCACAACCATGTTCGTAGTGTCTTTCGTCGTGTTTATGACGATCAAGGTTTTGCCGCCACACAGCGTCGCTGTCTGTGATCCACACGACAATAGCATTGGGTAGCAACTCGAGAACCAGCGTGGTTCAAATGTTGTTTGGCATCATGGTATTTGCGTGTGCCTTGAACAAATTCAACGCGTTCGACTCCTCCAAGTCTTGGCTTTGTGCACTTGAGGCCTGCCTGGAGAAATTATAGGCATGGCATCAATAGTTTCATACATGCCTTCAGATGTTGTAGGCATAGCATGAATGGTTCCAGGCATGCTTTTAGTCGTAAGCGGAGTACTTTTGAGGGACAACCAGGTCGTTTTTGGTATTGTGTTACCTTCCACATAACGTTTATGATCTGCGAATTTTGTGAATGCAAATGCTTTAACTTGGTCAAGTACGGGTACAAATATTTTGCGGTCTTGTTTACTGAATACTAACTCATGATAATGACACAATGGACAAGGGAACTTGGCATTGTTGTTCTCCTGGGCATAGATTGCTTCGTGTCGATTGATACAGGCCTTGTCAAATAAATGTCCATTTTTACACGCCACGATTGCTTTTTTCTCGGCCCACCAATTCACTTGATCGATCCAATACTTGTCGTCGTGTTCCTGAACATTCACAACGGAGGCACTTTGCACTGAATGTTTCCAGTTCACGTCGTTCTTACCACATAAAAAACATTCACTCTGAACTAAATGGGCCATACACTCGCCGTTTCTCGACGTGCTGCGTCCATGTGATATCATACGCACTCAAATTCAGGATGTGTTTATATACAAAAATTGTCTCGAAGTCCGGTCAAACTATGTGAGGTGACTGGTAGATATTTGCGCCCATTTTGTTTGTACGGACGGGTTGTAAACAAAAATTATATCCATTTTCACGTTTCCAACAAAATGGTACTAGTCCTGATGTGTATACCTAGAACACCCTCACATATTCAGACATAGGAGTAATTCTAACGTGTGTTTCGTAGTACTGGTGAATTTTAATTTTCATACACGCATTAACAAGATTTTTAGTTCGGCAATGCTGCAGGCTGGCCATCGATTGGTGGTGTGAATGCATCGCCACATTCTTTCGCGTCCGTGGTGTTTCCTGACAAGGCCTCGCTCCCGAACGCTTTATTTGGGGGGCTGCGAGTGCCCTCTTCGTTTTTCAGCAAGAGCAGGATCGTCTGCGAAGACACCAGGATGGTCGACACCGTCGGGAGCACGAGGGAAATACCAACGATCAATCCAATAGTAGCCACGGTGTTTGGTGTTGGCGCCATTGCCAAGAGTGCGCCGCATGCCACATTTTTCATACTAAGGACCAGGGTGGGTCCGAGATTCGA
>Ga0105053_10005160_pt1 | contig 18711 bp, 9 predicted proteins | sample BON01_FD_78093 | JGI IMG/M metagenome (GOLD analysis project Ga0105053, IMG submission 78093) | Freshwater microbial communities from Lake Bonney liftoff mats and glacier meltwater in Antarctica - BON-01 | ecosystem: Environmental > Aquatic > Freshwater > Ice > Glacier meltwater | place: Lake...
AATTCGGCGGGATCACGCGCAGCGAATACGGGCTGGGGATTAACCAATTGCACGTCGATGCCTGCCGCCTCAAAGGAAGCGCGGAGCGGACCTTCGACGGTTGTGACTAGGCGAATGGCCCAACGTCCCGTGGCTATCAGGTGCCGGCCAATGTCGAGCGCACGCAGGGTGGCATCCTCCGGCCGGAGATTACAGGTGCATAGCAGCAAGCGTCGCGGACGACCGGAGCGCAATTCCGGCATGGTTGCCGGTGTGATGGCCGGCAAGACGGACGCGGGAGCCGCCGGTGCAACCATGGCGGCGGGTTCGCGTGGGGCCAGCAAGCGTTGCACGAAGCAGAGGTGCATCGTGCGGTCGGCGAGTTGGGCGTAGACGCGGAGGCATGCCGGGGCCTTGAGATCAGACGGCAGGTCCACTTCTCCTTTGAGTCGCGCCTGACGGGCTTCCGGCAGGGCCAGCTTCTGGGCCAATAGGTCATCGGTCAGGCCATGCGACACCTGATTGAACACGAGCAGGTCGGTGGTGGCGAGGATGGCGGTGATGGGCTGTGACTCGTGAAACAGCCAGCCGAAAATAGGGGTGCGCCCGCAATGGCTCGCCGGAGGCTCGCTCGGTTCGTCGAGGTGACCTCGAAAGGGGGCATGCGCGCCGCGCAGAGTCCAAGAGCCTCCGGCCCGGACCGTCAATTTTCCTTCCGTGCTCGGATTCTCCGCCCCGTCGGGCGCGACGACTAGGTTCAGTGCTTGCAGGTGATGCCAGATGCCTTCGGCGTCCTGAGCCTCGAGCACCAAGATCGCCGATCCATCGGACAAGGGGACGCCCACCACAAATTCCGCCGGCAACCAAGCGCGCTCGGATTGGAAATGCTTGGCGAGATCGATGCGCGGAAACCCGAACATTCCGAGATGGGTGTGTGTGCCGTGTCGCACGCGGATATCCATGAAATCATTCCCCTCTCGCCCCACGGCCCAGCCGCGCAACCAGACGACAGGACCACGCACCGTCGTGCTGGGCGCGGGCCATTCGAGGTGATACAGGAAGGGTTTGGCGAGTGACATGCTCAGGGGGCGGCGGCTTCAAGGGCCATCGCGCGATGAAGAGGCAGCGAGCAATCCGCGGAGAACCGACTGGTGACGTGGGTATGTGCACGCTGAGCCCGGGTCCGGTCCCCGGCGAGGTGCGATAGCAGAGCCTGCTCCATCGCCTCGGCCAGTGCTGTGGCATCGCCCGGTGGCACTAACCAGGCATCATCCGGAGTGAGCATTTCGATAATGCCATTAACGTTCGTCGACACGATGGGCAGGGAAAAAGTGGCGGCCTCAAGCAGGACGCGCGGAAAGGCTTCCTCAAAACTTGAGCAGACAAAAATATCGGACAGTCGGTAGAAATCGTAGGGCCCGGGCACCTCATTAATGATGTGAACGCCGGTTAATCCGAGGAGGCCGATGTCAGCTCGGAGTTCTTCCAGGTAGGGGCCAGGGCGGGCTCCGACCATCAAAAAATGCAAGGGAGGAACAGTGCGACCCGCAGTCTGCAATCTTTTGAGTAACAGGGCGATGGCGCGCACGAAGACATGCTGTCCCTTGCGTTCGCAGACCGACCCAATGTTGGCGAAGATGACGGCCTCAGACGAGAAATGGTGTCGTTGGCGCAGCGTGGCGGAAGTGTTGTCCGCGCTGAAGCGGAGAATTCCGGGGACATTAATCCAACTCGGCAGACAACGGAAATTCCCCTGATGTTCGAGCCGACCGTAGATGGCTTGGGAGGCGGCGGCGACAAAGACCACCCGGCGGGCGTGGGCAAAGGCTGATTCCACCACTGGGAACAGGGCCGGGGCAAGGGTGGGAGCGAAGAACTGGCGCACGGGTGAACTTTCGTGGATGTAAAGCAGGGCCGGGCGGTTCCTAAGCCGAGCGAGAGGCACCGCCCAGAAAGAAACCATGGTGTTGGCGACTACGAGATCGGCATCCGTCCAGTTCAGTTCCGAGGCAAGTTTTTCCAACGAGGACTCAAAATCGGGAATGGTCGTGGTGCCCAGCAGCGCGCGGGTGTCCACGATCTGCACTGGCAAACCCGCGTCGGCAAATTTCTGGCGGAGGGGACCATCCAGCGGGCTGATCACGCGGACCCGCCAGCCCGGTTGGCGCGCTAGGTGCGTGGCTAACTCAAGTATGAACCACGGGGCTCCTTCCAGATTGAGATTATGAGTAACCACTAGTAATCCCAGTGGTTTTTCAGGAGACGCAGGAACAGGGCCCCGCGGTCGGACAATGGGGTGAGGAGGAGACGAGAACGGGGCTTCAGCAGAGTAGGATTGCCAAGCGGCCTTGATGGCGCGGCGCCAATCCCACAAACTTCCGTAGGGTAATCCCTGTCGCTGCGCCGAGCGGAACAGTGTCCAAACTACCCGAGCGAAGGTTAGGCGCGATAGTGGTGGAAGCGGGAGCGTAGTCCCAGGGATGATTTGCGGACAAAAGCGTTGGGCAAAAACCAGATGTTTCTCTCCATTGGTCAACTCAGCAAAAATTTTGAGCAGGACAGGCGGATCTACAATGACCGGGGTATCTATTTGGCCGGCAAAGCCGGAGTTGGCGCGGCCGGGTAAATCGGCGAAGATTGCATCAATATCCATTCGTTGGAGGCCATGAATGAGCGGCACCTCCTGCTGCGGATCGATCATGGCAAAGAGTCGTTTAATCGGTTGCTGCCGGTGCGCGAGCCAACCGGAGACTGAAAGTCGACCAAAGCGAACCCAGCCGGTTTCTCGCGGGGTTTCCAAGGCACCATGAAAGGGAGGATTGGGGAGAGAATTTAACGGGGTCGAGATGGCCGAGCTAAGAATCTGGTCGGCGAGCTCACCTGTGATGAGGGCCGGACGCCGCTGCTGGAGTCGAAGCAATCCTGGAACGAGTTGTTCGAGCAGTTCTGCGGCGGTGCGCGGCGGCGATTTCAACGCGGCGGTGGGGGATACCGTGATGGTGGTCCGGAATATTTCCCGCCAGCCTGCGGACAGGCCGCGCACTTCAAGCCGCAGTAAGGTTGCGCCGCGATGTGGTTCCACCTGCGATACGAAACCGAGATAAGGGGGACTGGGTCGGCCAAGAAATCGTTCGTCGAGTCCCGGCTTTGGCAACCCATGCAGCGCGAGGAAGGGTCGCCCATCGATCCACACTCGAAGATCTGCTAATCGAGAAATGGGAGACCAAATCCAACCTGCCAGCCAAGTCTTGCCTGCCGGGAATTTCCAATCCGGAGGACGATCCTCGATGTCAAACTGCCAGTCAGCGGACTCGTTCATGGCCGGTCGGTAGAAATAGAAGCGGGAGCGGCTGGATGCGCGAGTATCGACATGGATTAGCAAGCGAAATTGGGCCGCGGGCGTGGCGGGTCAATCTTCGGCTGCTAGGATTAAACCTAGCATGGAGCGGTCCGCCGGTGACAGAACGGGATCAGGGTCGCACAGGCGTTTCAACATGGGCGTCGCTCCTAAAGTTTGACCAGCCTCGACGAAAGCGTGCATACGAGCACATCCTGGTGCAGATCCCAACTGGCCTCGCGATAATCAAGGACCTGCAATTTTGTCTCCCGTGCGATCAGCTCGAGGAGCCACGCGGGTTGGGCTACAGAAATACCATACGCCGGGGTTGCTGGATAGTCGACGTAGCCGAAGCCGTCCTTCACGGTCTGGGCACACAGTCGGGTAATTTCAGTTTGCGGCAGACCGTAGTCTTTTTCGCCGCACTGCAATTTGTCTAACACGAGCCGGCCGTGCGAGGTGAACACGAGGATTCCGTGCGGGCTCAGCCGTTCGGCGAAACGTTGGAGATGGATGATCCACTGGTTCTGGTCTAGGTGGGTCAGCAATGAGCCGCACCAGATGAGATCATAGGGTCCGGGCAGAGCGGCCCAGTGGCTGCCGTCGACGGTGGCCGGCACGCCGGTCGCTCCCAAGTGCTCGACGCAAAAGGCCACGGCCGGTTTTTGCGTGTCGCTCACGGTCAGTCGTGCGGCCGGGTAAGCCATGCGCAACCAGCGGGCTACGCGGCCAAACCCGCTGGGTAAATCCAGAATTGATTCAATGCGCGGAACCGCCGCCAAGGCGCTCGCTTGCTGCACCAACGCCAATGCCTCGCGACCGAGATGAAAATACTGCGTGGGGTCGGGCACGCACATGTCGTCGGCGGGGGCGATGACGGTGCAGGCGGGCGATGGGGCGGTGGAATCATGGCGCGGGAGACCGCGACTCGATCGCGCCGCGAGATTTTTCAACAAGGGAAAATGTTTCTTGGGGCGGTAAGCCGGGATGGCCCGGTAGTTGACCCAGCTCGACCATGCTGCCCGGATCAAACCGTGGCGGGGCAGGGCCAGTCGCCACGCGGAATGGTAGATGGCCCAAGTGGCGCGGGCAAAGGTGAAGCCTGTAACCATAGGCGGCATTTCTCCCGTGCCGCGGTGGTGGTGCGGGGTGAAGCGCCGGGCAAACACAAGGGGCTGTTCGCCGTTGTCCAGTTCGGCGAAAATTTTCAGCAAGACGGGCGCAGCGAGTCCGGCCGGTAGCGCGATTTCCCCGACAAAGGCCGCGTTGGCCTGATCGCCAAGCGCTGGGAAAACCCGAGAGATATCGTGGCGCGGCAGCCCAAGCGTCAGACTGACCGCCGGCAGCGGATCGATGGTCGCCATGAGCCGCGTGATCCGGGCTTGAGGGTGAGTCAGCCAGCCGGTTACCGGGATGCGTCCGTAACGCAGCCGACCGATGTCATGCGGTTCCTCCAACGCACCTCTGAAGGGCGGGTTGGGATGGGCGTGCAGCGGCTCGGCGGCAAAGGAGACCAGAAGATCATCGGACTGGATGGTCCAGTTGGGCACGGGATCGCGCAGCCGGCGGCGGATGAGAGCGATGACTAGTCGGTCAAATGACTGGCTGAGGCCGGAAATGGAAGGTGGAGAGGAGGAGGCGGCGGCGCCGACGAAGATTTTTGTGCGAAAGAACTCAGTCCACTGTCCCGCCGAATCGCGAACTTCAAGCTGCAGCACCGTGGCGCCGGCATGAGGAGCAAGGAGAAAGGAAAATCCGGAACGGGCGGAGAGGGGTTGACCGGGCGAGTTGTCCTTGCCGACGGGATGGGGCAGTCCGGCCAGGCCCAGGATAAACCGATGGTGCATTCGCGCCCGAACATCCGTGATGGCCTGATCCGCCGGCGGCTGGATCCACCCGGCGATCCAGGACTCGCCTGCCGCAAAGCGCCAGTCCGGAGGGTGGATCTCGATGGCAAACTGCCAGTCGACGGGTTCGGTCATGGTTTGATTTGTCCGGCGGCCACCGCGCACGCGAGCGCGGCGTGGCGGGGCAGAAGAATTGCGGAGCTGAATTCGGTGGCGATTCGCACGCGAGCATTCGCCGCGAGCGCGTGACCGATGGAGGGAGAGAGGAGCAGCCGGGCCATGCCTTCGCACAGTGCGACGGTGTCGCCCGGCGGGATAAGTGTCGCTTCGAGGTCGGACCGCGCTTGCTCAGGCACGCCGTGCACCCTGGAGCTGAGAATCGGCGCGCCGCAGGCCATCGCCTCGAGGATCACGCGCGGCGACGATTCCTCATAGGTTGAGCAGACGAAAAGATCCGCCGCTGCATAGTAGGGAAAATAATCCGGCGTGGCGGGATGCACCACGAGGTTGGCGCGTTCGGCGTGGGCAAGCAGATCGGTGATCACCGCATCGAACGGCGTGGCGCCGCCGCCGAGCATCAGGAAGTGCGTGCGGGCGGCGAGAGCGGGATAACGCCGCCAGAACAGGTCGACCGCCCGGACGAAAATATGCTGACCCTTGCGGTCGCAGACCGTGCCGACATTCGTCACCAATAATTCGCCGGGAGAAAGATTGAAGCGCGCGCGCAGGGCCTCGCGTGGATGCTTCGCCTGCCATGTCTCGATGCACGTGACATCGATCCATCCTGGAGTGAGGCGGTGGTTAGTCGGGCGGCCGTAGTCGAGATGGTAGCTGCGCGTGGCTGCTGTCGTGAATGAAACGCAATCGGCAAGCCCGAAGGCCTCGTCCACCAACGCGACGACGGCGGGTTGCACCCGACCGAGGTAGAAACTGGTGGGTGTCGTGCTTTCGTGGACGTAGAGCAACACACGGCGGCCTGCGGTCTTGGCGGCGTGCACGGCCCAGAAAGTCGTGAATGTATTCGCAACGACGAGATCGAACGCCGCGAAATCAATTGCGCGTCCGATCACGCCGATGGCCTCGTGGGCGGCGGCGGTGGATTGCGCCGCAAAGAGGTCTGCGAGCGCGACGATTTTGATTCGCGCGCCACATGCCTCGAAGCGCGCGCGCAAGGGGCCATCAGCTGGACTGAGAACGGTCAACTGCGCGTCGCGGGTCGCGTAGTGCGCGGCTAGGTCGACGAGGAAGAGCGGCGCACCCTCAAAATTAAGGTTGTGCGTTGCGAGGAGAATGCGCAGCGGGAATGGCGCGCCCGCCGTGGCCAGTGCGACTTGTAGCGACACGGCGGTGGGGAGTGATTTCAACGCGCGCAGATTAAAATCGGTTTCGATGCGCGCGAGCTCGGTCGCCATCTCGGCGTCGTCGACAACCGCGATGAGGCGTTCGCGCATGGCCGTGCGGAGTGCTGCGTGCGTGCGGGCAAAACTCGCGGTGTCCTGCGGCGGGTAGGGTGCCTTTTCGTCCTCGTTCGTGAACAGCCGGCTGCGTTGCACGGAACAGAGATGCAGGCTGCCATCGTGCAGTTCCGCGTAGAGCCGGAGGCAGACGGGGTTCGGCAATTGCGCGGGCACATCGATGATGCCGAACAGGCCGCAGTATTTCGCATTCGCGAATTGCGGGTAGTAATCCGCCGGACCGGGCGAGGGTAGGCCGTGCTCGATCGTCTGCCACAACTGCAGGTCGAACGTGGCGAGCAATCGTTTGATTGGCTGCGTCTCATGGAACAAATAACCGAGCACGGGCGTGCGGCCAAACCCGCAGCGGGTGACGGCCGCAGGTTCGTCGAGATGGCCGCGGAATGGTTGATGCGGGTGCCGCAAGTCGCGCGGGTAGGGAATCTCCGCGACAAGCTTGCGCGCCAGATCGGCGAGCGACTCAGAGGGTTCGCGGCGTTGTTCGCGCAGGAGAATCTGCAGTGCGCGCCCGAACTCGTGCCAACGCAACGGGCCGGTCGGCGTCGCGACCTCGGCAGGCGGATTCGCTAGCGACGCGTGGTAGCTGACCGCCTGGAATGCCGCCCACCGGCCTTCGCTGCTGAGAGTTTCCAGAGTCACCGCAACCGGGCCTGGCGTGAATTCGACGACGACATAAAATTCGGCGAGCGCGAATGGTCGGCCAGTCTGGAAATGCGCGGCGAGGTCGGCGCGCGGGAACCCGTGGACGCCGGGGAAAATCCGCGTGCCGATCCGGGCGCGGACATCGACGAAGTGACCACCAGGTTTTGGCCACAGCCAGCCGCGCAGCGTGTGGCGACCCTGTGGCAAGGTCGCTCCGGGCGTCGGCGATTCGAGCTGGCTAAAACTGGTCGGCGTCTCGTGCATCGGGAGACGCTCAGCCGAGCCACGCTTCACGGACGACTTGCAGATGCTGCGGCAGTGCGCGGGCCTGATGGTAGTTGCGGGCGGCGCGGGCGTGGGCGAGGGAAACCATTTTCTGCTTCCCTGCGCAGTGGTCCTCAAGCGCGAGCTTCAGCGCGGAGGCGAGCTTGAACGGATCGCCGGCGGGGACGAGGTAGGCCTCGTCTTTATTCGTCAGCATTTCGGGGATGCCGTTGACGTCGGTGCTGACGATGCGCGCGCCGAACACCATCGCCTCGAGCAGCACGCGCGGAAAAGATTCCTCGAAACTCGTGCAGACAAGAATATCGGCGAGCCGGTAAAAATCGTAGATGTCGCCGGTCTCGGGGAAGATTTTCACGTCGTGGAGGCCCATGAGTTGAATGTCCTCCAGCAGCGTCTCCATGTAGAGACCGTCGCGCGCACCGACCATGACCCATTGGATTTTCTTCTCTGGAAATAGCCCAGGCAGCTCTTTCCCGAGCAGATCGATGCCGCGAATGTAGATGTGCTGGCCTTTGCGTTCACAGACCGAGCCGATGTTGACGACGAGCACGGCGTCGGGATCGAGTCTGTGTTTTCGGCGCAGGGCAACCTTGTCGCGGGTGGCGATGAAGCGCTCGATGCGGGAGAAATCCACCCAACTTGCGAGTGTGCGGAAGTTGTCGTTGAGGTTTAGTTCCTCGTGGATGTTGCGGGTAGCCCGGGCGGTAAACACAACCCGGGTGGCGAGTCGGAACGCGTCCTCCACGATGTCGTGCAGCGGGGCGGGTAGCAGCGGCGCGAAGAAGCGCTTCACCGCGTTGCTTTCGTGAATATAGAGACCGGAGGATTTGCCGAGATGCACGGCGAGGTGAATCGCCCAAAATGTCAGCATGGTGTTGCAGACGAAAACATCGGTGTCGGCCCAGCTGCGCGCGCCGGCGAATTTTGTTAAGACCGTAGCGAACTCGGTGGAATTCTTCGCGGTCATGAAACCGGACGCATCCCAAATTTCGACCGACAAGCCCGCTTCCTCGTAGCGCGCGCGCAGCGGGCCGTCCTGCGGCGAAGCGATCACAACGCTGACCCCCGGTTGTTCGGCTAGAAACCGGGCGAGTTCGAAGATGAAGATCGGCGCGCCCTCATAGTTGAGATTGTGCGTGACCACGAGCGCGCGAAAGGGCCGCGCAGTCTCGGCGTAACGTTGGTGGTAGGGATTGAGCGGGAGGTTATGGGGTGGGAAAGCGAGTGCCTCGCTGTGATACGGGTCGCGCCAGCCGCCGTGCCGTTCGAGCCATGCAACGTGTTCGCGCTCGGTGTAGGTGCTCCCGCGCGAGGCGCTGCCGACGTGGCGCAGCACGGCCTGCGGCGAATACACGATGCGCTGTCCAGCCGATTGCACGCGTAGGCAGTAGTCGACGTCGTTGTAGGCGACCTGGAATTTTTCCTCCTCGAAACCACCGAGCTGCCGGTAGAGCTCGGTGCGCGTGAGCAGACACGCGCCGGTGACGGCCGCGACATTGCGCGCGGCGTGCGGCAGGAAAAGATAGCCGAGATCCTCGGTGGGTTCGCGCTCGAAGAGCACGTGGGCGAGTCCGTCCTGTCGACTGATGCTGATGCCGGCGTGATTGATCGTGCCGTCGGGATAGAGGAGCTTGGCCCCGACAACGCCGATGCCGCCTACACTGAGCCAGCCGACCATGTCTTCGAGCCAGCCGGGCGTGAGCGCCTCGACATCGTTGTTGAGATGGAGGACAAGTGGAGTGTCGGCGTGCGCGGTGCCGAAGTTAACAAGCTTGGAGTAATTGAAGCCTTCGGGCGACGGCGGCGCACGCAGGACTTCACAGCGGAGGTCGGTGCGCGTGGGCAGCGTCGCGAGGTAGGTGAGAGTTTCGCCGTCGTCGGAGTTGTCGTCGACGACGACCACGCGCACGCTCTCGCGCGGCGTCGTGCGCGCGAGGGAGTCGAGGCAGGTGCGGAGCAGATCGGCGTGATTCTTCGTCGGGATGACGATGGTGACGGGATTTTCGCGGAGGAGGTCGGCGCTCCATTTCAACTGGTGCAAGCAGAGCGCGTAGTGCTGGGCAAAATCTGGCAACATCGGCTCGGCGCGCAGGCCGCGACGCGCGACGGCCGCAGCGATGCCCTTGCGCGCGGCCTCGAAGAGATAACTTTTCTGATCGCCGCGTGCGGCCGTGCTCTCAGCATGCGCGCGCCAGTGATAACCGATGAAGGGCACGTGCACGACGTCCTTGTGCTCGATGAGTTCCCAGCAACGGAGGAAAAGGTCGATATCCTGTGCACCGTTGAACTCCGGGCGAAGTCGGCCAGCTTGCTCGACGATAGTGTGGCGGATAACGGTGAGATGGTGCGTGCAATTGTGCGTGATTGCCATCTCGGGACTCCAGCCGCCCTTAAACTGAGGGTCGAAGTGGAGGCCGCTGTCGTCGATTTTATCCTCGTCGGTGTAGAGATAACCGGCGGTGGGGTGGCGTGCGATGGCTTGGGCGATGTGGAGCAGCGCGTCGGCAGGCAGGAGGTCGTCGTGATCGAGTAGCGCGACGAATTCGCCCGTGGCGACGTCGAGGGCGGAGTTGGTCGCGCGGGCGATGTGACCGTTCTCCTCGCGGAAGACGGGCTTGATACGCACATCGGCCTTCGCGGCGGCCTCGAGCATGCGGCGGATATGCGGCTGCGGTGAAGCGTCGTCGACGATGCAGAGTTCCCAGCGCGAGTAGAGTTGGTTTTGCAGACACGCGAGCAGCTCGCGGAGATATTTCTCCGGCGTGTTGTAGGCGGGCACGAGGATGCTGATGAGCGGGCCGCCGGATTGGACGAGCGCAGTGGCGTCCTGCTGGAGCACGGCGCGGAGGCGGGGCGTGAGTCGATTGTGCCAGCGCCAGCGCGTGTAGGGATCTTGGTCGCGACGGCGGACGATGGCGACGGAAAGTTTTTTCGCCACGCCGTGGCTGAGGGTGGCGGAGAGATGTTCGTGCAGGCGGGAGATTTCACCGCGAGATTCCTTCCAGCTATCGAATGTGAACCGGCCGAGCAGCACGCCGCGCAGGAAAGCGACGACGACCTTGAAGAAAAGATACGGTTGGTAAACCGGAACGTGGCCAGAGTGTTCGTCGCGGCGATCAAGATACATGCGGCGCGCAAACGCGAGTGGTCGCGTGCCGTCGCCGGTCTCGGCGAAAATTTTCAAGTTGGCCGGATTGGGCGTGTCTTGGCGGATGTCGACAAGCCCGTAGTAACCCGACTTGAGCGCGTTCGCGTGGTCGGAGCGGTGGGCGGCGACGTCGGGGCGAGCCTTGGGGAAAACGAGGCGGTTCTCGGTCAGCACGCTCGTGGTGGCGCTGAGTTGGCGGATGTCGCTGTCGACGCCGAAGATCCAGCCGGTGACGCGAAACTTGCCATAGCCGGCGTTGATCCAGAAACCAGGATTCTCGATATGGCCGAGGAAGCGGTCGCCGATGGCGACGTCGCTGTTGGGCGTGAGCACGTCGCGCAGCACGATGTTGGCCTCGCGGCAAAGGACGGACCAGGGTGCGCGGTGAAAGTGGCGGTAGAGATAGTTGAGTGTCTGGTAAACGACGGCAGCGCGGAGAATGCGCGGCGGTTTTGACGCATTAGTGGGCAACGCCGAAGTGTCGAGCGCCGTGCAGAAAAATTCGCGCCACTGGGTGCCGTCGTGGTAATCGAGCGCGAGTTGCTGCGCGCCGCGCCAGACCTGCGCGCGCTGGCTGAAGCCCGTGCGCAGCGCCGCGAGCGAGCCACCGAGTGCCTGCTGCGCGTCGCGCCGGTCGAGCCCGTAGATGCCCAGGGTGACGCGCTTGTCGACCCGCGCGCGAAGATCGACGCAGACCTCGGTTTCGCCCGGATAGAGCCAGCCTACCACTTCGATGCCAGCCACCTCCGGCCGCCAGTGAGAGGGGCTGTCGAGGTGGTAGCGAAACGTGGCGGAGGCGGACATGAAAAGAGTGAGAATTAGCGGCGGAGCCGGGCGGCGAGTAAAGCCTGTTCTGGTGTGAGGAGAACCATCGCGCGTGGTGCCCCGCTGGTGGCAGTTCAGCGGACGTCAAGGCGAGCCCAGTAAGCCCAGTCGTAAGAGGTGTTGCTGGCCGAGCCGGGCGTGATGCTGAATACCAGTCGGCCGACGAAGGGGACGGCGCTCTCGACGGAGATTTCCTGCGGGCCGCGATCAGCAGGCTTGGCCGCCGGTTCGAGACTGCGGCGGTAAATTGACCGGCGAAAACGGTTGTCGATTTCTTCGAAAATCTCAACGACGATACCGTCGGTGGCTTGGGGCGGTGGTTGTGCGTAGGAAGCCGCGGGGAGACCGACAATTGCTTCAAGATGACGAGCTCCAAGGGGTGGATCGATCATGATTTCCGAAGTGGCGTGGGCGTTGATGACAAGGCGACCTTCGACCTTGGCGAGGCTGACCCCGTATTGGCTGCGCGTGCGCAGGGGGAGGGAGGAAACCGCGGCGAGCTCGACTGAGTCGAGGGTTTGTTCCTTTGCTCCGGCGGTTAGAACGGCCAAAATCGGCGCGACGAGCAGCCGAACGGTCGCGAATTTGCGGTCGCCAAATTTGCGAGCCGCCGCCGCCACCTGAGACTCGGGTAGATAGTAATCATAACCGCTTCCGGAGGCGAAGGGATACGGAGAGAGGCCGAAGCGGATGGCGCGTTCCCGGATAAAGTCGGGGCGCTGGCGGAACTTCTCGCCGGTGGTCACCATGCCGACAATCTTGCGCGGGGGGAGTTGGCCGAGGATTTGCTCAAGCACCGCCGTCTCATTTTCGCGTTCACTAGGCACCATCACCGCCCGCCGTTTGGAGTAGTAGGGCAGCAGGGGATTCCAATCGTCACCGTAGATCAGGACGACGTCCTCGGCGGCGGTCGTTTCGCGGATGATCGTCGCGATGTCGGGTGGGGGCGGAGCGTGGTGCGAGTGGTAGTAGGCGTAGCTGCGGTGGAAGGTGAGCATTTGCAGGCCGGTGGCCAGACCGAGGAGGAGGATACCGCTGGCGCGGGGGAGCTGCGGGTTTTCCCAGGCAGAGGCGAGGAGGATTCCCGCGGCTCCGGTCAACAGGAGGGCATTGGCCGAGTAGTAATAGTCGTGAACGTAGTAGAGATTGGCGAAAACCAGCGGACCGGTGAAAAATCCGGCAAGACAGGTCAGGGCAATCCAGCGCGCCCGAGAAGAGGCGTGGGTCGCAGCTAGGAGCGCGAACGCGAGGCCGATGTTCCCGAGGATGTATTTCGCGATGCATTCGGCGAGATGCGTCCAGAAATCGGAGTGAAGCCGAAGCGCCAGCGTTCCATAATTCCAGTGGCGAAGCTCAGTGGACTTGAGGAAGCCGCTGAAGGGATTACTGTCTTTTAATTGGTCGGCGTGGGCCACCCACCAGAAGCCGGCGAGGATTGCCGCCGTCACGGGCAGGGCGGAGGTGAAGAGTAGGCGCATGGCCGCGGCGGGGGAGCTTTTCCGACGGGGCACCACACCGGCCAACCAGAGCGCTAGCACAAGCGCAGGCGGGCAGTAGACGGCAAAGGTGGTGATTTTTGTCAGTGCCGCGAGCACTGCGGCGAGCGTCGCGGCCAGTGTCCATCCCCAGTGCGGCGTGGTCAGAGCGCGGCGGAGAAAAGCGAGAAACCAGATGGAGAAGCACAAGGCGGTGGTCTCGATCATCACCGTGCGGGCGTAGAAAAGATAGACCGGGGTAAGCACGATAAACGCGAGCACGAAGAGCCGGCGCAATGGGCGCAGGCCGGCGAGCGCGAGCAAATCGTAAGCGGCGGGCAGCAGCGCGAAGAGATAGAGAATTCCCGTCAAGCGCCCTGCTTGCTCGAGCGGCAGACCGGTCACGCTCGCGAGGGCTGCGACGCTGATTTGGTAGGTGGGGAATTCAAAGGGAATGGACCACGGTGGGCCAAAAAGCGGGGTCAGGTAATCCAGTTGGTAGCCACCGTGCTGAATCCAGAAAATGGAGAGGGCGGTCTGGATTTGCCGAAATTCGTAGCGATCGAGGATCGAAGCGTGCCACGAGCGCGTCAGCTGCCAAAGGGCAAAGGCGAGCATCACGCCGATGCCGAGGAGGAGCACGCGGTCGGCGGTATTTTTCGAGGGCGTGTCGGGCATGGGGTTAGTGCGCGGCGTAGCCGACGGTCGAGCGGCGGATGCCTTCGCTAAGCGAGACGAGCGGGCGCCAGCCGGTGGCGGCGCAGAAGCGACGGTTATCGAGTCGGCAGTCGAGCACGTCCCAGGTGCGCACAGGCTGGCGGTGGAGCAGCACGGGAAGCCCGGCGTGTTTTTCCACGATGGCGATGACTTCGTTGAGGGAATGCGACTCACCTGCGGCAATGTTGAACGTGCCGGTGAGACGGCGAGCGACGACTTGATTGAGCGCAGCGAGGAAGTCAGTGTAGTAGAGGAAATCTTTTCGCGCGGAGCCGTCGCCGTAAAGCGTGAGCGGCTGCTTCTCCGCGGCGCAGCGCACGGCGTGCGGGATGATGCCCTGCGCGCGGCTCTTTGGGATGGGATAGCCGTAGGGATTCGTGATGCGGAGAATGGCGCAAGCGAGGCCACTCGAGGCGGTGTGCTGCCGGATGATTTCTTCCGCGGCGACCTTGGCACGACCATACCAACTGATAGGGCGGCAATCATCATCCTCGACACTAGGCCTGCCGGGTGCGGGGCCGTAAACGGTTCCGCCTGAGGATAAAAACACGAACAGCGGCCGGCGCGCGGCGGGCACGGCGGCGAAAGCGACGAGGAGTTTTTCCAAGTAAGGGAGATCCTGCTGCGCCTCGATGCCTCCGCTCTCCTCGGAAGTCGCGGGGAGAGTGCTCCACGCCAGATGCAGCAGGACCGCAGCGCCGTCGAGTTGGGCGGGATCGGTCAGCTGGTCGAGCGCGTGAAATCCATCGCCAGCTTTGCGGGAATAGAGCACGAGTTCTCCCGCTGCGGGCGGGAAATGATCCGCAATGAGCGAGGCGAGGCGGCCCCGACCGCCGGTCACGATGATGCGATTAGCCGGTAGTTCGGACATGGGATGAGGACGCTAGAATCGAAGAGTAAAATTGGGCAAGGGTCTCAGCGCTGCGCCGCCAACTGAAGTGGGTCGCGGCGAATTTCAAGGCCCCCGCGGCGAGGCGTGAAGTAAGTCCGGGATCGTCTCGCAATGCCACGATCGCGGCGGCGATGCCGGCGGCATCGGCGCGGTCGAGCACGTAGGCATCAATCCCGTGCTCCACGAGTTGTCCGAGATTGGCGCGGGGGAGGATGACCGGACGGCCGATCGAAAAGAACTCCGGGAGCTTAGAGGGGAACCGGTAATTATTGAATGCGTCCGGGGCTCCGGGTTGCACAAAAAAATCCGCGAGGGCCATCAGATTGGGGAGATGCTCGTGGTGAAGAATCTGACCGAGTGACAGCACATGTGGGGCGACCTGCAAGGCAAGGTTGCCGAGGAAATCAACGGTATCGAGGCCGGTCCGAATGAGGGTGGTCGGAGTTCCCTCTTGGTTAAGCAACAAAACCGCTGCGTAGAGTTCACGCATCTCTGCGGCATTGGCCGGATGCACGTTGCCGTGATAAAATAGGACGGTCTCGCCAGGCGTGCGATCGAGGATGTGGCGGAAGTCCCAAGGCAGAGATTGCGGATAAAAATAGCGGGCATCGGCGGCCGGCCAGAGCAGATGGCAGGGGTGGCTGCCGGGAGTGAATTCACGCAGCATTTCGGTGATGATGGTGATGCCATCGGCCGAGTTGAGGAAATCTCGGCTGCGTCGAGGGTGGGAAAGATTTGCGGGGATAAGTGCGTCGAGTTCGGTTTCGGAAGCAGCGTCGAGTTTGGCTTGGGTGAGCCCGAGGTTGACAGCGAGCAGTTGCTGCTCGTTGTCCTCCAGATGCACGACGACTTTGGCCTTGGGATGAGAGGCCCGGAGTTTTTCCGTCATCACGCGGACATTTTCCCGGGTGGTCCACGCGTGGATGATATCTGGGCCCGCTTTGTTGGGGTAGGAAAGTTGCTTGGCGGCATCGGCGTGCAGCATACCCTGAAAACGCGGCGCGCGTTGCCTATGAAGAGTGTCGAGATCGTGCGTCACGGCAACGGTGCAAACGTGACCCATGGTCACGAGTTCATTCGCTAGGGCAGTGACGTGCAGCGCGCTGTTTGATGCGAAACTCCCATGCAGCACGAAGAATAGATTCAAGGGACGCACTGCCGGTGTGGCCTCAGTGCGAGGCAACCCTGCACGGTTAGCGGGAAGGCCGATACGGGCGGCTTCGAGGTTGATCTCGGACCCGATATTTTCGTCCGTGGCGATAGTGATTTGAAATGGCGTGCGGCTGATGGCGGAGGTGCCATCCGAGAGTTTTGCCTTGAAACGCAACGGTCCGTGCCCGGCAGCGAGTATGGTGGAACTTTTGAAGCCGGCCTGGTCAGCATAAGACGAATCGGGGTGGATCGCGGGGAGATCGGTCCGGGACAGGCCGAGTTGGCAGGGGATTTCCTGATGCCCGTAGCGGACGGCCAAAGTCTCCAGTTTGGCCTGGGGATGCAGCGCCCATCCTTCTAGGTGAACACGTCGGGTGATTCTTTGATCGGTCGGTGGACAATCCAAAGCGGCGGCAAAGGGCAGAGATTCTACCGCAATGGCAAGGGTCTTGAACACCCGCCAAGAGCCATCGGGCATTTGTGCTTCGACCCGGGCGAGATGAATGCCGCAGGGTAACTGTGCCGTGATACTAAAACCACCATGGCGGGCCGCGGGCTCGTCTGGCCACTGTTGGGCGAGGTCGGGCCGGTCGATTCGCTCGGTTATGGGCAGCACACAATCGTTTGTAACCAGTCTGACTCGCGGCGCCTCGCGGCTGCTGCCGAGCAGGCACCATCCGGCGATTATTAATTTGCCAGCGATGGCTCTGATCGGACGTGGGGTGTCGATATCCCCGCACAGACCTCTGGGAATAGTTGTCATCGGAACCGGCGCTCGAGGGAGCGCAACCAAGCGGTCCACCGCCAGCTGCGGGAGACTTTCATGGTGCGTTGTTCGTTGTCGAGTTCATCGATGCGAGCGACATGAGCGGTCGTTTCGTTGCACAAGGCGGTCAGTTCGTCGCACAAGGCGGTCAGTTTGCGGTTTTGTTTTGAAATTTGCTCCAAATTGGCTTGTTCGCTGGCAGAGAGTTGCCGAATCAGCGTCTGGAGCAGTTCTGTTTCACTGAGGAGTGCCTCGACTTGGCGGGATTTCGACTGAACTTCCTCCCGGGTCGTGGCCAGGGCCGTGTGCGTGACATGCTGCACATGCTTGAGATGGTCATACTGGGACTGCAGATCGGTGCGGACTTGCTCGAGGTGGGCGGCTTCAGCGACCTTTGCTTCGGCGAGAATTTGGGCTTCACCGAGCAGCTTTTCGACCTCGGCCAGCTTGGGCGCAAGTTCATCGCGCTGGTCTTCGAGCTCCATGATCCGCACTTGGGCCAGAATGAGCTGCTGACGCAAACGGGCTATCAGTGGATCTGGGGACTCGGGAGAGGTTGACATGACTTGGCTGTATGAAGTCTCTCCGGCCCCATGATGTGAAGCCAATTGTCCAGTCTGGGCGGACTAAACAAATTTCAACTTGCGGGCGGCAAAGAGGATCATGCGCAGGAGCAGCCAACCATGACTCCACCGCTGAATGTTGGTGGACCCGTAGGTGCGCTCCCGGTATCGGATCGGCACATCCGCGATTTTAAGATTCAGTTTGGCGGCACCAAAGAGCAGGTCAAAGTCACCAAAAGGGTCAAAATCACCGAAGTAGGAGCGGTTCGCGGAGATCTGTTCATAATGGACCCGGCTCAGGACTTTGGTGCCACAGAGGGTATCCTTGATCGGTTGTCCCAGCAACCAGGTGAAAATGAGGCCAAAGATCTTGTTGGCGCAGAGATTCAGAAACTGCATGGCCTTTTCATCCATGGGATAGACCAGGCGGACGCCGTTGGCGAATTCAGCGCGACCGCTGGCGAGCACCTCGTAGAACTTGGGCAGTTCTTCGGGCGGCATGGTCAGATCGGCATCGAGAATCATGAGAATATCCCCGGTGGCGGCGGCAAATCCTATGCGCACTGCATCGCCTTTGCCCCGGCCGGTTTGCTGCATGATTTTAATTTGTCGCTGTGGGTAAGCCTGCGCCACGCGCTGGATCTCGGCCCACGTGTTGTCGTGGGAATGTCCTTCGACAAAAATCAATTCTGTGCCCGCGCCCATTTCTGCGGTGCGCTGGACGGCCGCTTCGATGTTTCCTGCTTCATTACGCGCAGGTATAATGACGGAGACAGTGCGGGCGGCGGTGGGGGTGGCTTTGCGGGGACGGGCCACGCAAAAAACCGTGAGACACAACCAACCCAGAAGGGGAGCGAGCATCCGATTCAAGAGCACATCGATCCCGAGCAACCGCACCGGCAGGAGCAAATGCAACTGGGTGAAGACCGGCTGCCAGTCGGACAACTGCATGAGGTTGTGCACATCCGAGGTGCTGAGCCAACTACTGATCGGCTGCTTTGAACGCAGTCCGAACCATCCGGCGATGGCGAGCAGAGGTCGCCAAAGGGAAGAGTAGTAATTGACGATGAGGCGGGTATTCACATGCGAAGCCTGCTGAACTTGAGCGAGAAGCTGCTGCACATCGGCGGACAAATTCAGTGTGTCGGAAATTATAATAACGTCGAATGCGCCGGATAGCTCCAACGCTTCGCCGGCTTGAACATGAAATTCGGCATCGGGCATGCGGACGCGGGCAGCCTCGAGTTGGCGGGCGGAGATATCCACGCCGGTTTTTTGGCTGGCTCGAATCCGGGACAGGAGTTCTCCGGAACCGCAGCCAATTTCTAAAACAGACGCGTTGGCGGGAATCAACAGGTTGTAATAATGCGCCAGCACCTTTCGATAGCTGCGCGCCACCCAGTTCAGTTGAGTGGGCGCGGCCTCGTAGAAGTCTCGCATCTTCTCCAGATGCTGGCGGGTGATGTCAGGAAGGAGGGTCATGCGCGGGGCCCCTGACTCAAGGTGCCTGTTGGGGGATGTGAAGCCTATTGTCGCTCACGCGGCGCGGATCTCCGGTTTAATCAAGTTTTCAATCCCGGGGCGGTGGGGCGGGGGGAGCGCGTCAGG